>Ga0172375_10003617_pt1 | contig 23383 bp, 24 predicted proteins | sample LakKiv1m_FD_114537 | JGI IMG/M metagenome (GOLD analysis project Ga0172375, IMG submission 114537) | Freshwater microbial communities from Kabuno Bay, South-Kivu, Congo - kab_092012_11.1m | ecosystem: Environmental > Aquatic > Freshwater > Lake | place: Democratic Republic of the Congo... | reverse complement strand
CTGCTTACCAGGGTAATGTCATTATGACAGACACGCATACCTTTTCCGCCGCCGCCTGCTGCCGCCTTGATAATTACGGGATAGCCGATTTTTTTGGCAATTTTTAGCGCATCTTCCTTATTTTTAATCCCCGCAGAGCTTCCTGGAATAATCGGTAATCCCGCTTTTAACATGGTAGTGCGGGCCATCATTTTATCACCCATGAGCCTGATGCTTTCAGGTGATGGTCCAATAAAAGTAATTTGGCAGGATTCGCATATTTCGGCAAAATGAGCGTTTTCCGCTAAGAATCCGTAACCAGGATGAATTGCTTCTACGTCAGTGATTTCTGCGGCGCTGATGATTGCGGGAATATTTAAATAACTTGAGCTGCTTTGGGCATGTCCGATGCAGATAGCTTCATCAGCAAAACGCACATGCAGGGAATTGCGGTCAGCTTCAGAGTAAACCGCGACAGTACGTATTCCCATTTCACGGCAGGCACGGATTATTCTAAGGGCGATTTCACCCCTGTTAGCGATCAGTATTTTGGAGAACATATTTAGAGGGGTTCTATGAGAAACATGGGCTGGCCGAATTCAACCGGTTCGGCATTATCAACCAATATTTCCACAATTTTGCCTTTAATTTCAGATTTAATTTCGTTCATCAGTTTCATTGCTTCGATGATGCAGATAACCTGTCCTGGTTCAATAATTTGCCCGATTTCTACATAAGGCGGAGCTTCCGGGGAAGGTGCCCTGTAGAATGTTCCTACCATTGGAGCTTTTATTTCAACTGAATTGTTGGTAGCTTTTTGTTGCTGGATCTGTGCTTCCGCGGTTTTTATATTTTCAGAAATGCGTTCTTTTTCAGTAACGGCTGGGCTAGCTATGCCTTCAATGCTTTGGCCTGTATTCTTTCGTAATTTTATGCGCAGGCCTTCTTTTTCAACCTCAAATTCAGAAAGGTTATTGTCGTTCATTAAATTGATCATTTCTTTGATTTCTTTTAGATTCACCCCGCACCATCCTTTTTAAAAATTGTTATGTCTGCCCACACCTTTGAATCAGTAACCTTAAGCAACTCTTTCAACATAGCTACCGGTTCTTGTGTCTACCCTGATCTTATCGCCTTCGTTGACGAATAAAGGGACTTGAATTGACGCGCCCGTGTCAACTTCAGCAGGTTTAGTTCCGCTTTTCGCTGTATCGCCTTTGATCCCAGGTTCGGTGTGAATTATAGTGAATTCAATAAAAAATGGCAGGACTAAGTTTAAGAAATCGCCTTTATAAAAGTAACCACTGACTTCCAGATTGTCTTTGAGAAATTTTATTTGTTCGGAAATGTTTTCTTTATTGATGCCTACTTCTTCGAAAGTTTCCTGATCCATGAAGTGATAGATGTTGCCGGAGTTATATTGATATTGCAGTTTTCTTTCTTCAACATACGCTTCTTCGATTTTTTCATCGCCGCGGAAGGTTTTTTCTTGAACAGTGCCGATTTTTAAGTTGCGCATCTTGGCTCTGACAAAAGCTGAACCTTTGCCGGGCTTGACATGCTGGGTTTCGATAACCAGCCACACTATGTTATCTACTAAAATTGTTATACCTGCTTTAATTTCATTGATTGAGAGAGCCACTTAACACCACGCATCCTTTCTTTGTTACTAATACCATGTCTTCAATACGGATCCCGAATTTTCCCGGCAAGTATATAGCCGGTTCCACGGTAAAGATCATGCCTTCTTTTAACTTTTTATCTTCAATTGGGGAGAGGTTTGGAGCTTCGTGAATCTCCAAGCCCACCCCGTGTCCCAAATTATGACCAAAAAATCTGCCAAAGTTGTTTTTAGTTATGTATTCCCGGGCGGCTAAATCAATATCACTTATCTTTATGCCCGGCTTTATTTTAGCTATGGCATTTCGTTGCGCCGTCAAAACAATATTATAGATTTTTCGCGCAAGAACGTTTATTTTACCTAAAAAGAAAACCCTTGTCAAGTCAGATTTGTATCCTAAATAATCAACTCCAATATCTATTAATACATGTTCGTTCTTTTTTATGACCCTTGATGATGGTTTATGATGCGGATAACTGGAATTAGGCCCGGAAGCGGCTATAATGTCAAAACTTGAGTCAGTTGCCCCTTCATATCTTATAAATCTCTCCAGCTCGCCAACAATCTCTAGCTCAGTTTTACCGGGACATATAATTTTTTGGGCAAATTCAAGGGTTTTAACCGTGATTTCAGTAGCTTCTCTTATTTTTTCAATTTCCGGAAGGTTTTTTACTTCTCTTAAGGATTCAATACAGCCTCGTGTGGGGATCAAATAGGTATTATTTCCAGCCTTTTCTCTCAAAATTTGATAAGTGGCATAGGAAAGGTGTTTATCTTCGAATCCCAAATTCCTTAATTTTAAGGATTTGGCAATTTTGGCCAGGCAAGCAAACATTTTTCCATTTACCTGCTCAACTTTAAAATTTGAACTTAAATTATTTTTTGCTTCTTGAGTATAGCGGGAATCAGTAAGAAAAGTATTCTTTTTTTTAGATAACAGCAGCCAGGAGTCGCGGCTCAGATAATCGGTTATATATGAAATATTTGCGTCCGAAGTTACTAGTAAGCCGTCAAGGCCTTCAAGTTTTAGCCAGGAGTAAACCGCCTTTAATTTTTTATTTGGGCTTGTAGCCATTATTGGATTAAGTTAATCAGGGCCTCAAGCCCTAACGTATAACTTTTTGGCCCAAAGCCAAGGATAGTTCCTTTGGCAACCGGACTTATAAGGGATTTTTGCCTGAATTCTTCCCTTGCGTGTATATTGGAAAGATGTACCTCAACTGTGGGTATTGCATTAGCAGCTATGGCATCTCTGATGGCGATACTTGTATGAGTGTAGGCGGCGGGATTGATCAGCAATCCGTCAATCTTACCTCTGAATTTACCGATCAAATCAACAATTTCGCCTTCAATGTTAGATTGTTTGATAATAAGTTTAATGTTATGTTTTTGGGCAATTTTTTCCAGGGAGTTATTAATTTCTTTTAGAGAAATCTTTCCGTAAATTCCCGGCTCGCGTAATCCAAGCAGATTTAAGTTAGGTCCATGGATGATCAGGATTTTTTTCACCCCGCGTTTCCTTTCATTTAATTTCCACCCTTTAAGAGAGGGATGATTATTTAGTTTTCGGCTTCGTCAATAAGCATTATCGGGATTCCGTCTCTGACTGGATATTTTTTCCCGCATTTTTTACAAATAATCTTGTTTTCTTTTAATTCTACATCGCCTTTACATGCCGGGCAGGCCAGGATATCCAAAAGTTCCTTGTCTATCATTTTTCTACCCCCTTATTTTTTTCCAGGTATTGCATCCTAAGATCATAAAGCATATTTTCAAGCATTTCAGATTCTTCTTTATTTAAATTACCTTTAGTCTTTTCTTTTAGCATGTCTAAGGTGTCGATAATGAATTTTGCCTGGGTAAAATTTTCTTCTTTTTGATTGGTAACCGGGTTATTCATTATGCCAAGGCAGATTGCCGCTTGTATTGCTAAAGTAGTGACGAAAAATTTAAAGTCAGGGGCTTGTTGTGCGGATTCTTCTGTGTTTTTAAGGTTCTCTTTCTCTTTTTGTGCTTCATCTTTCCAAGATTCGTCTATATACTTTTCTTTTTCTTCCATAATTTAAGAAATTACTATGCCGGCGTAACCGACTACGCTTGTTTTGTCACCGGTTGTATCTGCGCTTGTCTGATATTTGATCAATTGAGCTGATTGGGCCCCTAAAAGCTTGCTTGCGCAAATTACAGCTACAGTGGGAGCGTATCCGCACATAGTAATGTTTAGCCTCCTTATCTCATTAATTAGTTTATTTTCATCAAGCTCTAAAATAGCTTTTATGGCGATATTATCTTTTTGTTTTGCGGTACTTTCAGGTTCATAGTGCGTCATATCTGTGCTGGCAATAAGGGTCACGGAATCTTTGAACCCATTCTCAATGATCGTTTTGGCAATATTTTCGCCTAGTTTTTTGATCTTGATAAAATCATCGGAAAGGATGGCGATTGGAACGATCTTAAAATTATTATTGAAATATTGTAAGACGGGTAATTCGACCTCTAATGAATGTTCGTACATATGGGCAAGGCTATCCATGGCTAAATTGCTATCACTTTTGAGGATTTTTTGAGCTAATGACTGGTCGATCTCTACATTGCCTAAAGGTGTTTCCCAGGTGCCCTCAGTCATTATACTGAATTCTGTTCCATAGCCAGTATGGTTTGGGCCTAAAAGTATGATCTTATTTTTAATTTTTGCGCTAGCAGCTGTTTGAACAGCAACTTTACCGGAGTAAATATAACCGGCATGCGGCATTATGCAGGAAACAGCGTCTGTAGTTTTTGTATTTTTGTCAATGAACTGGCTAATTAGTTTTTTTATATCTAGTGCAGTAGCTGGGTAAAATTGGCCTGCAACAGCGGCAGGGCGCGGCTTTATTTTATCCATAAACAGACGATTTTGGGAAAGCCAGCCTGGTATAGGGTAAAAACCCTATACCAGAGGCAGTAATTCTATGTTATTTTCTAGTTGTGGTTCTCCTAGCTTTTTTTCTTTTTTTCTCGCTGGGCTTTTCATAATGCTTACGGTCTCTAAGCTCTCTTAAAATGCCCTCCTGTTCAATTTGTTTCTTAAAACGGCGCAAGGCAGATTCGAAAGATTCGTCTTTTCTAATTTCGATTTCTGGCAATGTAATCAACCCCTTTCTTATACAATTTCCTTATGATAATTAAGGATATGAACAAACAATATAGCAAAATTTGCCTTTTGTGTCAAACGTTTTAAGTGATTCAGCCATCAGCTATCGTCTATCTGTAAAAAATTTTTAGCTCAAGACTGATGGCTGATAGTTAAAAGACCGGGTATCTTATTGACTCTTAGTTAAAAGTATGTTAAAGTTTAATCCTATGGAAGAACTTACCAGGGTCAAGCAGGAACTCGAACGCACTAAAATTGAGCTTGCTATCCTCTATGAGGTCTCTAACGCTATGAGGACTACCTTAAAGCTCGAAGAGATTCTCTATATCATTTTAACTGGTGTTACCGCTCATACGGGCCTAGGCTTTAACCGCGCTGTCCTCTTTCTTGTTAACGAAAAAGATAATCTTATAGAAGGTAAAATGGGCATAGGCCCCGAATCCGGCGAAGAAGCAAATCGCATTTGGAGGCAGATAGAAAACCAAAAAATGGACCTTGATGACCTTATTAGCGTATATAAAGATACACGGGTTGCAGTTGAAACCGGCTTTAATCATCAGGTTAAACAGCTTAAAGTGCCTTTACGCGAGCATAACGGCGGGCTTTTAGCTTTAGGCGTTTTGGATGGAATGCCGCTTCATCTGACTGAAGAAACAATACAAAGTTATATGCGTGATCCAATCGTCCAAGTTTTAAAATCATCTGAGCTGGCGGTTGTGCCTATGAAAGCAAAAGATAAGGTTAACGGCATCATTTTGGCCGATAACTTTATAACCAAAAAGCCGATCACCAAAGATGATCAGCGGATGCTTATAATGCTTGCCAACCAGGCCGGACTTGCTATTGAAAATTCTCAGCTTTTTGAAAAAACTGTTTTAAGAGCACACACTGATTCTTTGACTGAGTTATGGAATCATGGCTATTTCCAGTTTTTATTCCAGGAGCAATTGGAAAAAACTAAAATTAATAAAGAATCTTTGAGCTTATTGGCGGTAGATATAGATGATTTTAAAGTCTATAATGACAATTTGGGTCATCAGTTTGGCGATAAGATCCTAAAAGAATTATCTACTTTGCTTAAGAATTATTCCCGCAAAATGGATTATGTCTGCCGTTATGGCGGAGAAGAATTTACGATTATACTGCCTAAAACTGCAAAACAGGAAGCCTATTTGATCGCGGAGAGATTAAGGCAGGATATCGAAAGGCATCCTTTTGCTCAAGAAAGCATACTTCCTCAAAAGAAAATGACCGTCTCAATCGGCGTGTCATCTTACCCGGATAATGGTTTTACCACCCAGGAATTAATTTCATATTCAGACAATGCTTTGTATCAGGCAAAACATAAAGGCAAGAATAATACCTGTTTATAAAAATTTTATTTTTTAGACTGCTTCGGGGATTTGTTCTGAGGCTTGCCCGTCAAGATTCTGGGTTTTTTTAGCTTTATTCTGAGAGAATTTAACCGAGACAATTTTTGATACACCCGATTCTTCCATTGTTATGCCGTACATGATATCGGCATTGGCAATGGTTTTTTTATTGTGGGTGATTACAATAAATTGCGATATTTTCGAGAATTCTTGTAAAGTCCTTCCAAATCTGTCGACATTAGCTTCATCTAAGGCAGCGTCAATTTCATCCAATACGCAGAACGGTGCTGGTTTGATTTTAAAAATAGCAAAAATTAAAGCTACTGCTGACATGGATTTTTCACCGCCTGAAAGTAATAATACATTCTGTAATTTTTTCCCCGGGGGTTTGCAGATAATTTCTATTCCTGATTCCAACGGATCGTTTTCATCAATCAAATAGACTTGAGCGTCTCCTCCATTAAATAGGAGTTTAAAGTAATTACGGAATTCGACCTTAATCAGATCAAATGTATCCATAAACATTTTTTTGGTTGTGCGGTTTATCTTTAAGATTGCTTCGTGAAGCGATTCTTTTGCTGTAACCAGATCTGTTTGTTGCTGGGTAAGGAAGTCATAGCGTTTTTTAAGTTCATCATACTCTTCGATTGCCACTAAGTTAACAGAGCCGTAAGAATCGAGCTTCTCTTTCAGTTTTTGAATTTCTTCAAAAATATTAATTTCTTGCGTATTTTCTTCTTCGACTGTTTGAGGCTCAGGTTCAATCAGTGAATCCAGGTCGATCTTGTAGGCCTGTAGCAGCCTCTCTTTTATGCTTAAATATTTAAAGTCAATATCTTTATATTTTCCCTGGTTTTTAAAAACGGACTCTTTAAGCCCTTCCAGGTCTTTTTTATTAATATCGATGGCCTTAAGCATTTCATTTAGAGAGCTGGAGATTTCAGTATGCTTAAGTTCTGTTTCTTTGCGTTTTTGGGTATAATTAAGAATTTCATTATTAGTTTGTTGAATTTTATCTTCAAGCTCTTTGATTTCGGTTTCAAGATTTAAATGTTTTGCGTCAGAGTCTTGTATTTGTTTTTCAAGGTTGATCAAAGTGTCGCGGTCTTCCCGGTAACGGATTTCCAGAAGTTTTAAGGTGTCATCATCGGAGCTGATGCGTTTAGAAAGAGAATCAAGTTCGGTTTTTGTTTGGGCTATGGCAACCAAAACATCTTCCTTTTTTGAATTGTTTTGGGCGATATTGTTTTGTTCAATGGCTATTGAGTCTTCGTTGGTACTTTGTTCTCTATTTAAGTCTTCTAATGAATGCCCAAGACCGCTTAATTTTACGTTCATGGAAACCATTTCAGCTTCTACTTCATTAAGTTCGAGAACAATGAGCTCATCTTCCTCTTTAATTTTATTAAACTGTTCTTCAGTTGAGGCACATGTTGTTCTTTTATTTGCAAGATTGATTTCCTGATTACGCAGATCTGATTGCAAACCGGTAAGCGTTTTATTTATTTCTTCGATGAGGCCAAGCTTCTGGATTTTTGATTCTTTTAGCCCGGAAATTTTTTGTTCAGTCTGAGAGATTTTTTCGCTGATGTTTTCAGTGCTTAAATCAAAAGCTTTGGCTTCCCCAGACACTTTTAGAGTTGCTTTGATTTTTTCTTCTTCAGAAAGGCCCAGAAGTCCGTTAATTTTGATAACTAAACCGCTAATCTTCTCCTGAACAGGCTTGTCTAGATAGATGACCGCGCCCATGGATTCACTGATGTCGTCGTATTTTGTGCGTAACTGTTCAAGGAATTGTTTCTGGGATTCCAGAGAAACTTTATATTTTTCTAAATTTTCAATTTCGAGGTTAATGTTATTTAAAGCTGCGGTTTCGTTCTCTAGGTCAGTTTTGACTGCGCTGAGGCGGTTATTTAGTTCTCCAAAATTAACTTCTAGCGAGGAAACTTCCTGTTTAATATTATTTAAGTTGTTTTCGGTTTGAGTTTTTTCTTCCGAAATTTTTAATTTTTCGATCTCGAGCCTTTTCTTTCGGGCTAGATAGATCTGTTGCTTTGAATTAAGATCAGAAAGTTCATTTTTTGTCAGGGATATCCTGGAAGCAAAGTCCATAACAGATTTTTTAGCTTCCGATATTTTCTCTAATGAAGCCCTGATGCCCGTTGAGATATTGTTAAGTTGGTTTTCTCTTTCAGAAAGTTGGGCGGATTTTTCTTCGATACTTGCTTTGATGGTCGTGTATTCAGCTTTTAAGCCGTTTAGTTTCTCTTCATCGGCAACCAGCCTGGTTTTAGCCTGCTCAAGCTGGGCTATCCACATCCTTTTATTTGCTTCTAATTCAAGAATTCTTTCTTTATTGAAATTTATCCTTTCAGCGCTGAATGAGATCAGATTATTCAAATTCATCAATTCATCTTTAACGCCCTGGATCAGTTCTTCCAATGTTTTAACTTCGTGGGATATATTTGTCGTACCGGATTCTTGCTGAGCGATAATATTTATCAGGCTGTTTTCTTTTTCTTGCAGTTCGGTCAATTGATTTGACAGTTCAAGTTTTTCTTGATCAATTTCTTTTTTTTGAGTTTTGGCCAGTTTGGTCTCTTTGGTTTTTAATTCCTCAAATACTTCTTTGTACCTGCGCGCTTTATTAGCTTGGCGTTCAAGCGAGCCTATCTGGCGTTTTACTTCGATAATGATATCATTGACCCTTAAAAGATTCTGCTCGGTTTCCTCAAGCCTTCTTAAGGCTTCTCTTTTTTGGCTTTTATATTTAGTGATCCCGCTGGCTTCGTCAAAGACAAGCCTTCTGTCTTCTGGTTTTGAGCTTAAGATCATGTCAATTTTTCCTTGGGGGATTAGCGAGTAGCTTTCTGCGCCGATACCGGTACCTGCCAATAGATCAAGGATATCTTTTAAGCGGACTTGGGTTTTATTTAACAAGTATTCGCTTTCACCCGAACGGAAAATTCTTCTCGTAATCAATACTTCATTATGATCAATAGGGAATGCTTTATTAGTATTATCGAATGATAAACTGACCTCTGCCATGCCAAGAGGTTCTTTGGAATCAGTACCGTTAAATATAACATCTTCCATGTTGGAACCGCGCAAAGATTTTATAGATTGCTCACCCAAGACCCAACGGATGGAATCAAAAATATTGGATTTGCCGCAGCCGTTTGGACCGACAATAGCAGTAATGCCCGGTTCGAAATGTAGAGTTGTCTTATTGCAGAAAGATTTAAAGCCTACAAGTTCAAGTTTTTTAAAGTACATTTAAGCCCTTATTATTTTTTTCGCCGGGGTTTTACATTCGTTATTGATCCAGGCATCAATTTTATCTTTTTTAAATCTCCATTGGCCGATAAGTTTCACAGCTGGGATTCTCCTGGTTTTAAGCCATTCATAAATAGTTCTGCGGCTTATTTTCAGGTAATCCGCTAATTCATCTATCGTCATTAATTCTTCTTTTGTGTTGATCATAAGAATTATTTTAAGGAAAAACCCATTTTAAGTTTTGCAATTTTGTTGTAAAACGGTATTTCATAAATAATTATAAATTAATTCTATCAAATTAGCAAGAAAAACATTTGCCATTTAATCAATTTTGATTCAGTATGCAAATATTAACAAATTAGTATAGATTTAATCTTTCTTTGGTATTTTTTACTATAAATTTACAATTCGCGCATAGATGGGAATATTTGCTTGGACCTGGCTGTCAATGATCACATTAACCGCGTAGTCGCCAGGTTCGGGAAAAGTAACATTTTGACCGTTTAAGGCGAAAGAAAATGATGCTTCGGGGACTGATTCTTTAGGAGGCAGTATATTTATAGTGAAATCTGTATTCATGAGCTTCTTACCGTCATTATCTACTAATGAGATGTTGAGTTTATGCTCTCCGGTTTCTGATTTGCCTACCAAAAGCCTAAGCCCGACACTCATTCTATGCAGTACATAAGGATATTTTTCAGAGCTGATTCCGTCAAAGACCCTGGCAATACTTAAGCAGCCATTTTCAACCCAGGCATGATCGCAAACACAAGCGACGAGTACTTTCATTAATTCCTTTTTCCCTTTATATCCACACCGTATGTGTCCCTGTTGGGACACATACGGTGTGGACTTTTTGGGGATTATTTGTTTAGGGTTGCTTTGAATTTTTTAGTCAGCTCAGGAACTATTTTTAATACGTCACCAACGATGCCGTAAGTGGCGTATTTAAAAATTGGCGCTTCCGGGTCTTTGTTAATAGCTACGATGATTTTTGAAGAGGACATTCCTACGATGTGTTGTATCTGTCCGGAAATTCCGCAGGCAATATAAATTTTAGGCGCTACTGTCCTTCCAGTTTGGCCGACCTGATGTGAATATGGCATCCATCCGGAATCAATCGCAGCGCGTGAAGCACCTACTGCTCCTCCAATGACATGGGCAAGTTCTTCGAGTAATTTAAAGTTCTCCGGACCGCCCATGCCTCGGCCACCGGAAACTATAATATCTGCTTCAGCAATATTGACCAAAGATTCGATTTCTTCGACAATATCTATTAATTTAGTGCGTGAAGTATACATAGATAGATCAAATTTTTCCCGTATGATCTTACCTTTACGATGTTTGTCAGCTGCTATGGGTTGAAATACTTTATGGCGCACAGTAGACATTTGTGGACGATAATTTGGACAGATGATGGTGGCCATAATATTTCCGCCGAATGCTGGACGGGTTTGTAAAAGTATCTTTTTGTCTTGATCAATATCGAGGCCGGTGCAGTCTGCGGTTAAGCCGGTTTTATGTTTGATGGCGACCCTGGCGATCAATGAACGGCCGATTGAAGTTGCGCCGCTTAGTAAAATTTCAGGTTTATGTTTTTTAATTAGTTCGACTAAAATATTGGTATATGGCTCATCCTGGAAATTTGCGATTTCCGGAGCTTCCACTAAGTAAATATTATCTGCGCCATGCCAGATGATTTCATCCAGCTGGTCATCCATATTATTCCCAATTAATACACCGCTAACCTGGGAACCCAATTTTTTTGCGAGATCTTGAGCTTTACCTAAAAGTTCATAAGAAATTGACTGGACTTTGCCGTTTTTTTGCTCAATAAAAACCCAGATACCTTTATAATCTTTAATGTCAGGCAGGTCACAGATATTTTTCATGGGTTTTTCCATGATCACAGCTTTGAATTTGCAGGCATCGACGCATGCACCGCAGACGTTACATTTAGCTGGATCGATGACCGCCTTCTTATGGCTTTGGCTATCGGAAGCCAAACCATTGCCCGCTGGCTTATGGCTTTGGCTATCGGAAGCCAAACCACTGGTCCCTACCTTGTCCATCAAACGAATAGCGTCAAACGGACAAGCTTTTATACACATTGAACAGCCACAACATTTTTCGGAAACGATATATACGGCCATAATTAATGAACCTCGTCTTTAATTAGATTTACAAGTTGAGAAGCGACATCTTCTGCTTCGCCGGTTAAGACCTGTCCACCTTGTCTTTGTGGCGGAGTAAAAATTTTAACTACCTGAGTCGGTGAACCGCAAAGACCTAACCCCTGAGGATCAAGATCCAGGTCTTTTTGGGTGAGGCTGATTATTTTTGCTGCCTTTGCGCGCATCAGGCCTTTTAATGAAGGAATCCTTGGCTCGTTAATTTCTTTAACTACGGTTAACAGGCAAGGAAGCGGGGTTTCGATTATTTCGTAGCCCTCCTCCATCATTCTTTCAACTTTTATGGATTTATCAGAAGCTTCTTCAATTTTTTTAACATAAGTAACTTGAGGAATATCCAGGTGAGTGGCAATTCCAGGCCCAACCTGGGCAGTATCACCGTCTGAAGCTTGTTTACCGCAGAGGATAATATCATATCCGCCAATTTTTTTAATTGCACCGGACAAAGTGTAGCTGGTTGCCCAGGTGTCGCTTCCAGCGAATGCGCGGTCGCAAACCAAAAATCCTTCATCAGCACCCATGGCAATAGCATCCCTGATTGCGGCTTCAGCCTGAGGCGGGCCCATAGTAACTATGGTTACTTTGCCGCCGAATTTTTCCTTAAGCCTTACCCCTGCTTCGATGGCATACATATCAAATGGATTAATTATTGATTTGACGCCTTCGCGGATCAAAGTGTTTGTCTCTGGATTGATCCTGACTTCAGTTGTTTCCGGAACCTGTTTTATACAGACTATAATATTCATCTTATTTTGCGAATTCCTTAATTAATTGCAGAGCAATAATGCTGCGCTGAATTTGGTTTGTACCTTCATATATCTGGGTAATTTTTGCATCACGCACATATTTTTCAATTGGATAATCCTTCATGTAACCATAACCGCCGAAAATCTGCAAAGCATCAACAGTTACTTTCATGGCCACGTCAGAAGCATACATTTTTGCCATTGCTGAATCTTTGGCAACGTCTTTGCATCCGGCATCAACCATTCTTGCAGTTGAATAAACTAATGCGCGGGCCGCTTCAATCTCTGTAGCCATATCAGCTAACATCCATTGAATACCCTGAAAACTTGAGATAGCTTTGCCGAACTGATGCCTCTCTTTTGCGTATTTAACTGCCAATTCTAAAGCGCCTTGGCCAATACCTAATGCTTGAGCAGCTACACCTGGACGGGACATGTCAAAAGTCCTCATGGTTACGATAAAACCCATACCTTCTTTTGAAAGAAGGTTCTCTTTGGGTATCTTGCAATCAGTGAAAATAAGTTCTCTGGTTGAGGAAGCGCGAATTCCGAATTTGTCCTCTTTTTTCCCGAAAGTGAATCCAGGCGTACCTTTTTCTACGATGAAAGCTGAGGCGCCTCTGGCTCCTTTGGTTTTATCAGTCATGGCAATAACGACATATGTTTCAGCATCCCCGCCATTGGTAATAAAATGCTTTAAACCGTTTAATACGTAATGGTCACCCTCTTTTTTGGCAACAGTTTTGATAGCTGATGCGTCTGAACCTGCTTCTGGTTCAGTGACAGCAAAAGCAGCTACTTTTTTTCCGCTGGCTAAATCTGGGAGGTATTTTTTCTTTTGTTCTTCGTTTCCGAATAACACAATCGGGAATGTGCCTAATGCCGAAGCAGCGTAGCAAACTGCGATACCGCCGCAAGCGCGGGATAGCTCTTCTGTTGCTAAGCACAAATTCATAACATTAACGCCTAAACCGCCGTATTCCGCAGGAATAAATAGCCCAAAAAGGTCGGATTCACCGATTACTTTTAAAACATCCCAGGGATATTCTTCGCTAATGTCATATTTGGCGGCAACAGGCCTGATTTTTTCTTCGGCGATTTTATGCGCCAAGTCTTTGATCATTTTTTGTTCATCTGTAAGCAAGTAATCCATATGGTCTCCTTGTTATATGATCTCTAAAAGCTTATTTGCCCTCAAAGATTTTTTATATTAGCATAAATTAAAAAAATTACAATACCTTTAATAGGGCAATCTCCTGGCAATTGGGGAATTTTGGGCAGTTAATACACTCTGCCCAGATTTTGTGAGGCAGATCAGAATGTTTTACTTTGCGGAAGCCGAGTTTTTTGAAGAAATCCGGCTTGTAAGTAAGCGCAAAAACCTTTTTCGCTCCTAAGACTTTTGCTTCTTCAAGGCATCTTGTGACTAATTCCGTGCCGATTTGTTTCCTTTGCATATTTTTTTTTACCGCTAAAGATTTGATCTCTGCCAAATTATCCCAGCATATATGCAAGGCAGAGCAGCCTATAACTTTGCCTCTATTTTCATATACCCAAAAATCGCGGACATTGTCATAAAGTTCATTTAATGATCGCGGCAGCATTATATTATCTTTGGCAAAGCTGTTGATCAGCTCCTGCATTTGTTTGATATCTTTTAGTAACGCTTTTCTTATCATTTTTATATCCAATTTTTCTACTTTAGCGCTGTCCTACTAACTATAACTATTTAATCTCTGTTCCCTTCGCAACCACTACGATCCCTGTTTCGCTAACAAAAAATCTTTTTTTATCTTCTTGCGGATCATAACCTATAACCATTCCTTGAGGTATTACCACGTCTTTATCAATTATGGCTCTTTTGATCTTGGCATATCTGCCGACATTAACCCCCTCCATAAGTATGGAATCATAAACCTGGGAATAACTGTTGATCCTGACATTTGGCGAAAGTATAGAACGTTGCACTCTGCCGCCGCTGATGATACAACCTCCCGCGGTAAAAGAATCCAGGGCTAAACCTACACGGCCGGTAACCTCATCACCTGAAAAAACCGTTTTTGCCGGAGGGAATTGTTCTTGATAGGTCCTTATCGGCCATTCTTTATCATAGAGATTGAATATGGGGTCGATCTGAATCAAGTCCATGTTTGCTTCGTAATAAGCGTCGATGGTTCCGATATCTCTCCAGTATTGGGCTTCTTTTTTATTTTCATCGATAAAATTATAAACTGCGACTTTTAAGCCTTTTTTAAGCATCTGCGGAATAATGTCTTTGCCGAAATCATGTTTTGTGTCTTTTCTTTTTGAATCTTCTTCGAGTTCCTGTTTAAGGACGGCGTTTTTAAATACGTAAATGCCCATGGAGGCATAAATTTTGTCAGGGCTGCCGGGAATGGTCCTAGGTTTCTGGGGTTTTTCTTCGAAACCGACAACTTTCCCACCTGTAGTTACATCCACTACTCCCAACTGGTTCGAACGTTCTTTATTTACTTCTACAACACCCACAGTCAGGTCAGCATCCACATCGCGATGGAAATCGATCATGTGGTAATAATTCATTTTGTATATGTGGTCACCGGCTAAAATTAAGACTTCCGAAGGGTCATCAGCTTCTAAAGTGTAAAGGTTTTGGTAAATCGCATCTGCTGTACCTAAATACCAGGTATCGCTGATTCTCTGTTGAGCTGGCAAAAGTTCTATGTATTGCCCCAACTCTGAGGGTAATATATTCCAGCCTAAACGGATATGCCTTTGAAGGGATTCAGATTTATACTGAGTCAAGACGTAAATTTTACGCAAGCCTGAGTTAATGCAATTACTTAAAGTAAAGTCCATTATACGGTAAATTCCGCCGAATGGAACGGCCGGTTTAGTGCGGTCTTTAGTTAAAGGCAGAAGCCTTTCTCCTTTACCGCCGGCCATAATAAAAGTTAAGACACTTTTCATCATAGTGCTAGTACTCCAAATATTCCACGCCTTATCATCATAATACTGATTGCCGCTAAAAGAATATACATAATTTTAGAAAATGCTCTCGTTCCGCCTGCGCCAAAGACTTTCATTATCCAGTCTGCCCTGACAAGTGTCCACCACATAATAAACATATTTAGTACTAATGATACAAAAGTTGGGCCTATGCCATAACTATCCAACATGATTAAGGTTGTGGTCAAGACTGCCGGCCCAGTGATTAAAGGTGTTCCTAAAGGAAATACTCCAATATCTTTACTTGTGCCGTCAGAAAGAGATTTTCCATGGCCGCCAGGAAGGAGTAATTTAAGGGCAATGACAAAAAGTAAGGCCCCTCCTGCGATCTGAAAATCCGGTATTGTAATCCCCAAAAGCTGAAAGATCCCCTTTCCAACGAACATAAAGACTATCGCCATAAGTGTTGCAGTTACAATGGTATCTTGAATAATCTTTGCTCTCTGTTTTTTTGATGTGCCTTCGACAAGGGAAATAAATAAGGGAATATTGCCGATTGAGTCAACGGCAACGAAGATAGGAATGAAAGTCAATAGGTATGGCTTTAAAATTTCTATCATAGGTTATTATTATATAATGATTTGCGAAAAAGGCAAGAATTTTCCTTTACTTTGGGTGTCAGACACCGAGCAACCGTAATGGTGTCTGACACCAAATGAAGTTATTCTTTGAGCCCGATTTTATTAATCAATGGTAAACAAAGAAAGCTGGTAAGCGATGAAATGATGATAAGCCATTTTAAACCGATTAGGGGTAAAAGCGCAGCGCCTGATATATTGCTGGTTATAAGAGCTAAATTACTGATACTGCAAAGAAAAGCAAAAGAGGTTGCTTCAAATCCTTCCACGCTCTCTCTTGCCATAAAATCCATGATCATGATAAAGATAAACATTCCCATCAGGCTATAAACTATATCATAGATAATCGCGGTAACTGGAGTGTAGTAAAGATAGCTTAAGGTAGTGAATGCGCCCAAAATTACCGACCAGAAAAGCCATTTTTTTATTTTTATTTTTTGGCTTATTTTATAATATATTATTGAACCGATGATTCCAAAGACGGTGCTGATAGTGCCAAGCCAACCGATCCAGATTTTATCCCAATTGAAAACATCTCTTTGCATAAAAAAAAGCGGTGTTCCGAATGAAGGAGAATATTTGTAAAGAAAAATAAATAAAGCAACAAACAATAATTCTTTATTTGTAAAAAGCCTTTTTAAATCTTTGAAAAGGTATTTGTAACGCTCATCCCTGACCTCTTCTTTATACATATGGGCGGTAAAAGCGCAAATCAGGTAAAATGGTATAAGACAAAGAAAAGCCATGCGGTAATCCCATTTTTCAGCGATATATCCGCCTCCAACACCTACCAGCATTGCTGCTACATTAATTGAGATCCATTGAACACTTTGGATTTTTCCTGTGATTTTGGCTTTTTTTCCTTCAACGCACATGATTCCGTCAACGCTGACATCGCGGAATGCGGCATTAGTGGAATTAAGGACTAGAAAAACCATAATCATCCAAAGGGGCATCTTCAAAAGTCCAAGCAAAATAACGAAGGCTATATCTAGGGCAATAGCGATAAAAATCCACACCTTTTTACTTAAAAAATTATCAATTATATATCCGATTATTGGTTTGATGAGCCATGCGGAAATTGTAATGCTGGAGAGATACATGATATTTTGGGCTGATAAACCCAAAGTTTCTTTCATGTAGTAAAAAAGGCTTTGCGATGGCAGGCCTTCTATCCCTTGAATGAAATAAACGCTGCTTGATAAAGCAAAGATCCAGAGCAGCTTTTTCTTATTGTCTGCTAGGTGCCTGGGCATTTTGAGATGCTGGTGGCTGTTGGTTAACTTGCGCTGAGTTTTCAGATTTTGTTGTTTCAGGCTTTGTTTTTACTGCTTCAGTTGTTGCTGGAGCAGTAGGTTCAGTTGCTGTAGTTGCCGCAGGTTTTAATTTATCAGCGTTTCTCATTATTGATTTACTCTGCCTAGCTGACAATATTGCCAAAGTCAAACAGGTGAAGAAAAACATGATTGCGAAGACTGTAGTAGCTTTAGTAAGGAATACACTGGTTTTTGGCCCGAACATTGATTCGACACTTGAGAAGCTTTCTAGTAATCCTCCGCCTTTTCCTGCTTGTATCAAAATTATGATTATCAGAAGTACACAGGCAATAATATGTAAAGTTATAACTAAACCCATCATTTTGTTACCTCGCTTGCTTTTGTGACGATTGCCGCGAATGAATCAGCAGCAAGGCTTGCGCCTCCAACTAAAGCTCCATCAATATCGGGCTGTTTCATTAATTCGGTAATATTCTCCGGTTTAACGCTCCCACCATATTGGATTCTTACTTCGTTGGCAGTCTTGTTTTGGAATAATTTCGCTAGTAAATCCCTAATAAATTTATGTACTTCCTGAGCCTGAAGAGGTGTGGCGGTTTTTCCTGTGCCAATTGCCCAAACCGGTTCATAAGCAACAACTATCTTTAACATTTCTTCAGGAGTGATATCTTTTAGGCTATTGTTTATCTGATCAGTCAAAACATCAAAAGTTTTATTTGCTTCTCTTTCAGCTAAACTCTCACCAACACAAACAATGGGAGTTAATACCGCATTTAAGGCAGCTTTAACTTTTTTATTCACTGTTCCATTAGTTTCTCCAAAAAATTGCCTTCTTTCAGAATGTCCGATAATTACATATTTTGCTCCAGCTTCTTTTATCATTTCGCAGGAAACTTCTCCGGTGAATGCGCCCTCTTTTTGCCAGTAGCAATCCTGGGCTCCTACCTGGATGTTGGATTCAATTAAGGTTTCCACGGTTTCGGATAAAGCCAAAAATGGCGGACAAACAACAATGTCACATGTTTCGATATTAGATACTGACCTTTTTAATCCGGTAACAAGCGTTAAAGCTTCGCTTATTGTTTTATACATTTTCCAGTTTCCAGCAATGATTGTTCTTCTCATTTTAAATGAGTCCACAATTTACGGAACAACATGAAAGTAAATTGTTGGACGAATTTACCCCAGCCCCGATTTATAAGGGTTAAGGTTTTGCTATGTTTGATTAATATTTTATCAATTGTTCCAACCTTAAATTAAGGCTGGGTAAGCTTTTGGGAAGTTCTTCGCTTATTTCTCCGCTAATGCTGCAACCCCGGGCAGAAGTTTGCCTTCTAGGTACTCAAGGCTGGCCCCGCCGCCGGTTGAAATGTGTGTCATTTTATCTTCTAACTTAAATTTAGTAACTGCGGCTGCTGTGTCACCGCCGCCGATAATAGTGGTCGCTTTTAAAGTAGTCAGGAATTTTGCAATTTCCTCAGTTCCTTTACTGAAAGCCGGCATTTCGAAAATTCCCACCGGGCCGTTCCAAACTATAGTTTTGGCGGATTTTAAAGTATTTTCAAAAAGCATAATTGTTTTTGGGCCGATATCGACTGCGATTTTTCCCTCAGGGATATTTTCTCCGGCAATTTCGATCTTTGCGTTGGGATCTATGGCCTCAACCGTTACGTTATCAACAGGAAGTAAAATTGTTTTATTTAATTTATCAGCTTGCTCAAGGATAGATTTTGCCAAATCTATTTTATCTTTTTCAAGTTTTGAATTACCAATTTGTTTACCTTGTGCTTTAAGGAAAGTATAAGCCATGCCTCCGCCGATAATTATAGAATCGCATTTAGGAAGCAGATTCTCAATGACTCCGATCTTGTCGGATACCTTTGACCCTCCCAGAATAACCACGAAAGGTTTTTGAGGATTGGCTACAGCATTACCTAAGTACTCGATTTCTTTCTCTAACAAGAATCCAGCAACTGAAGGAAGGTAATGGGTCACTCCTTCTGTTGAAGCATGGGCGCGATGTGCGGTTCCGAAAGCATCATTTACGAATACGTCAGCCACGGAAGCCAACTGCCTGGCAAAATTTTTATCATTGCTTTCTTCTTCGGAATGAAACCTTAGGTTTTCCAAAAGAATGACTCTTTCTTTTGCCGAATCAATGTTCTCTTTTACGCTGTCGCCAACACAGTCATTTAAAAAAAGAACATCTTCGCCAAGCAGTTCCTTTAATCTATCTGCTACAGGTTTGAGGCTGTATTTGGCAACAACTTTTCCCTCGGGCCTGCCTAAATGGCTCATGAGAACAAGTTTTTTCGCTCCACTTTGCAAAATATATTTGATTGTTGATAGAGTCGCTTTTATGCGGGTATCATCAGTGATGTTTAGGTTTGCATCCTGCGGGACATTAAAATCCGCCCGCATAAGTACGGTTTTATTCTTTAAGTCAATATCTTTGATAGTCATTTTATCCATGTTATTCTCTCCCTTCTGGAAAAATTAGACCATAAATATAGCTTAAATTCAGCCGGTTGTCAAAGCATTTTTAATAACTTTGGCTAATATTTGAGGATATCAGAAAGGCTTGATTTCGGCAGCCATCCTAAAATCTCTCTTGCTTTTGAGGAGTTTGCTATGAGTTTCGCAGGATCTCCGGGGCGGCGAGGGACAACTCTATATTTTATGGTTTTCTTTAGCGTTTTTTCAGCAGTATCGATTACTTCTTTTACGCTGAATCCGCTGGAAGTACCAAGATTAAAGATTTCATTTTTTATACCTTTGCTAAGTGCTTTAAGTGCCAATAAATGGGCGTTGCATAAATCTACAACATGAATATAGTCTCGTATGCAGGTGCCGTCTTTAGTAGGATAGTCGTTGCCAAATACCAAAAGTTCTTCTTTTTGCCCGTTTGCTACTTTTATAACATTAGGGATCAGGTGTGTCGAATTTTTGTTCGGTGAAAGCCTGCCTGATGGATGAATTCCGGCGACATTAAAGTAGCGTAAAATTATATAAGAAAAATCATGGGTTAAGCTTACATCTTTAATTATTTTTTCCACCATTAGCTTAGAACTGCCATATGGGTTTATAGGGTTTGTTTCTTCAGTTTCGATTATCGGGATATTTTTAGGCTCTCCGTAAACAGCAGTCGTCGAAGAAAAGATGAATTTTCCGACTTTATTCTTGACCATTGTTTCGGCAAGGTTTATAGCGCTTAGAATATTGTTTTTATAATATTCAAGCGGTTTTTCTACCGATTCCGGTACAATAAGGGAAGCTGCGAAATGCATTACAGCATCAAAATCAAAGTTTTTAAAGGCATCTTCTATCTCGTTTTTATTTTTTAGATCCCCTTTTATGAACTTAGCTTCTTTTGGCACGGAATTAATATTTCCCGTGCTTAGATTATCAAAAATAACAGGTTTATATCCATTTTCAAGCAGAATTTGGACCATGTGCGAGCCTATGTAACCGGCCCCTCCGGTGACTAAGATATATTTATTTTCTTCCATGATCATCCTCAAATCTGATAATATCGGACTCTTTTAAATAATCTCCACATTGGATCTCAACAATTTTTAGAGGAGTTTTGTGTTTATTTTCAATCCGGTGAATGCCTTTTTTAGGAATATACGTGCTTTGATTTTTTTTCAAAACGTAGGCTTCTTTTCCGTTAGTGATAGTTGCGGTTCCCTGGACAACAACCCAATGTTCACTTCTAAAATTATGCTTTTGTAGGCTTATGCGTTTAAAGGGCAGGACTTCAACAACTTTGACTTTGAATCCTTTGCCTTTATTAATTACGGTGTAGAATCCCCATGGGCGTTTTGTTTTCATGGCAAAATTATAACAATTATAGGGTTTTTGTCAATTTATATATACACAGTCCGATAAGGCTTGAGAATTTTAAAGCGGCGATGATTAGGCAGCTGTTGAAAACACCTAAAACCGGGATTAAGATTAAGCCGCCAAAAGTACCTGCAACGCAGCCTCCGGCAAGATCGGCAAAGTAAAGTGTTCCCGCAGTCTCTCCTATTTTCTCTTCTTTTTGGATAAATAGGCGGCTTGCTAAGTAGAATTGAAGTCCTGTGAGGAATCCTGAAACAAAAAGCAGTAATAAATAAACCGCTAAGGGTGCAAAATATTTATATAATACAGCGCTGAAAAAAGCTATTAATAAGGTAAAGACGATCATAATATATTCTGTTTTGATGAAGCTCATTAGTAAATTTTGTATTTTATTCTTAGAGAATAAGAAATAAGTGCTGCCTAAGCAGGCTCCAGCCATAAAAATGCTGACTAAAAGCCCAATGATCTGATAAATATAGCCAAAAGTTACTTGGAAACTGAAAATTAAAATTAAGTTTATGAGCATGCCAAAAAAGCCGGTAGTGAATATGCTATAAGTAATGGAAAGCTTGCTTTTGAATCTCTTTGGGACGAAAAAAAGAGCCATTGTGATGAGATAAATTATAAAAATTATTATTTTTTTATCAAGATTCGAAAGAATACTTAAAACTTTTGCAATCTTTAAAGAAAATTGTTTGTTCCAGAAAATAAGCATTTGAAAAACTGCCAGGGGCTTGGTGTCTTGATTTATTTTGGAAGTAGCACTTTTTAAGGCTTGCTCAAACCAGTCAAGCCGTGCAGTATTGAGCCGGTATTCAAGATAGTCTGGGATAAGCAGGTTGGTTTTAACTTGTCTGTCATGCATCCTTCGGCTTAAGTCCTGGGCCTTAAGCTGCGTAATTTCTCTTTGGTCGGAAGCCAAAATAATGTTGTAGTCTCCGGGTATAATTTTCAAATAAATGAAATTAACTTTAAGGGCGTTCAATATTGTATTGTTTAAGTCTTTTAGCTCTTGGCTGATATAGGAAAGTGATCCGGGTAGGTTAAGCGCGATTAAGCCGCCTTTATTTAATTTTTTTCTGCACAAACTAAAAAATTCCAAGCTAAAAAGCCGATTTGAAGACAGGTCGGTTGGCTTGGATAAGCCGATTATGATTAGGTCATATTTTTTTTGAGTGTTTTTAAGAAAAAACCTTCCGTCAGTATTTGCGATATGCACTCTCTTATCAGTTAATTCTTTTCGGGTGAGACCTGAACCATATTCAGTAATGAGTTGAATAATGAGTGGATCCAGTTCGCAATAATCGATACTTTTAACGGGATGTTTTAAAATTTCATTAATGATACCTCCGGTACCGGAGCCGATGATTAAAATATTATCGGGAGATTTATTGAATAATAGAGGAATATTGCCAAATTCCTCTACAAAGTTAATGTCGGGGATCGGAGTAGTGGCAATTGGCAAGCCGTTATAGAAAAATGTATGTTGGGTTTTATTTTTAGTAACTGCGATATTGCCGTAAACGGAATTTTGATAATCCAGAACAAACTCTGGGCTAAATTGTTTTGTTACGGAAAGTTTATTGATTTTATCAATAGCGCCGCTGGATAATGAAAAAATGAAAAAAGCGCAAATTCCAATTGAAAGCAATTTAAGGATTGTATTTTTTTGATATTTTAAAATTGCCAGGCAGCTTAAACTATTGATTATTGCTATTAAGGCGGATATGGCAAAAGAGTTTAGTTTAGGCAGCAGAATAAATGTTAAAAGGATACCTCCTATGATTGTGCCCAGTGTTTCAAAGAAGTAAGTTTTTGCCACCGGGTCTGTTTTCTCTTGGTTAGCCAGGGAAAGTATTTTGGCTCCAGAACTAAAAAGCGCGGCATGTAAGAATGCTGCGGGCAGTAGTATCAAAAACGAAGAAATCAGGATTGAGGTTAAGCCTATAGCTTCTCCCGGCAAAATGCCGATTGTGTTTTTAAGTACACGGCTTGAATAAATTAATATCGGAAATATTACAGAGAATAATAATGTGAGTATTATAAAAACATTAAATTTATTTTTTATTTTGTCTATTAGTATGCCGAATAAATAAACTCCCAGCGCTTCAGCGATCAGCCAATTAGCCAGAATGATGCCTAGAGTTAATTCATTTCCCAAATAACTGACCAGCAGCTCGCGCAGCAGAATTATCTGTGCGGCAATTCCGCTTAGGCCTGTAATCAATATGGCGGTAATTATTATACTTGTCATAATAAAAAGGGACGGTTCTTAAAGAGCTAAATAGATTTAGCAAAGAACCGTCCCTAACTAGAAAAGGTTAATTTATAAACCTTTTTTGACCAGGAATTCACAGAGGTCTACTACTCTGTT
>Ga0172375_10003612_pt1 | contig 23413 bp, 14 predicted proteins | sample LakKiv1m_FD_114537 | JGI IMG/M metagenome (GOLD analysis project Ga0172375, IMG submission 114537) | Freshwater microbial communities from Kabuno Bay, South-Kivu, Congo - kab_092012_11.1m | ecosystem: Environmental > Aquatic > Freshwater > Lake | place: Democratic Republic of the Congo... | reverse complement strand
CCTCCTCGAGTGCTTCAATGCCTTCCTCCTCTTGATCTTCAAGATATTCCTCCTCGCCCTCCTCGGCAAGCTCATCGTCGGTGGCAAGCTCATCATCGCTTTCATCCTGCAATGGAACTAAGGGAAGACCACAAATCTGACATGAGCCCGGGACATCGGACTCTTCGCCGCACTGCGTGCAGACGTATACCTGATCCATAAAACGTTGATTAAAATCGTTAATAATCTTTAGAATAATTTAACAAGTACAGAAGTCAATAACAGTTGTCAAGAGTTCGTCGGCTCTGTATCTGCACGGGCAAGCTCGATAAGGAGTGCCGTCCCTGCTCCCCGCGATCCAGCACTCAAGCATTGTGCCGGAACCGTTGTCATTGTTGACGCTATATCAATATGGGCCCATTGTTGAAAATCCTGAGCAAATTGATAGAGAAATAGCGCGCCATTGGTAGCACCGGCGTCTCGCGACTTTTTTGCGTTGCGAATATCAGCAATCGTTCCCTTTAATTCGTCAGCATATTCGTCCCACATCGGAAGCGGCCAGAGATAATCACCGGATTTTTCTCCCAGCGCGGTGAGACGCGAAAGCAGTTTCTCATTCCGTGAAAAAACTCCCGCCGCATGGGAGCCAAGCGCAACCATACATGCGCCGGTAAGCGTTGCAATATCCACAACCATTCGCGGCTCATACCGCTTCGCATAGGTAAGTGCGTCGGCAAGGACAACTCTGCCCTCCGCATCAGTATTCACAATTTCAATACTTTTTCCCGACATCGAACGCAAAATATCTCCCGGTCGATAGCTCGATCCGGACGGCATATTTTCAACAGCCGGAATAATACCGATAATATTCGTGCGTACTTTGAGGCGCGCAATCGCGACGATCGCGGAGAGAACAGCGGCCCCGCCGCTCATGTCCATATGCATTTCCTCAAGCGAACCTGTTGGCTTCAAATTCAATCCGCCACTGTCAAAGGTTATCCCCTTACCAACAAAGACAATCGGTTTTTTGTTTTTTGCAGTGCCATAATATTCCATGATAATAAACTGCGCTTCTTCGACACTGCCCCGTGATACTCCAAGAATTGCCCCCATTCCAAGCTGCTCCATCTGCTTCTCTCCAAGTACTTCCACTGATAATCCATGCTTTTTACCTTGTTCCTTTGCATGATGGGAAAGCCGCTTTGGCGTCATATCTCCGCCGGGCACATTTGATAAGTCTCGCGCAGCATTTACCTGTTCGCCAATGATCTTCCCCCGCTCGAGCGCTTTCTGCATGAGAGATCCGGCCGATACACCGCGAATGCAATATTGCATTTCTTCAAAAACCAGCCACCCATCTTTCGGCTTTTCAAGATAGTCATTAAATACGTATTGAGCCATTTCACAGTTTTGCGCAATCATTTCCGCGCATGCTTCATCGGTACACTCTCTTATTTTTATGTCATTGATAAGCAGCGCGCATGATTTCTTTTTTACGCTTTTTGCAAACTGAACAATTTTTCGAACCGCAATCATTGTGTGTCGATGGGTCCAATTTTTTTTCTCGCCCAGCCCAAACAACAATACTGTCGACGTATGATGCGAAGGCAGATGCAACAATTCGCACTCGAGAAATGCTCCGCTAAAATTTTTTAGCGCGTCGCGCACGTATCTTCTGTCCTGAGAATTCAGCGTTGCGATAAAAGGGTGATCAGTGGCATGCTGGGTAAAAACCGCGATCACCGGCAGTGCGGCCCGTTGTTTTGAAGGCGATTGTAGAAAAGTATGTTTCATTTTTTTAATGATGCCCCGCAATCGGCTGTAGTACGATTCGGGTTGATTTAAAGAAAAAGTATCCAACGATAATGAAGGTGAGCAGTGGTGAAATCCATGGTTCTATGTGCGCGCCAAAACTTTCCGCGATCATGACGCTCCCGAGAATAAGAATAGAATACATCGCGCCATTTTTCAAATAAGCATAGCGCTTGATACGGTGAATATTCCCGACCGTAAGCTGTCGAACAACAACCGCACCGAGCCCATTCCCAAGAAGAATAAGCGGGACGGCCAGTGTGAATGCAAATGCGCCAAGAACTCCATCGACGGAAAAGATGGCATCAATGACTTCGAGATACAAAATCTTACTTATGTCAGAGAGATGCCCGGTCATTAATTTTTTTTCTTGCACTTCTGCATTTTCTTTAAACCCATGGGTGATGAAAAAAGCGGTAGACCCAAGGACGGCTGCAAACGCCATATGGGCGTTTCGATCGACGGTCAACCAAACAAGCACCGTCAAAAAAACGGAAGCTGTTGCAAAGAACCAGACGCCATTCTCATGAATAAATTTTTCGCCAAAAAATGCATAATTTTTCTCCTCCATAAAGAGCCAATGAAAGAAAAGAAGAACGAGAAATGTGCCGCCGCCAATGAGAAGAAAGGGGGCTGATTGTTCAACAGCATAGACAACCGTCGGATCGTTGCTAAATGTCGCGAAAAGCGCACCGACAAACCCAAGGTGTGGATTTGTTGCCCAGATAATAACCAGCGGCAATGCACCGCGCACAACAAAAACAGCAAAAAATATACCCCAAAAAAGAAACCAACGCCGCGCGCGTATATGCATCGTCGAGAGTACCTCGGCATTAATGATGGCATTATCAATACTGCTGATAACCTCAAAAAGGCACAGTCCAGCAACAATAATGATGATTGAGAGAATGGACATACAAAATACACTTTGCCTACCCTATTACGGTTTTTTTGGTGATTTGATTTTATTTTTTTCTCCGCATGTCAATACGGAATTGTGATTTTATTATTTCTTCAACTGGTTCACCAAGCGTCTGAGCAATCAAATCAGCGCTCATACCCTTTCCCGTCAATGGCCGTACCTTCGAGTCAAGTATATCACGCTTTTTTATTTTCTCGACTAACATTTTTCCCGGCACTTCTTTTTCGATCACTCCGATTTGTTCCAGGTACTTCACCGATCGCTTGAGCATCCACTTATCCACTTGATTGCCGAAAAGATCGATAATCTCAGATGTCTGAAATCCGTTTAATTTTAACGCCCGTATCATCATATCAAATTTTTCTCTTTTTTTTGATATTTTTTTCTCACCTTCGATAGCTCCCTGTGGAGCGGCGACTACTTCCGGCTCATGCAGACCCCCCCCAACCGACAACGCACCCATTTCCTGAATTGCACCGACATCGTCTCTGCTTAAACTATCTTCTATTTGCTGCTCTGGTTGCTCGGGTTCGCTATCATTTGTATTTCCCGGTGCTGAAATTTCTTCGTCGGGTGATTTTGACTCTTCAACATTTGTACTGATGGCTCTTTGATCCTGACTTTGCTCGTCAAAATATTCCTTCTCATTTTCAGGAAGAAACGATTCGACGTTTATCGGGTCTGGAACACTGAGAACTACCGCAGTGTCACTCTCTCTGACAGCCGCGTTTTCTTGTCCAACATCTTGGTCGTGATCTTGAGCAGGAGCAATCTCTCCTGTTTTATTGGGGATCCTTTTTTGCATCCTCAGCCGGATGCGAGAAGCATCTATTTCACTCTCTGTTCTTCCTGTTCTTTTCATTATTTCTCTTCTTTTAACCCCAGCTCGTATAAGTTCCTCAACTGTTGCGTCAAGCTGCCTACGCTCCTCACTCCCCTTCCTTCCCGTCTTTTCTTTAGAAACGTCATTCTCCACCTCTTGTTGTTCACCTTTTTTTGCTATATTACGTTCTTTTCTTTCTTTTTGTTTTTTCTCCCATGTATCCCTATCAATCTCATTTCGATCAATGATCCGCTTTATTGACGGCTCAATTGCACTATCAAATCTATCAGTCTCTCTCACTATCTCACGCTTGGCAAACCCTTGTTTCATGAGTCCTAAAACCGTGGCATCAAGAGCCGCGCTCAACTCAGCTCTGCTTTCCAGCTCTCCATCCTCTATCAATCGCTCAACCAATCGATCGACAAGACTCACCTTCGTGCCGATTTTATGGGCTATTTCCTGATGCTTTAACTTTTTCTTTTTCCAATATTTCACTCGCGCATGTTGTGCGCCATAAATTGTCAGGTTTTCCAAAATTTCCTCGGCAAAGAGCTCAATATGCTGCCTTTCTTCTCTGTTGGTAAATTCCTTTGAAAGTTGTTCAAAAAGATTCTTGAGCTGTTTTTCTGAGAGATCGTCTTGAGGAAAATAGGGAGATAGGACTACTCCTGCCTCAAGAAGACTATTGATTGAGCCTGAATACGGATCGTTTTCCTTGGTTTGTTGGTTTAACGCCTCGAGATACGCGTCAAAAATCACCGCTTGATTGGAGGGTAATAAATCGACGGCAGCCGGAGTGCGCACTATTTCGATGGCCGCATCGCGTCTATCCGTCTCATCTTCATACCCCTCTCTTGCAAGCGTTGCGATCAATGCCTTCAAAAAGGCTTGTTGCGCTTCCGAGATGTTTATAACCGCTTGCATACTGGCATGCATGACAGCGTCCTTGTCTTTTTCGGATCCCGTAAGCATGGTCAGCATGAGCGATTTATTTCCCAAAATCTGCTCGAGAAGATTGGCGCCTTGTGCGAATTGATTATCAGCTTCCGTAATCATAATTCAATCATTGAATAAGTTTTCTTTGTCATGATCCACGTCTTATTGTGCCACAGGGACCGTCAGGGTCATGAGTGATTGGAATATACGAAGTATAACAGAAATAAAGCTTACTGGTCACCCCAACTGACCCCCGATAGCGCTGTTGACAAGGAAACTCTTGAAGGGGGCGTAATCCTTTGACAGCAAAATGGAATGCTTCTCTTTTGCCGCATACGCTTGCAGCCGTGGTGGAATTTGTATATCTTCGCCGAGTATTTCATCAACGCTTTCCTTAAACTTTGCAGGATGTGCTGTTTCCAAAAAGATTCCAATGTTCCTCTCTTCCGAATGTTCAGCTCGGTACTGCGCAAGCGCCGCGCATCCAACCGCGCCGTGAGGATCAAGTACATATCCGTATTTCTCATATACTTCTCGCATCATTGCTTTCGTCTTTTCTTCAGACACGGAGTATCCGCAGACAGCTTCTCGCATTTCCTGAACTGAATGATGATACAGCTCAAGCATACGCACAAAATTACTGGGATTGCCGACATCCATGGCGTTTGAGAGTGTTGCCAGCGATGGTCGTGGGACATACTCCCCCGCTGCAAGATATTCGGGAAGAATACTGTTTGCATTTGTTGCGGCAATAAATCGATGCACCGGCAATCCCATTTGTTTTGCAATCAATCCTGCAGAGAGATTGCCCACATTTCCACTCGGTACCGATACGACAATTGGAAGTCCACGATTCAATAATTGCCCGACGGCAAAAAAGTAGTAAAATGTTTGTGGAAAAAGCCGTGCAATATTGATGGAGTTGGCAGAACCAAGACGCAAAACTCGTGTCACATCAGGATCAACAAGTGCTTGTTTTACCAGTTTTTGACAATCGTCAAATGTTCCCTGTATCTCCAGCGCGGTAATGGTGCCGCCCATGGTCGTCAACTGTTTTTCCTGCAAATCGCTTACGCGTCTACTCGGATAGAGAATACACACCCGAATACCGGGAACGTTGTAAAAACCATGCGCAACCGCACTTCCGGTATCACCGGATGTTGCGACAAGAATAGTCAACTCGGTATTCGAATCCGCGATAGCGTGCCCAATAAGGCGAGCCATAAATCGTGCGGCAAAATCCTTAAAAGCAAGTGTTGGACCGCCAAACAGCTCAAGAACAAAGGTTGCATCATCAAGCGGAACCAAGGGAACCGGAAAATCAAAACTTTGGTTTCCGATTTTTTGGAGCGTGGCATCATCTATCTCCCCATCAAAAAGCACCCGTCCAACTTCAAATGCAATCTCTTGGAATGACATTTTTGAAAGTTTGGCAAAAAAATCGGATGACATTGTGGGAATATGTTCCGGCATGTACAATCCGCCGTCCGGAGCAAGGCCATTGAGCACCGCTTCCTTCAGTGAAACCATTGGAGCTTTTCGGTTGGTGCTAAAATAGTTCATAAAATCTTGGGACCTTCGGTATTTATCTTTGATACAAACACATCACTTTCAAGCTCATATGTTTTCAACCACAAATCATGCATTGCCGTACCGATTGCTTGGGCCTTATCAATACTCGAACTCAAAGCAAATACTGATGGACCGGATCCGGAAAGCGTACAACCAAGCGCTCCAGCACTCAGTGCAGCACGTTTCACTTCATCGAATCCGGGAATAAGAATGGAGCGGATTGGTTCTACGATAGAGTCCTGCATCGATCGGCCGACGAGGTCATGGTCATTCAAAAACAATCCCGCAATCAATCCGGCAGTATTTCCCCATTGCGAGATTGCCGATGAGAGCACAACCTCCTTTCGCAAAATCTTTCGAGCGTCAGCCGTTCGTACTTCGATATGCGGATGAACAACCGTACAGATAAGATTTTCAGGAACGGGAATCTGCACGACATCAAGCGGATTATAGCTACGAATAAGAACAAAACCACCAAGCAAAGACGGTGCAACATTATCCGCATGCGCAGCGCCACACGCAACACGCTCCCCTTCCATTGTGAAGGGTAATAATTCTTTTCGTGAAAGCGGAGCGCCCAAAAGTTCGTTTACCGCAACGACCGCCGCGACAGCGCTTGCCGCACTTGATCCCAGCCCGCTACCCAGCGGCATTTTTTTGTGTACAGCAAGCTCAATGCCCTGTTGGCTTTTAAGATGATTCAGGAGTGATTGTACGGCAACCGCCGCGGTGTTTTTGTCTGATTCTCTTGGAAGAAATCCGTCGTCCCCGGTAATTTCAGTGATTTGGACACCGGAAGTACTTCCCAGCGTTGCGACCACCTCGTCACCAGGTTGTTCCACCGCAAAACCGAATACATCAAATCCGGGCCCAACATTTGCTACCGTCGCAGGTGCAAATACGCGTATTGAATCCATATCATTGAATATACTTATTCTTCACAAGCAACTCCGCATTGAGAATGCCCCCACCGGCCGCACCGCGAACAGTATTATGCGAAAGCGCTACAAACTTATAATCAAACACAGGACATTCACGCAGGCGTCCAACGACCACTGCCATCCCCCCTTCCGTATCCCGATCTTTACGCGGCTGAGGCCGATCGGATTCCTCTCGATACCATATTGGTTGCTCCGGAGCAAATGGAAGTGCAAGCTCCTGCGGCACTGAACGGAACTCTTTCCAAATCGTTACTATTTCTTCGTATGTCGGTTTTCTCCCGTCAAATTCGACGCTGACACATGCCGTATGTCCATTGATAACCGGAACGCGCATACATTGAGCAGAGATAGCAGGCTTATCAGTGCAGACAAACTGTCCTTGCTCGATACTGCCAAATATTTTCAGCGGTTCTTGTTCGGTTTTTTCTTCTTCACCGCCGATATAGGGAACAATATTATCAATCATGTCCAAGCTTGCAACGCCGGGGTATCCCGCACCTGATACGGCCTGTAATGTTGTTATCATAACACGCGCAAGCGGATACCCTGCTTTCATCAGCGCAAAAAGCGGCGTCACATAGCTTTGGAGGCTACAATTTGGCTTTGTCACAATAAACCCCTTGTCCCATCCGTACTTTTTTTGTTGAAATGGAATGATTGCAAGATGATCTGCATTTACCTCTGGAATAAGGAGGGGGATGTCAGGCGTCCATCGATGAGCCGATGCATTTGATACGACGGGAATGCCTATAGCGGCATACTCACGCTCCAGCTGCTGGACATCTTCCTTGCTATTCATCTCAAGTGCCGAAAAAACAAAACGACAATGATTGATAGCATGGTCACAATCGTGCGCATCATACACGACAAGCCCCGCAACCGAGCTCGGTATCGGCGTATCCATCTGCCATCGATTCGAAACGGCCTCGCGATATGTCATCCCCGCTGATCGGCTCGATGCGGAAACAACCGTTACCTCGAACCATGGATGGTTCTCAAGCAACCGGATATAGTTCTGTCCGACCATACCGGTTGCCCCGAGAATACCAACCGGAATTTTTTGATTCTCGCTCTGCATGTATTTTATTCCTTACCAATTTCTTTCTATCGTCTTTAAGATATCGGCAAACACTCCTCCCGCCGTGACCTGCACCCCTGCACCCGGACCTTTTATCACCAACGGCGTATCACAATAGCGTGTAGTAGTGAATGACACAATATTATCACTCCCGGAAAGTAAGTAAAAGGGATGAGATGAATCGACCTCCTGAAGCTGCAATGCCGCACCGTTTTGATCTATCGATGCTATAAACCGGAGAACTTTTCCATTCGCGTGAGCAAGTGCGCGACGCTCAGCGAATTGCACGTCGAGCGTTTTAAGAACACCAAAAAAATCATCAACTGTTTTGGCACGAAAACAGTCATCAGACAAAAATGCTGTCTGTGCGATATCTGCGATTTCGAGCGGCATTCCGATCTCCCGCGCAAGAATCACCATCTTGCGCGCAACATCCATGCCTGAAAGATCATCTCGTGGATCCGGCTCAGTGTACCCTTTTTCCTGTGCCTCGCGAACGATATCTGAAAAGGGGCGATCAGATTGCGAAAATGTATTAAAAATATAGCTCAGAGTTCCGGAAAGAATTGCTTCTATTCTCTGTACCGTATCCCCGGTTGCATTCAAATCGTGAAGAGTTGCAATGACCGGCAGTGCCGCGCCGACATTTGTTTCGTACAAAAATGGTACGCCACTCTGGGAAACTTTTGTGTGCAAACTTTGATACTCGGCATATGATGATGCGTTCGCCTTTTTGTTTGGTGTGACAATGGCAATACCCGCATCAATGATGCTACCGTAGGCGCGGGCAACATCTTCACTTGCCGTACAATCGACGAAAATACTTTTCCGCAGCCCAAGATTTTTCATTGCATCGATAAATGCACCGGCGTCGGATTTCTCTCCGCGTTCCCCGAGCGCTGTTTCCCACTCATCCAAGGCAATGCCATTTGAATCAAGGAGCATCTTTTCGGAATTTGCAATGCCGACAACACGAAGATTACACTGTCCATTTTTTAATAGCAGTGGCGCTTGTTTGCGAATCTGCTCCAAAAGCGTTGAGCCGATCCGACCTGCACCGAGAAGATAAATATGCAGCATCTGTTGTGTTGCTCCAAAAAATTCATTGTGCACGGCCCGAATTGCATGATCACAATCCTCGCCTGTGACAACAAAAGAGATGTTGATCTCGCTTGATCCCTGCGCAATTGCTTTAATATTTACACCTGCTCGTCCCACCGCATCAAACACGCGTCCCGCTGTTCCTGGAGTATGGTGCATTTGCGAACCAATGACTGCAATCACTGCGCTATTATCTTCCGCAATAACAGGGTCTACACTCTGCCTACCGATTTCGAGTGCAAATTCTTCATTGAGAACGGCTTGAGCGCGTTCCCGAGCTTGAGCATCGATGAGAAGGCATATTGAATACTCTGATGACGCTTGAGAAATAAGGATAACGTTGATTGATTCTTTTCCAAGCGCTTTGAAGACACGTCGCGCTGTCCCGGCAACATTAACCAAACCCACGCCCTGAATTCGGAGGACGGCGCCATTACACACTGATGAAATTCCAACAATCGGCAGATGGTCAGCGCATCCATTATCCCCAATCAGCGTACCCGGTGCAGATGGATTGAACGTATTTTTGATAAGAATCGGAACGTGTGCATCACGAACAGGCAACAAAGTCGGATGATAAATAACTTTCGCACCAAAGTATGAGAGCTCCATTGCCTCTTCATAGGTAATGCGATCGACACACTTTGCATCAGGAACGATGCGTGGGTCAGCAGTAAGGATCCCGTCGACATCTGTCCATATTTCGACACAATCAGCGGCCAGCGCAACACCCAGCAATGAGGCGGTAAGATCAGACCCTCCGCGTCCAAGCGTTGTTGTGTGACCGTCTTCTGTAGATCCGATAAACCCGGTCACCACTGCGACAGAACCGGCGAAAAAATCACCGGCTTGCATACACGCGTATGTCTTATCATGCAAAACATTTGCACTACCAAATCGTGCATCTGTCCGAACAAATGATCGCGCATCTACCATGTTTGCCTGCAGCCCATCACTGGTAAGGCCTGCGGCAACACACATCGCGGATAGCCGTTCTCCAAAACTCAAAACCAAATCCTGAGTTCGCAGAGTCAGCTCGCCTGTCAAAAAGATACCTTTCAACACATCTTCCAGCTCATTGCACAGGCACCTCATGTCGGCAATCTGCGATGGCTGTGCCTGTACGGAAACCAGTGATCGCACTGCTTCAAAATGGCGTGCTTCGAGTTCAGTCAATGATTGTGTGTACTCATTTCGCTGTGCCGCTGTTTGAGCAATGGCAATAAGCCGGTCGGTCACTTTTGTAAACGCAGATACAACAACAATGCATGTGTCGTTTTCACATGACGTGCGAACAATCTCAATAACTTTTTTAATATTTTCCGGACTGCCAACAGAGGTACCGCCGAATTTTAATATCTTCACATGCTCCCTTATAAACAATCAACGCTGCTTCAACATTACTACGACGATCGCGGGGATGTCAAGAATAAAGGGCTCAGCATACTACGATTATTATTTCTTTCGCGAAAGACGAAAACCGACCGCTGATAGGTATCCTGCTCCAATCATCGCAACCCAACTCACCCAAGGGGGTATGCCTATGCCTGCAAAATCTGCAGGCCAACGATAAATCAAGCGAAGAAGATGCAGTGCAAAGATGCCCAAAAAGATAATTCCTGTTGCAATTGTATAGATGCGCGATGGCATAGTGCACTCGTGTGTAGTTATTTAATCTCGTATTTCAGCGTTACTGTTGCGGTCACTTCCTGCGACCCTGGCTCAATCGTTGGGGGGGCAGCCTTCATTGCTGCCGTTGCTGCCGGAGCGGAAAAATACTGTCCACCATAATAAGGCTGGGGGGATGATCCTTCTTCTATTGAAAGAAGTCGTCCGAGCGAAAAACCACCAGCGCGCGCCATACCTTCCGCCTTGTTTTTTGCCTTCTCTATTGCCTTTGCCCGCGCTTCATCCTGTATTACTGTTGGGTCATCGACTTCAAAGCTGAGCTGAGAGACAGAATTTGCGCCTTTTGTAACAACACCGGAAAGCAAATCTCCAATCTTTCCAAATTTGTTTTCACGAATTTTAACTGCAATAGTCTGTTCGATAGTATAGCCAACGATCTCGGGTGGTGGACATGGCTGTGGCGCGCTAGATGCCTGCGGAGTCACAATCGGCTGACTACAATCAAAATACTGATACCGCGGATTTACCGAATAATTTTGCGTAGCAATATCTTTTGCTTCAATTCCGCTTTCTTTGACAAATGCGATCACGCCATTCACTTTGTCCGTATTTTTTTGCTGAGAGCTCGCCACATCTTTGCCCCCTTCGGTAATAACACTTGCGGTAAATTTTGCGATATCAGGAATTGCCAATGACTTCCCATCCCCGCTTACAAAAAAATTACGAAACGATGTTGGCTCGGTATTGCGACTATACGCTTGCACATACCAGAGTGCCGCTCCCGCAATGCAGAGAACAGCGATAATCAAAGCACTGTCTTTCATTTTTCCCATCATATCGTTGCCGTTATGGATAATTTTAATGATACTATGATTTTTCTTGTTCGTTTCCGAGCAACTGCGCGGGTAGTGCTTCCGACAAATTTTCGAGGGATTGTGGCCTCTTCTTCCCTTTCATGCCGGTAAGCGGAATCGATACCATAAATGCCGTCCCGGGTCCCCTTCCCAAGCCACGCCCAACTTTTGTGATCGGAGACTTGAACCAAATCCTACATCCGGCATAGCGAGCAACGGATTGTGCGATATAGAGCCCCAATCCAAAACCGTCCGCGTCAATCATGCGAGCATTTTCCGCTCGAAAAAATTTCGAAAAAACTTTTGATTGCACCTCCGGCGGAATCCCACATCCACTATCAATAATTTGCAACTCCACAAAGGATGCGCGGCGCAGTATGATGACACGGAGTTTGCCATATTTTGAGGTATACTTAATGGCATTTGAAAGCAAATTTCCAAAAATAATTGACATGATCTTGCGATCAATTTTGATATAGGGAATATTCTTTGCATAACGTTTCTCAATACTCAGCCTTTTTTTCTTGATCATGGGCATTTGCTCATCAATGATTGACTCTACAGCATCATTAATGCTATCTGAAATGGGTTCGGCAAAAAAGGTATCAAGTTCTATGCGCGAAACATTGAGAAGCGCTCCAATAAGATCGACCATTCGTTTGCTTGACCGCGCAATTTCGCGAAGAAAATCCAATTGTTTATTGGTCATAATCCCTGCTTTGCCATTGAGCAGGAGCTCCACATACCAGTTGATTGCCGTCAACGGCGTGCGTAATTGATGCGAGGACAACGTAACGAATTCAGTTTTTGCCGCATCAATCTCTTTTTCTCGCGTTATATCCCGAAAAACAACAATCGCTCCTATCATGGCCCCGTCACGGAGGACTGGCGCAGCCGACACACCAACAGGAAAACGTGTTTTGTTCTTTTTGACAAAAAAATAATTATCTGCGCGCTGTTTCTTTCCAGTCGCAAGCACCAGTGCGGTCGGAATCTTTTGTGGAGATATGATCGTTCGCGATTCATCCTCAACGACGATAAAATTCGCCCATTTCTTTCCAATCACTTCTTCCGCCTTCCATCCCAGCATTTTCTGTGCCTGAATATTGAAAACCAGAACGCTCCCGTCAGTATCAATCGCAACAACTCCATCGCCGATACTCGAGATAAGCGATTCATATTTCGCATTTGCTGTCTGCAATTCTCTTTTTTCAATCTCCAATTCCTTGAGGACGGTGTCGGCGGCATTTCGCGCTATCTGAAGATCATGGAGTCGCGATTCAAGCTCTGTTTGTTTCTTTTCCAGACTCAGATTCGTACTCACCACTAGGTCCATTCGTCTTCTTTCATCGGTATTGATAATTCGAGAAAAATAGATGATCGAGATCAGCAAAAAAAATATTGTAGCAACAATAATGATCGCCTCTGCAAATTCTGCGGGAAAAATTGAGGCACGCTCGCCAAGAACGGTGACATACCCAATCGCAATCGGAACAAGGAGGGCGGGTAGAGAAAATCGCCGGGCATACGACATGCCAGGCGACGTGTCGCCCATCAAACGAAGAAATATTTTATCAATATCCGTCACTAGAAACCCAAGCGCAACAACAAGAAAAGCAACAGACGTATTCAGCGCCATGATAACGGTTGAAAAGATTGTAAAATATTGGAACGAATTATAGATATAGGCAATTATTCCAAGTACTGATGTAAGAATCACGAAACCAAAAAGGTAATAGCACGGCCTATTTTTCCATACTCGTTTGGATTCCTGAAAAAGAAATGCGATCCCAATACAGATAAAATTTATTGCCGTATTTGGGGCAATGCGATTGACGCCAAGCTTTTCGTTGAAAAATAATTGATCGAGACCAAAATTGTATCCCACTATATACCCCGCAAGAACATTCACACCGAGGAAAATAAGCATTGCACTGCAGACAACCAGCAGAATTATATATATTTTTTTATGGGTTGATCGGAGGTGCACTTTTGAAAAAATAATAAAACCGCAAATCAGAAAACCGATTGCGGTAAAAGGATTCATGGCTATCAGGCCGGGAATGACGCTCCGTAAATATTCAATATCGAAATACCAGCCACCGATGACGGTTGCGCATACCAAAAACAGCGCGGTATACGCGTACATGCCCATGGATTTAATAGTTCGCTCGGTCATCGTATTCCTCCTACGGGTGAGTCGTGCTTGCTCTCACTCTAGTATACCAAAGAGTGCGATTTCATACCAACTCTAAAATGAGAGGAACGGCCGTTTATGCGACAAAAACAGTTTTTATGTTGACAAACTCACGCAGACCGTACTGGGCGAGTTCCCGCCCATACCCCGACCGTTTTATCCCGCCAAATGGAAGGCGCGGATCTGATTTGACCATACTGTTTATAGCAACACAGCCGGCATCAATGCGTGCCGCCATAGCTTCCGCCTTTTTCGTGTCTCCCGTCCATAGAGAAGCGCCAAGGCCATACGGTGTATCATTTGCAATACGAATCATTTCTTCCTCGGTATGAGCGATAATGATCGACGCCACGGGGCCAAATAATTCTTCATCATATGCCGGCATACCAGGCCGTACATCCGCAAGGATTGTTGGAGTATAAAAATAGCCGATTCCATCGGGATGATATGCACCGGTTACCACGCGTGCTCCTCGCTCTATTGATTCAGCAACCTGTCGTTCGATGTCTTTCAAAATTCCGGCTGAGGAAAGCGGACCGATCTGCGTCTCCGGTTTGAGGGGATCACCGACGATATGCGCTTCGAATAGTTCTTTCAGACGGGAAATAAACTCCTCAGCAATTGCCCGGTGAAGTATAAATCGTTTTGCTGCAATGCATGTTTGGCCAGAGTTGTGCAGCCGAGCCGTTGCCGCTATCTCCACCGTTGAAGCAAGATCGCAATCGGGAAAAACAAGAAAGGGGTCGCTTCCCCCAAGCTCCAGTACGCTTTTTTTGAGTTCGTTACCCGCTGTTGAAGCGACTGATCTTCCCGCACCTTCACTTCCGGTCAAACTCACGGCCATGACGCGAGTGTCAGCGATCAGTGAACCAACGTGTGCCGAGCCAAGAAAAAAATTTTTGAACACTCCGTCCGGACAACCCGCATCACCAAATACCGCCTCAATTGCCTCAGCGCACTGGGGAACATTCGATGCATGCTTGAGTGCACAGACATTGCCCGCCATCAGAGCCGGCGCGGCAAAACGAAAAACCTGCCAAAAAGGAAAGTTCCATGGCATCACCGCCAGAATAATCCCGAGAGGATCAAACCGAACGTAACTCTTGCGCGCATCGCTCTCAATGGTCTCTGACTCAAGCAATCTCGCCGTATGCTCGGCATAATATCGGCAGACAAGCGCGCATTTTTTTATCTCTCCAACCCCAATGGAAATTGGCTTACCCATCTCTTGAGCCATCAAGGTTGCGTATCGATCCTGCCGATCTTCGAGTAGATCAGCAACGCGCAACAAGAAAACCGCTCGTTGGTCATAGGACAGCGTTTTCCATGATTGAAACGCCGTATGAGCCGCTGCGAGTTTTTGCTCAACACTATGCTCGCTGTCTTGGGTAAAAACTTTTTCAACCTGTTCTGTCGTCGGGTTGATTGTTTGAATAGCCATACGCTCTGTTGTTACGGGCAAACTTTTTCGGAAAGCTCCGTTGTTAATACTTTTATATTCTCTCCATAATCAATTGGACAATCAATGATCGTCACTCCCTTCTTTCCAAGCGCATAGGTAAGGTGGCGCTCAAAATCATCCGCGGATTCCACCCTCAATCCTCGCGCACCATAGCTTTCTGCGTAGGTGACAAAGTCGGGATTTGAAAAATCAAGTCCAAATGCGGGTAGCTTTTGCGCTTCCTGCTTCCATTTAATCATACCAAACCCGCTATCATTAACAATCACAATGACGAGGTCCAATTGGAGCCGCATCGCTGTTTCAATCTCTTGAGAATTCATCATAAATCCTCCATCTCCACACAATGCGACAACCGGACGATCCGGATGGACCAGTTTTGCGGCAATAGCGTTCGGCAGTCCCGCACCCATTGTTGCAAGAGCGTTATCAAGAAGTACCGTATTCTGCTCATATGCCGGGTACTGGCGCGCAATCCACAGCTTATACATCCCATTATCAAGCGACAGGATCCCTCGCTCTGGAATCACGCGGCGAAGCGTTGAAACAATATACTGCGGCTTGAGGGGGAAAGAACGCTCTCCACTATTATTCTTTGCCCGTATTGCATCCCGAACATGAAAAAAATATGACCTATCCCAATGAGACTGCCGTTCAATCTTTTCCGTGAGCGCCCAGAGTGTATGGGCAATATCGGCAACAATCTCTGTGGTCGGAAGATAGACATCATCAACGCGCGCTGAATAGAAATTGATGTGAAGAAGTTTCTGCTTATCGTCGTCGATGAATGTCGGCGGTTTTTCTGTAACGTCATGGCCGATCATAATAATGAGATCGGCAGCAGTGATAGCGCAATGAATATAGTCCCCGTCGCTCAACGCACTGGTGCCAATGCAATAAGGACTCCGCTCATCGATCACGCCCTTTCCCATTTGTGTGCTGACAAAAGGAATCTGTGTCTTTTCAATAAATTCAAGTAGGTGTTTATGAATCCTTTTTCTATTCGCTCCGTTGGCTATCACAATCAACGGTCGCACCGCCGTATTAATCAGCTCGAGCGCTTCGGCAAGCGCTTTGGGGTCGGGCCCCGATCGGCGTGTCCGCGTTCGCATAAGCGGAACACGATCTACCGATTCGACTGCAATGTCTTCGGGTAGCTCAAGGTGCACTGCGCCGGGCCGTTCCTCCTCAGCGCTACGAAACGCCTCACGGACAAGTGAAGGAATACGATTGGCACTCGTAATACATTCGGTCATTTTTGTAATCGGTCGCATCATTCCAACCACATCAATAATCTGAAATCTCCCCTGTTTACTGTGTCTGATTGGTTTTTGTCCTGTAATGACAACGAGCGGCATACCGCCCAGTTGCGCAAATGCCACGCCGGTAACAAGATTCGTCGCACCGGGCCCCAATGTTGAGAGGGCAACACCCGCTCTTCCGGTAAGTCGTCCATAGGTTGCCGCCATAAATGCGGCTGACTGTTCATGCCTCGTGACGATAAGACGAATCGATGATGTTCGCAGCGACTCGAGAAAATCGAGATTCTCCTCGCCCGGAACACCAAAAATAGTTGTTACGCCTTCATTTTCCAAACATTTGACCAGCAAATCTGATGCTTTCATAATTCGTACCATGATACTATTCAAAACTCAAATCGTACAAAGTCTGCCACCACGAATAATAGTAAAGGATATTATAAATTTTGAGAAGATTCTGTATAAGCCAAATTTTTTTCGACAGGACTCTGTCTCTGCACCATAATAGAAATGGAGATGAAAATCTATTATATCGGGCTGTCCCGCCCTTAGCGGGATTAATGATTGGTTTAGACTTGGTTCGGCTTAACGAACGGAATGATTCTGGCGACGAGACTTGCGGTTCAGCTGAAGCTTCTTCGCCTCCTCTATGATATCTTCGCTCACGGGTTCAAGCATGCCGAGAACCGAGGGCATACATCTGCCGTTCGGCAGATTCTCAACAGCACGAGCGCTTTCTGTCATGCCATAATTGACCACTTTTACACCCATTGCTTCAAGTGCTTGCTGTTCAGCCAAAAAACTTGCCATATCATCGGCACCGCCGTCCATGAAAACTGCTACCATGCGGATACGCGGCTTTGCGGGTGGTTTTTTCTTCGCTTCTTCCGCAATATCTTTCTCAATTCGTTCCCGTATTTCTTTCAAACCAAGATGTGCGGGCGTGCCGCCGCCGACATTTGATTCAAGTCCTTTCCACAGATTGAACCACTCCTTTTTTTTCCATGTCGGCCCGAGCTCTTTGAGAAATCCGGCTGTGCCTGCCTGAAAACCAGCAACTGCTGACCGTATCGAAAGCGGTGAGACGAGCTGGCCTTTCCTTGTCGCCATCTCTGTTTTGTAGCTGAAGGCAAACATGCTGTCCAACAGCAGAAATGCGGCGATTTGCTGTTCGTCTTTTTTCGGCTTTCCAGTCGTTGGATCGCTCCAATTCATACTTGTGCTCTTGTCAACGCAAAGATATAAATCAAGTCCGCCGTATTCTTGAGCGAGCTCCAATTTTTCAGTTTCCAACACATAGCCAAGCGGATCGGAAATGCCTGCCGCGACATCCTTGGCAATCTGCACCTTGTCATCCATCTCATCGCCTTCGCTGTACGTAACCGGCCCTTTCCATGCCGGCTTCATCTTGTAATTTGACTCCACAATCTCGGTAAAACGGTTGCCAAGTGTTGTCCGTATCACTTGTCCTTTTGAGTTGCGCAAGCGTCGGGCTGCTTCGATTTTTGCAAGAATATCAACCGCTTCTTCCGGTGTGCATTCGGGAACTTCAGAAATGAATTCTCGGACATTTTTTTGATATTCTTTCAGCGCCGCGTCCTGCGCGAGCTGTTCAATTTCCTGTTTTAATTTTTCCAGCTCTTCTTGTGAAAACTGCGGCGCGTCCTGCTCGCCGTAATCGCCCTGTCCCGGTTCGTCTTCGCTTTGTTCATCCGGACGCTCGTCGTCAAGTATCGGGTCTTTTGCGGGCGTTGCATCAAACCGTATCCACGATTTTTGTTCAGGATTCCAGATCTCTGTCCAGGCATGCCGCGTGCCACTGTTCATGACAGCCGCGCCATTCACACCTTTCATTTTCACATAGTGGCCGAGTGCCATGCGCGCATGAATACCTGCTGCTGACAAGAGATTGATATAATAAGCATTTGCAACATCGCAATCCGCTTTTTTATACTCCTCAATAGCCGCAAAATAACCGAACGGATGATTTTTGTACACATCATTCAGTGCACTTTCGTTTGAGTATTCAAGCATGTGCCGAACGTGCCCCTTGAGCGCACGCGCTTTATCAAGAACCGTGCCGGAAAGCCCGCCAATGATACCTTGTGACTGTGCGCTGACATACGGATGCTCAACTGCAAAACGCGTTGGCGCTTCTTTTTGTTTTCGCACAGATCGCACCGGGATTCCGATCTCAACGGTAAAAGAAACCGGATGTTCTGAATCACGCGCGTCAATACTCCATAAGCCATACGAATCTTGATGAATAGTCACGCGCCCTGTTGTCTGAAGTGTTGAAATATCCGGAACAAATCCGTATGGCAAAGGAAGTGGCGTGACAGCCCCACCCCGCACCGTGCCTCGAGATACCCGTTTCTCGCGGAGTAGGCCAATGTCCTGCTCTGAAACATCTATTACTGTTCTTCCTCTTTTTTTCCATCTATTGCCGTCACCATATTCTTCAAACACGTCTTCGCGATAGTAGCCGCCCCAAAAAGGATGGACGGTAAAATAGCCGCTGGGCTCGCCTTCCTTTTGTTCAGACAGCTCGTCCATGCTTGTCGTCATATCATCCTGTTGCGGTGGTGGAAGTTCAAAAGACGGATCTTCGCACTGTACCTCCTCCATGCACTCTTCTTGTTTTTTTGCATTGCGCAGTTCCGCAAGATCTTTTTCTATCACATACCGAAATCTCCCTTCGGCTTCTGCTGACCACCAATCCAATCTTTCTTTCGCACCCGTATCGAAATTGGTAAGAAGATCAATAACATCAACGACAGTCCCTGTCTTACTTTTTGCACTACGCAATGAGTCTATGAACTTTTGCGCGAAAGGATCGCCGGATTGCGTCCACGAGTCGGTGACAACATCGCGGATCGCCTGTAGGAGTGCGTCTGTCTTCGGCAAGCCAAGCGAACGGATGATCGTGGTTTCTTCTCCGCGAGTCCGCGCAAGCGCGAGCGAATCAAATTGGCTACGAATTGCCCGCAATACACTGTCATCAGTGCTCTGCCAGCGTTCTTGCGCCTCAACGTCTTCAACTGTCCGTATCCGCCTGCGTGCCAATTGAAGAGAAGAAACAACCCCTTCTTCGGGAGGTGGGGCAGATGTTTCAATAATGGTATGCGGTATTTCCGGATTTCCTGTCATACATTTTACACATATACTCCAATACTCGCATATGAGCATTGGGAGTCAAGGAGTTTCGGGTGTAATGCACGCGTGCGTTTTCGTAAACGCTTCTCTGCCCGTACCCGCGTCGCAGTACGAGTCCACTGTCGTGCGCCGTCTGTCACCACGCCGAGAATGTCAACAGGTGTTGGCAGTCGCGCAACAGATATCTTATCGCGTGGAATCTCAAGATGCAACTGTTCGGTTACGAACGCGCAAATACACGCAACCCATTTCCAAACATCTGACTCGCACTCGCCGACAACAATCATATCATCGTTATAGCGTATATACCGACGCACGCGAAGTGTCTTTGTAATATACTGATCAAGGCCGTCAAGATAGATATTGCCAAACCACTGGCTGGTAAGATTGCCGAGCGGCAACCCTTTTCCTTGCTCCCCGAAACTGCATATGATTTCATCGCCGAGCCAATGAATCCGTGCATTCTTTACGCGCTTTGTTCGGCTCGCGCTGGAAGAAAAGCTCATTGAAGAAAAACAGTATTTTCGTTTGAGTGAACAAGTCATTGAGCTACACCGCATGGCGCTTGGATGGCTAAAAAGCACTCGGAGTTCTTAACCCTCATCAGGAGACGAATGCCGTCATTCTCATTCGCATTGTCGTCGTTCCTGTTCAGCTTGAGCCTGCGGTTCTCATCATTCCAATGCGCGTCCGCGACATTACCGTCGGCAGAAAAACCGCCGAGCAACTATGCGCATGGTTTTGATGCCATGCGCGCGTGAGGAAAAAAAGCAACCAGTGCTCGAGTATCTGATCCGCGATTTCATGCCCACTTCATGATGCGCGATTATTCACGCATCATTCTCTGTGGATTGTATGAAACACGGTTCGGGCAAACCGTTCCGATCTTCACGAATGTTTTCCGTGAAAAAGGGCGGTTCTACAAACCCAAAAAAAATCAAATTGTGAAAGAAAATTAAATTTTAATTTTAATCTTCTCCCTCACCAGGAGACGAAAGCCGACATCCCCACCCGCAAGGCCGACGCTCCCGCTCAGCCTGAGCCTGCGGTCCTCAACATCCCAATGCGCGACCGCGACAAAACCGTCGGCTTCTTCTACGCCTGGAAATCTTGTCCATGTACCTTTATCTAGTGGTATATAGGATTTGAACTGTACGCTCTCCTTTTGCATCTGGGCCTTTACAATGTCAGGAAGCGCGGTCTGAAGCCCAAAGTATTCTGCGGGCATGATGCCATCAATCAATGATTCGGATGTGTTGTGCTCCCTCTTGAAATCGACTTGCGCCTTTTTGATATAGTGCTTCTGCTGATCAAGGGTTTTCTTTGTTGCTTCCGGTTTTTGCGTTGGGGCAAACCACGCGATGTACCAGCAGTCCGGAATGCCCGAGACAAGGGTGCGATTCTTGCTTGCGGTAAGATTTCTGAAGTGCTCCCAACTGACGTATCCGTTATCGCTTTCCCTGGTTGATGTTGCTCCCGTGTTGTCAGTCGCGGTAATATCCGGTTTGAAATGCGCAAAGCGATCACCGGTCATCATTGTTTTCATGGTTTCAAGCTGTACTTCGGCTGGTGGCATAAAGAAAGGGATTTTACCCGCCTTGAGGTAGCTCTCAAAGCGTTTCAGTTGGCCAGGGTTCGAAGAGATAACTTCAGAAACGTCGCCAGGCAACGTGTCCGCCCACGTGGCAAGACCTTTTCTTCGATAGACTTGTTTGCAGATATCAAGCATCTCTCCAGGGTCTATCTCGAATTTTTCGATTTTTATCTCTGCCAATGTTAGAAGTCTATCTTTCTCCAGCTTTGTAAGGTCATCCGTAATCTGCTCTTTCCAAATATCGGCAAGGGGATTGATGATCTCCTTTTTGCCGCGCGGTGATACAACTTCTATGACAGCTTCTCCCTTTATGAATTCAACATCAGGTAGTGCCCCGATACGTTTCTGTTCGGGATGGTCAATCGCTTTATAGACAGAGAGACCTATGAGTTGAGGTGCTGTATCACACTCGCGGATAGATGCATAAATACGGTAATGAACACCGCTCGGATCATTTCGAAAAACAATCGTGTGGCGATCAAGCAGTTCCTCTCCACGAAATTGGAGTCCAATATATTCTCTCCCTACGGTGTCAGTTGCGTCCTCAATAAACGCTTTGAACTCCGGCGGGGCTTCTACTGGTTTTTGAGGTGCTCCTTTTTCGAATATTTTTTTGCGTGGTATGCTCGGCGAAAGAGAGGCAACATCCTTATGCGTTAAAATACGAAATGATGTTTTTGCACTAGGAAGCGGCTCGTATACCCCGCCGGAAGATTTTGTACATAATCCGTAGCTTTCCGCAAGCTGGGAATAGAGCTCACGGTTTTCACTATCCTGCGCGCCGGTGAATGTTTGCGCTGTCCAGTCGTAAAACTTGTGAGACAGGAATGACGCAAGTGATTCGTGAAGTCCGCGGGAGGAACGATATTCTTCAAGCCACTCGTACACATCACCGGGCGTTAAAACAGAACCGGAAAGGCGAATGTCGGGGTTCGCGTCCGTAATGAGCGTTGTCAGCGTATTGGGATGCAAGCGTTGATAATGGTCTCGCGACCGATACGCGTCAGCAAGCATCTGGGCAAAACGCCATAACGCACCGCCCTTCTTTTTGTCGCTTGTATCGCATTCTTGCTGGATATATTCCGTGCCGGTCTCTAAATCTTTTTTTGTTACGTCCTGAAACGGTGGTTCAAGCTCATCCTTATTCGCGTAAATGGAGCGAGCGTCGTCTTGAAGGGCTATTAAAAACGATAAATAAAGTTCGGGATTCTCCGGGGTCTGTTCAAGAAAAGGGATTTGTTTTTTCGTAATTTTCCGCTCAACTTCAGGCGTGAAAACTGTACGATCAGGAAAGTCCTGACCCGGTGGATTCTGTGCGGCAAAGACAATGGCTTTGGGAAGAATGGCGTCCTTTGGATCTGCGCCCATTAAACTATACTCTGTGCTTTGTCCAGGTCGTGCGGAATCCAGATGTGTTGCGAGTACGCGCATCTCGTCATTTGCAAGCGCATTTGCTTCATCAAGAAAAAATGCACGTCCCTCATGATCGGGTTTCTTTTGTGCCGGGTGCTTCTTTCCGGTTAATGCATAGAGAAGTGGCTTATAGTCAGTTGAAAATTCCCCTCCCGGTTTTTCATCCGCAAAAAGCGCGCGATCAACTTTCATTCTATCATTGCCAACCGCTTTTAAGAATAAGGTACCCGTAAAAAGCCGCGATAGTACGCGCGCCAAGGTTGTTTTTCCCGAACCCGCCTCTCCTTCAAGGAGAATGAGGCGAAGTGATCGGCGCCGCACAATATGCTCTCCTAATTCACTCCTTATGCGTCTGAACGAATCAAACCACATAAAGCGGTCGGGGGTATGATAATATTCGCGGTGTCGCTCATGCAGTTTCGAGTCAAGAATTCGCGCCGCTAACTCAGGATCGTTTGCAGAATACCCGCGTTCTTTTATGCGAAGTAATTCAAGCGCGGTTTTCGTGTCGGTAATGTCTGTGTCTAATGTTCTGCGCCGTCGGTTAATCGGTTGTTGCTGTTCATTAAATTTTTCGCGCAATAATTCATCAAGCGAGCGTTCATGGAAAAGTATCCCGTCGTGAACCTTTCTATAGTCTGCCCAGGTGCCATTCACGCCCTTCCATTGCTCGCGATGCCGCTGCATT
>Ga0172375_10003611_pt1 | contig 23415 bp, 16 predicted proteins | sample LakKiv1m_FD_114537 | JGI IMG/M metagenome (GOLD analysis project Ga0172375, IMG submission 114537) | Freshwater microbial communities from Kabuno Bay, South-Kivu, Congo - kab_092012_11.1m | ecosystem: Environmental > Aquatic > Freshwater > Lake | place: Democratic Republic of the Congo... | reverse complement strand
GGACGTCGTGACCGCGGCACGGATCGGCCACGCATGTGCGGCCTACTGCATCGAGCACGTGGGCGGCTCCGCCGGCATTCCGGACTACGCGACGGTCTGCCGCCGGGCTCAATGAGCGGCCTGGTGGTATCCCTTTCTTGTCACCGGCTCAACCCGTTGCCTGACCGATAGCGCGGAGTTGCGCCAGGAAGGCATCGGGGATCCGGCCGTCGGTACTGATCGGCACATCCCAGGTGACGACCCCGCCGTGACGGTTGACATACCGGGTGTAGCCAACGACAAGTTCGGTGGGAAAGCGCGGCGGCGGCTGGCACCACCAGGGGCCCAGGAAGTTCAGCACGTGATACTGCTCGCCGTTCACGAAGCGGCCGATAGGTCCGTAGTTGCAGAATGCGGGATTGTCGCCCATGCCCCAGCCGCCGACCGGCAGGTCGCCCGAGAGTTCGCCCGCCGTGTAGTCCTCGTAGTCACTGTAGGCGACAACAGGAAGGGTGACACCCGGGTTGAACGCCACGAGTGCGTCCGGGTTCCCCGCCTTCAATGCCTCCGCGTACGTGCGCAGGTTCGGCGGCTCGTTGTCGGGATAGCGATACGCCTTGGCATACGCGCCATCCACCCACCAGCCGCGCACCTTGTTGCCGAAGCGGAGAGACCAGTCGCGGCAAATGTCCTCCCAGTGACGCTGGAACTCCGGCTGGCGGAAGCGGGCCCAATGGGGGCCGGGGGCCCACTGGTGGCCGGGTTCGCTCCAGTGCGCGGTCATCTTAAGCCCGGCGCGTGCCACGGGATCGGCGTTGGAGCCGTCGGCCGGCACGTACGCCATGAGCGCGATGCCGCGCGGCGCCAGCGCGGTGTACAGATCCGAGATCAAGTCGCGGCGTGAGCACTTGCTTGGAGAAATTCCCGTGAGCCGGTCGTAAGTCGCATTGGGTGCGCAGTAGTGGCCGGACCCTTGTCCGAGCGTCATGAAGTAATAGGGCGCGCCGACGGAGACCAGTTGCTCGGCCAGCCGTTCGACATCGAAGGAATCCACCTGCTTGTTCCACGCGTCGGCCGTCATATCCGCCGTGGTCAGGTAGTGGGTGAAGACGCCCCATCGGGCATCGTGAAACCAGTCGGTGTTGGCACGGGACCAGGGGGCCGGGGTTGCTTGAGCGCTCATGAGTTATCCTTCCTCGTTCCGATGCGGGCGCTTGTAGAGTGAGTCCGGGCCCTTCGCAAGCCGGAAATGGACGGGTGCAGGTTAGTCTGGAAAAATGAAAAAGGAGGGAGTAGCCTGATTGGAGCACTGGAGAAAATGCCATGAGCGATTCGCCTTATTCGAAATATAGCCGTGACGATCTGATCCTTCGCGACGACCTGGCCATTGACCGGACCCGCCTCGCCAACGAGAGAACGCTCCTGGCCTACTTGCGGGCGTCCGTGGCCCTTCTCATCGCCGGCGCGTCCGTTATCCATTTCTCGCAGGGCGGATGGTTCCGGGCGGTCGGAGTTGCGTGTCTTCCCCTCGGTGTGCTCACCGGGATGGTCGGGATTGCCCGATCGTGGAAAATGAGTCGTTCGATTACCGCGCTTCGGCAGGCAGGCAAACGCGACGAGAAGGTTAACGGGGGTGGCTGAACATGACGACCAAGCTTCTGAACAACAGGCAATTCAAAGATCTCCAACCGGCGCGTGAGCTCTGGAGGATGTACCGGCCGGAGGAAGCGGAATACCGGTTTCACGCCCGATCCGCGGGCGAGGCCAAGGCCTGGCAAGCGCGGACTCGCGAGGCGCTGGAGGAGACGATCGGGTTCCAGAACCTGGCCCCGGTGCCCTTGGCCCCGAAGAAGATCGAGCGGGTGGACAAGGGCGACTACGTTCGCGAGAAAGTCCTGATCCGAACTGGCAAAGAAACCCTGATGCCGGTTTACCTTCTGGTTCCCAAACGCGCGCCGCGGCCGCTGCCCGTGGCGATTGCGTTCCACGGTCACGGGTACGGCGTGAAGGATATCGTCGGCCTCTGGGAAGATGGTCAGGAGCGGAGCGTACCCGACGGATACCACAAGGATTTCGCGGTGGCGTTGTGCCGGCGCGGGTTTGCCGTGGCGGCGCCCGAGATTTCTTGCTTTGGCGAACGACAGACGGATTTCTCGTACCTGAACACGACCGTCGGGCAGTGGGCCCCCACGACCTGCGCGCACAGCGCCATGCTGGCATTCCATCTCGGCGCGTCCGTCGTGGGAATGCGGGTGCGGGACGGCAAGCGGCTGGTGGACTATCTTGAAACGCGAAAGGACCTGGATACGAAGCGGCTGGGGGCCATGGGCATTTCGGGCGGCGGGATGCACACGTTCTTCTCCACGGCCTGCGATCCGCGGATCAAAGCCTGCGTGGTGAGCGGCTATTTCTCGACGTTTCAGCACAGCATCCTCGGTATCTCCCACTGCACCTGCAACTTTGTGCCGGGGCTCCACCGGTTTGGCGAGATCTACGATCTGGCCGGACTGATCGCGCCCCGGCCGATGCTGGTGGAGGCGGCGAGCTACGATCCGATCTTCCCGATCCGGAATGTAAAGAACGCCGTGACGCGGGCAAGCGCCGTGTATCGAGTGTTCGGTGGAAGAGGCGGCATCGAGACCGACTATTTCGAGGGGCGGCACCAGATCAGCGGCCGGCGCGCCTACGACTTCCTGTGGGAAAAGATCGGGACATCGCCGTGATCGAGAAGTACCTCGAGGAGATCGAGAACCGGATCGAGCCGGCGGTGGAAGAAGCACTGCTGGCTCAGTGGAAAGAGTTCACCTTCGGCAAGAGCCGCGATCCGATCTTCCGCCCTGCCCGGATCAGGAAAAGCCCTCCATCGATCGCCTGGCCGGATGTGCTGGTGAACGAGGCGCTGGCCGACTATGACCGGATGGCGCTCCAGCAGTTCAAGACCTGCTCGGACACGCTGGCCGGCGGCGGCGGGGCGCTGATGGCCGTGCGCTGCAACTACGGGACCAGCATCCTGCCGTCGTTGTTCGGCGCCGAATTGTACGTGATGGAGTTGGCGCTGAATACGCTGCCCACGTGCCGGCCGCTGCCGGGCGGCGCCGAGGCGCTGCGTCGGCTGGTGCAGCAGGGCAGGCCGAATCTAACGGCGGGGCAGGGCGCGCAGGTCCTGGAGATGGGCCGGCGTTTCGCGGAGATGATGGCGCCGTTTCCGAAGGTTCGGCGATACGTCCACCTTTATCATCCCGACCTCCAGGGCGCGATGGACGTTTGTGAACTGCTGTGGGGCAGCGGCATCTTCACGGACATCGTTGACGAACCGGACCTGGTGCATGACGTTCTGCGCGTCGTGGTTGATGCCTACGTCGCCTTCATGCGGAAGTGGGACGAAATCGTGAAACAGCCGGGCGAAGGGTGGGCGGTCCACTGGGGAATGATGCACCGGGGGCGCATCATGTTGCGGGAGGATTCCGCCATGAACCTGTCGCCGGCCATGTACGCCGAGTTCATCCACCCCTATGACGGGCAACTTCTCGCTGAGCTCGGGGGCGGCGCGCTTCACTTCTGCGGCCGGGGCGATCATTACATCGACAAGGCCTGCGCGATGGAGGGGCTGTATGCCATCGCCATGTCCCAGCCCGAACTGAACGACATGGAGGCGATCTATCGTCAGACGGTGGACCGGGGAATCAAGTTGATCGGCTTCTCGTCCGCCGCGGCGGAGGAATCGGTTCGACGGGGGCGGGACCTGCGGGGCCACGTTCAGTGCGGATAGCCCGCAGGGGCCCCAAGTCGGGAGTTGACAGGCTGTGTTTTTGGGGGAAAGTACAACGCGGTAACAGTCACTAACAACGAAGGAGAGGCGGCAATGAGACCAATGACGTGGATGGGGGTTGCGCTGAGTATTGTGGCGGGGGTGTCGGTGGCCATGGGCGCCGGGAAGAAGCCCGCGGCCGATGTGGAACCGGCCTCGGAGACGACGTTTTCAGGGGCGACCATGCTGGTGACAACCAATGCCGGCGGAAACGTTGTGCAGGCAACGATTGCCACGACGAGCGCCACCTACGGGCTTCTGACGAACGGAATCCCGGTCGCCGTCTTGAAGGATTGGCTTCGCTTCAACGACCGAATCGTGGACGTGAAAGGCGAGGTGTCGCAGGGAGCCGTCGGATTGTGCATCAAGGTGGTGGGGACCATCCGGGATGTAACGCCTTTGCTGCGCGGGGGGACCCTGACGGTGAGGGTGAACGACAAGAAGGAGATCACGCAGGTCACTTTTGCGGTTCCGGACCGGCAGCTCAATTACGGCGTGGCGACGAACGGGCTTCCCGACGCCACGATAAAAGGACTCCCCAAATTGAACGGCATGGTGGTTGATATCGATGGGAAGATCTCGCCGTCCAGGGGCATCATCACCGACGTGAAGTCGATCCGGCCGGGCAAGGTCAGCAAGAAGAAGGGCAAGTAGGTGGGGGGAGTGCAATGCGCCGATTCGTGACGATGGTTGCCTTGATGGCGGGGGTGTTGTTGTCTGGAAATCGCGCGATGGTGGCCGCAGCGACGGACGTGAAGCCATCCTCGATCAGAACCTTCTCGGCCGTGACCCTGCAGATCAGCACGAATAAGCAAGGTGTGCTGACGGGGGCGAAGTTGCAGGGCCTGGGTGCAACCTACCAGGTTGTGACGAACGGGCTGCCGTGGGATTTTATCCGGTTCCAGGGGCGGATCGTCGATGTGCAGGGCGAAGTGTCTTCCGTCGACGACAAGCTGTGGGTCACGATCAAGGGCACGGTGAAGATCAACAGCGAAGCGGAAGCCAAGAAGAAGGAAGAGGATGGAAAGCGGGCAGAGGCGAAGAAGAAAGAAGAAGCCCAGAAGAAGGGCGCTCCGGCAAAGGATAAGAAGAAATAGAGAGCCGTTCGAGGGCGGGGGCGTGCAAGGCGGACTGTGATTCTCGATTGCGACTGGGGACGGATGTTCTATGAGGATCGGGGCGGCAGGGGCATCCCGATCATTTTTCTACACGGAACCGGATGTGACTCGGAGGACTGGGCCGGGGTGCTGGCGGAATTGCCGGCGGGACTTCGGCCGATCGTGACGGACTTCCGAGGGCATGGTGGAAGCGATACGCCGAAGGCTGTCTTCTCGCTCGGCGATCTTGCCGCCGACGTGCTGGCCCTTGTCGATCATCTACGCTTATCCCATGTGGTTCTTGCCGGGCACAGCCTGGGCGGTATGGTGGCGCTGGAAGCCGCTCGTTGGGACCGGCGAATTGGCGGTTTGCTGCTTCTGGAAGGATGGACCCGGCTGGCGTCCGCGTCCGCATTCTCCGGCGACCGGTTCTATGGTGCGCTGTCGTCGGAGGCCGTGATCCGAATCGAACAAAAGGGGTCGGATGTCCGGGGGCGGTTCGACCGCTCGGTGTGGGCGGCGTTCTGGAAGACCGTAGAGGATGCTGACGCGTTCAGTTTCCTGGAGCAGACGTCCGTTTCGGTCGTCGAAGCCTACGGAAGCATGGGGCGGTGCCCGGACACGGAAGCGCGATTGTGCGTTCCGCGGCGGCCGAACATCGAACTGAAGTGGATCGAGAATGCCGGGCATTACCTGCCGCATGAACGACCGGCGGAAGTCGCGGCGCTGTGCGGCTATGCGGCGAAACGGGTTGGAACCAGGAATTGAGGGGCGCTATGGCATTCGTACGGATTCGAGGGCTCCCCGGGAGGGTATTCGTTCCAGACCGGCAACCGGCGCGGCTCAAGAAACACAACTGCCCGGACTGCGACATGTGCCAATGGTGCAGCGACACGCGGTGCGACGAATGCCTGAAACGGAAGGCGTGCCGACGGAAGGGGTGCGGCAGAAAATCGTGAATAGCTCCCGACAACGAGTGCTGGATGCGATCGGGTTCAGGGATCCGGACAAGATCCCGGTCGTGTGCCACGGATCGCCCGCGGGACTTCACACCCACGGGCAGAAACTCCTGGACCTGTTCCGGAAGTATCCTCCCGACCACCCCGCTTCGTTCGACTCCATCCCCGCACCGCCGGCCGGCACCGTCGACGCGAGCGGGCAATACCACGAGGTGAAGAAGGACGAATGGGGAACCACGTGGGAATACCTGATCTTCGGCGTGTGGGGACATCCGAAAGCCTATCCGTTCCCGGATTGGGCGGCCGCGCGAGATTTCGTCATCCCGCCTGCGCCGGCGATCGGCTCGAACGAGTTTCAAGGCACGACCGCCTGGGTCACGGGCCAGAAGCCGAACTACTTCATGATGGGCGGCGGAGGGTCGCTTCTGGAAAAGCCCTGCGCGCTGCGGCCGATGGACGAAGTGCTGATGGACCTCCAGGACCGGAATTCCGACCTGTTGGCGTTCCTTGACCGGTTGGTCGAGCATGATCGCGGGGTGATCGATTTCCAGATGGCGGCGGGGTTTGACGCCTTCATGTTCGGGGACGACTGGGGCACCCAGAACTCGCCGGTAATCTCGCCGGACCTGTTCCGCGAAATCTTCAAGCCGCGCTACCGGGTTCTCTTCGACGCCATCCGCCGCGGCGGCGGCCGGGTGTTCTTCCATTCCTGCGGCTGCCTGGGCCCGATCCTCGACGAACTGTTCGACCTGGGGATTTCCGGCCTGTGGCCGCAGATCAAGTTCTATGACAGCGATGCCTTTGCCGCCCGCTGCAAAGAGCACGGGGTGACGATCTACATTCATCCGGACCGTCAGCACCTGGTACCGCGGGGAACGCCGCAGGAGATTGAGGCGGCGATCCGTCGGTTCGCGGACCGGTACCACCGGCTGGGCGGCGGCGGAATCTTCTACATTGAGATCGAGAACGATGCGCCGTTCGAGAATGTCCGGACGCTCATCGAATCGGTCGCTCGCTACCGCTGACCCCGCTCTCCAAGAACAAGTCGCTTGATCTATCTATCCTTGGCTGCTTTGTTCTCGTTCAGCTCTCCTCCAGCCACAGAATGCTGGTGACGCCGCGCGGATAGTACTTGCTGCCGGATGCGATGCAGGAAACGATCTGGTCGCTCCAGCTCCAATAGGCGCTCTCGGGGCGGATCAGCCACCAGACGTGGGCGGCATCGGCGGCCGCGCCTCGTTCGTCCCACTTCCAGCCGAGAATATGGCGGGTGACAAACTGGCAGAGGTAGATCTTGCTGAGCCAGGAGTTCTCGCTGGTCGAGGACATCTTCCAGCCGCCGTCCGGGAAGTAGCACACGCCCGGCACCAGCACGGTGCGCAGGTGCGTCTTGAGGGCGCCGATCAGATTCCCAAACCGGCCTTTCGGGTCCAGCGCCTCGCGGCAGCCGGCAAAGTGGGGGAATACCAGCCCTTCGATGGCCGGAATGATCCTCGACTCGCAGCCTTCATCAATGACGGCGGGGATGTAGCCTTCCGGTGTGAGGTGGGCGGCGATGGTCTTGGCGCAGCGCTCGGCCTGGTCGCCAGCCAGCTTCGCCAGCGCCGGCTTTTTGTGGGAGGCGAAGAGCTTCTCCAGCGCAACGTAGGCGGCCCAGCTCTTGACGGCCAGGTAGACATTGTTGCGCGACTGGCCGAGCGATACGTCGAGACTGTCGTAGGTCGTGATCTCGGCACCGCCCATCGTGCGCGTGCTGTCGAGCTTCATCACGCCGGTCCGCTTGGCGGGATCGGGATGGTCGCGATTGACCAGACTGGTCAGGCAGTCGGTGAGCGTCTTCATGCGCTTCCTCAGCCAGGGCTCGTCCTTTGTCTGCGCGTAATAGACCGTGGCGCAGCTGATCCAGTTGACGAGTTGCTCGTGGGTCATGTGCGAGAAGCAGCCGCTGAGGCCGAAGAGTTCGTAGGACGAATAGCCGGGGCGCGAAATGACGTTGGCAACCCCCATGTCGTGGGTAAAGCTGATCCCGCCCGGATACTCCTTCGAGTCCTTCGGGAAACGGACCTTGTCGCGGTAGCTGAACCGGTCGGCGAACATATCCAGATTGTTGCGGACGGTCCACGGGTTCATCTTCATCTCGAAGAACAGCTGATCGACGGTGAGGTCGAAGGTGTTCATCATCCGGTATTCGCCCTCGTTGACGACCCAGAACGGCTTGCCCTTCAAGTTGAGCAGTTCCGTGCTGCCGTAGTAGCTGCGGATGGCGTGGGCCATCATGAACTTCTGATCGTCGGAGAGAGGGGCCTTGTCGATCCGCTCGTCCGCCTGTCGCGCCCACGTGGCATAGGTACTGAAGTTGGCGAGGGCAAACCGGCCGACCTCCTCGATGTTCTTGAAGAACTTGGCGTAGTAGTAGGTTGTCTCGACGTTAGACGTGGCCATTCCGCCCTGGTAGAAACAGATGGCAAACCGGAATGTCTTCCGGGCACGGGCAGGAACGATACCGACCAGGGCCCCAACGCCGCCAAGACCGAAAACGGTGTTCTCTTTGATCTCGGGGAGAACGCAGCTCTCGATCGTGAACGACATGGTCGTCTCGACTCCCCTGTCCGCGCAGAAGATGGCCGTGCGCAGGCCCTGGCCGAGCCCCTTGAGGTTGCCTTGCTCGATCCGCCGCATGTTGCTGTACGGACTTGTCCCCTGGTAGCCGAAGAAGGCGCGGCGCGGGCGCGTGCCCTGCGAATTGTCCAGCGTCAATTCGGCCAGGACGGCGGGGGCCAGCGTCAGTTTCAATTCCCGGGCGGACGCCTTGTCGGGGTTCGGAATGGACCGGACCGGGCTCAGGATGCGGAAGGTCAGGTCGCCGGCCTTCCACGTGTCGGTGGATACATGGAAATCGCGTGTAATGGATTCGCCGGCGAAGGGGATGAGGCTCGGTCCCTTGGGCTTTTCGGCCTTGGCGGCCTGTTCAATCGTGAAACGCTTGCTCTCGTCTTCGGCGCTCTGGCAGAACGGGAGAGCCTCCAGAATGCCTTCCTGCCGGGCCTCTGCCCCGATGAACAGGTTCTCGTCCGCGGGTTTGCCCAGTTCGAGGCCGAGTCCGCCCTTGGCTCCCTTGTGACCGCAGGTGAACGAGGCGAAAGCTCCGATGGGTGAGTGATGCGCGTTGAAAAAGATCTGTTTCATAGCTCCTGTTATCCTTCCGTTAGAAGACCAGTACCATAGGGCATGGCGGGTGGAATGGAAACTGGAAAACTGGAAACCTGAAACCCTGCTACGGCCCGACGCCGATGCGGAAGAAGGCGTCGTGGACGTTGTTGGTGAAGGTAACCGAAACGGGGGCGGAGGACGTGCCAAGGAAATGGGCGTACTCAAGCCAATTCGTGCTGAGGAGATTCGTTTTCCAGAATACGGAGTACCAGTGACCGGAGATCGCGCAGAAAGTCAGGCCCAGGTTGGCGCCGTTGGGTGCCAGGGCGCTGAACTCGATCGATGATCCGGCGTTGCCAGGGTCGGTGCCGGCCACGAACTCCTGCGCGTTGTTCAGCCCGTCCCCGTCGGAATCGAGAAGCGCGTGGTTGCCGGCGCCGTGAACCCCGTGCGCCTGTTCCCAGGCATCCGGCAAGGTGTCCCCGTCGGCATCCGGCAGCGTGGGCGTAGACCCGACGCAATAGAGCACGTTGCTGGGGATTTCGTCCTTGCCGATACCGGGGCCTTCCCAGCTGACGGTCAGGCCGAACCCTCCGCCGCCCTGGCAGAAGCCCACCCCGATGTCGTAAACCCCGACCGCGAGGTTGGTGACGCCGGAGCGCTCCTGCGTTCCGTGCGGTCCGTCGTTGTCCACGAGCAGGCTCCCGGCGAGGTACAGCCGGCTGCCATCGTCCGACGACGTGTAGAAGGTGTAGGTTCCCGCCGTGTCGATTTTGATGCGGCCCCGATACCGGAACGCGAAGTCCGTGTCCCGCAGGCGCGGCGCGATACTGAAGGTAGCGACCGTGCCGTTGGTGACGGGTGTCAGACTGTCGAAGTCGGGCAGGGTCCCGCCGCCGGTCCAGGAGCCGTGGTAGCACTCGTAGGCCATGCCGGACACGAGGTCGCCATACTGGAACGAATAGCGGGGCGCCCAGGCCATCGGGTTTGCCGGCACGGCAATGTCGGCCACGTTGGTGACCGTCAGCGTATAGACGACGCCGGTGACCATGCTGCTCGTGGTCAGCTTGACCGCCTTGGCGCCGGGCTGCAGCACCGCGCCGAGGATGGCGATTCCGTGGTCCAGCGTGTAGTTGGAGAGATTCTCCGAGCCGTGCGTGCCGGCTCCCGGCTCCAGCTTCTCGTCGAAGGTCACGGTGACGACATTCGAGTCGCCCAGGGCGCTGGCGCTTTCCAGCGCGGGCGGGGTGACGTCGCCGGCGACCGTCACGGTGACGGTCGCGCTCGCCGAGGAATTGAACGTGTCGTGAATGGTATAGGCGAAGGCATCGGTTCCTGTCCAGTTGGTGGCCGGCGTGTAGATCAGCGCGTTGCCGCTCTGGGTCACGGCACCGTTGGCGCCCTGCGCGAAGGAGAAAATGGACAGCGCCTGCGCATCCGGATCGTAGTCGTTGGCCAGCACGCTGACGGTGACGGCGTGGTTGGCGACGGTGTAGGCGACGTCGTTGGAGGCCACGGGTTTCGTGTTGACCGTGACCGTCATCTCGCGCCATTCCCTGGCTTTCCATTGGTCCATGACCTCCACGCGGACGGTGTAACTGCCGGCGCTCGCGAACGTGTGGGAGATGTTGGTGCCGGTGCCGGTATAGGTCGGCGTGGCCTGCCCCGCGTTGAACCCGTTGCAGAACCATTCGATGTTGGAGATCGTGCTGTCCGGGTCCGACGCCGCGACGCTGAAGTGTGCCGTGAACGGCGGATGGTCGGGAATGGTCGATACATTGAAACTGGAGATCGCCGGCAGGGCGTTGGACGGCGCGGCCATGGCGCGGAATGACAGGTCGCCGTAGAAAAGGGTCCGGTCATTGTATTGGCTATCGAACGCGTAATGCTGGACGGCGGCGGTCCCGAGGCTCTCCCCGGCGGCCACGCGCTGGCGAAACGCGACGTCCTCGGTGCCGCTCTCGGATATCTGGAAATCGCCAGACCAGTTAATGGCGCTGCCACCGATGGCAAAGACGCAGCCGCCGCCGCGCGTGAAGATCGTGTTGTTCACGATACCGTCGTAGGCGCCCGACGTACAGGAGGCGATGACGCCGAACCGGAGCTGGGCCAGGATGCGATGGAGGTCGCTTCGCGTGAACCACCCGCTCATTCCCATGTAGCCGTCTTCATTCCCGTGCGACGTTTCGTCGAACACCTCGCCGCCCGCGACAAAGCAATCGGCGCCGCAGATGTTGCCGATATCGGAACGGCCCGGCAGGAAGCGCAGTTGGCTGCCATTGACTCCCCGGGAATCGCAGTTGGTCCATACCTGCTGGAGCGCGGCGACGTTGTTGGAGCTGCCGTAGGAACCCCACCATTCGGGGATCATGTAGTAGTACGCCGTGTGGGGGAGGCGCGAGGCACCGGTGCGGTAGTCGTGGTTCGCCTGGAGGGCGCGCTTGATCATCGTGATTTCGGTGCCGTATCCGCTGGTGGCGATGATCCGGCTGACCCAGATGCTCCGGGTCACGCTCCAGCTCTGCTGGGTCTGGAAGGACTTCAGGTTCCAGTAGACCAGATCGGTGTAGACCCATCCGCCGTAGCTGCTGGCCGGGTTGTATTCCTGCGCCTTGGGCACGTCGCCGATCAGGATGGTGCCAACCAGGAACTGGCCCGGGGTCGCGTATTCGCCGCGCAGGTAGTCCCAGAGGTTCGAGGCGGAGGTCGCTCCGCCTCCGCGCCACTGGGTGATCCGCGACTCATAACCCTCGGCGATGAGGTCGTCACGGAGGCGGACGACCTCGTTGGAGACGTTCGGGAAGAGATTGGTCTCCACCACGACCAGGACGAGCTGGTTGGTGCGGCTGGACGGTGCGTGAACGAGGACCCGGCAGGTGGCCGGCGCGGACGTGGCGATGCCGTCCGTAACGCTCCAGGTAAAGGAATCGACTCCCGAGTAGCCGGCATCGGCGGCGTATTGGAAGTAGCCGCCGCCGGCGAAGCTCGCGCCGATGAGGTGCCCGTGGGCGGGAAGCGAATTGGTGAAGAACGTCATGGTCTGACCGGTGTCGGATTCCTGGTACGACACCTGGTATTGCGTGGTTGTCTGGCCGGGGTCCGCGTGAATCCATTGGTCAAAGGCCACGGGAGGCGTATTGGCGGCCACGACCACCTTGCAGGTGGCGATGGCGGACCAGAACTCGCCATCCGTGCACTGGTACGTGAAGGTGTTGGTGCCCGTGAATCCGGCGTTCGGTGTGTAGTAGACCTGGTAGGAGTTCTGCGGATAGTTGCCGGGGTTTTGGTAGGTGACGGTTCCGTCTGCAGGCGGACTCACGATAATGCATTCGAGTTCCCAAGCGGAGGTGTTGGGGTCCGACACGCCGAGCAGGATGGTGGCGGGGGTCTGCTCGGTGGCGTTGGCCGTCATGTTGGTGGCGACCGGTACCCCGTTGCTGACGACCGAGACGGTACACGTGGCGATGTTGGAGTCCAGGTCCCAGTCGTTGGCGACAAAGGTGAAGGTATCCGTCCCGGTGAACCCGACCTCCGGCGTGTAGCAGACCTGGTAGGAGTTCTGCGGATAGTCGTCGGGATAGCGCGGCTTCACGTTGCCGTGGACCGGCGGGGTGGTGACGATGAATTCCAGTTCGGAATTCCAGGTTTCCGCGTCGTTCCCGGAAAGCCAGGTGCGGCATGGAGTTCCGGCGGCGGCTGACAGGGTGTTGCCGTTGGCCCTCGGCGGCGTATTCGTGACGACCACCACCGTGCAGGTCGCCGTCATCGAGTTCAAGAGCCCGTCGTTCATGACGTAGGCGAACGTATCGGTGCCGGTGAAAAGGGCTTCCGGCGTGTAGACCACCCGGTAGGAGTTGGTGGGGTAGAGGGCGGGGAACTGCCAGGTGACGGTGCCGTGCGTCGGCGCATTCGTGATGATGCAACGCAATTCCGCGCGGTCGAGTTGCGGATCATAGCCCGACAGATCGATGTGCTTGGAGCGGCCCGCCACGACGGTTGCGTTGCAGTCCCAGGCGTTGGGCGCCGTGTTGGTGACAACCGCAACCCTGCAGGTGGCCACGCCGGAATGGAGGCCGCCGTCGGATGCGCGGAAGGTGAACGAATCGGAGGAGACGGCCCCGGTGGGGGTGTAGATCATCCAGAAGGAGTTGGTCGGATAGAGCGCCGGGTAGAGGTAGGCAACGGTACCGGCCTGAGGTGGGTCCACAATCGTGCAGGCCAGTGTGGATGCGTCGACATTCGCCTGGGAGACGTTCAGCTGGATATGGACCGGAATGCCTCACGCGGCGGTTTTACTGGTCGGCAGGGCCACGGGTGTCTCGTTCGATGTGACGGTAATGATGCAGGTCGCCAGTTCGGAAGTCAGCGTCCCGTCCGTGGCCCTGAATGTGAAACTATCGGGTCCGAGGTAGGCGCTCGTGGATGTATAGACAACCGAGCGCGAGTTGGTCGGATATGAGGCCGGCAAGGCAAATGTCAGGGCGCCGTTTGTAGGCCATAGGACGATTTGACACTCGACCCGATTGGTGGGCGTTTCTCCGTCACCTGCAAAAAGGGAGAAAGCCCGCGGTTTTTCGGAGACGGCGGTGATCTGCATATCAAGTGCGACAGGGGTGGTTCCGGAGGCGAAGGCCGATGACGCCAGGCTGGCGAAGAGGCAGAGAGCCCAGAAAAGAGGCCTATTTCGTGGCATTCTTGATGCCTCCGGAATTCATCGCGATATAGTTGAAGTCAGGCATAGGTATCTTATATTGACGACTATACTAATGTGTTCCAGAGGGGGGGGATCAAGAGCATGTTTTCCGCGCCTGTCGCGTGTGGATAGATCGGCAATCAACGTTTCGGCTCTAACCCCTTAACGACCACGTTGTCCACCCACATTCGCAGGTTGATGCCCATGGGGAAACTGAGGTGCTCAATGCGGCCAAAGTCGATGGACCGCGCAACCCGCTGCCCGTTGACATAGCAGGTCATCAGGATGGCATTCTCTCCATTCGGGTCACGGAACATGACCATCTCCGTCCGTGAATGGTTCCATTGGAGCGGTGAGAAGTACGGACGCAAATCCTGCGGCCGATCGAGCTGGATGCTGTCGGATTCCGCCGGAGTGAAGTCGATGGCGACAAGTCGCAGGTCGAACGATTCGGTGTTTGTCTCCATCAGCCAGTCGTATTCCAGCGCAACGGTTTGCTCCGAGAGCGGTATCTTGGGATGGACTTCGGTCCATTGGTTCGATGTCGTCATGGCATCCAGGACCAGGACCGTGGACCGATTGGACGTCGACGTGCTGGCGCGGCTCATGAGCAGCGCCGCGTCGATCCGGGGAGGCCTCACCATGTCCTTGTCCCGGGTCGCCGCTTCCCATTTCCCAAGCCCGGACTCGAAGTCGTCCTCGAAAATCACGTCGGTATCCACGAACTCAAGATCCTGGAAAGGATGTGCCGTCACGGGGATGTCGGTGGCGACGTCGGCGAACTGACCGCCTTTGACTTCGAAGATCTCGAGCTGGTCCTGCAGACCGAAGTAGATCGTTCCTTCTTCCAGCACGAGTCTCGAACGATGGCCGTCGTCCGAAAGCCAGAACTGGGTGCCCGCGACGCTGGCCAGCGCTCGAGGGGTGAAAACCTTCATGGGGGATCGCGGTGGCTGATAGACAGCGGCAATCCGGACCATGCCGCGCCGCAGTTCCAGTTCCTTGCCGTCTGCCGGTCCCCGGAGGGCCAGTTCACTGTCCTCGCGGACGGTCACGCGCGATCCGTCCGGGTAACGAAGGAGGGCATCGCCGCCATGGTTGACGCGCAGGGCGTCACCGGGCCTGAAGAGGTCGCCCGACTTGACGGTACTCCACGTATTGGAACCCGAGCGCCGCGCCGTGGCTTCGCCCCGTAGTTGGACCACCGCGGCTGTCTGGGCCGAGAGCCTGGCACTGGCGGACCCTACGGCATGTCCCCAGATGACCAGCAGGGCGATGACAACGACGATGACGAGCGGCACCGTCAATCGGCGCAGCCAGGGGGCCGGAGCGAGGTATCCCGTGCGTTGCGCATTGTGATCCGCCATTCTGTCCCTCCGCCGTTCCCTGCACACTACGGAGCCGTCGGCGTCTTGCTCCCGAGTCCCTGCGCCACCTGCATGGCTTCGTCGATCTTGCCCTTCAAGTAGACTTGCCCCATGGGGTTCTCGGCCATGCCGTCCATTTGCTTCGTCAGCTTGTCGACATAAGCCTGCAGGAACGGTTTGGCGGCGGGATCATTGATTGTCTTCAGCGCCTGGACCACGCGGGACCCGTAGTCATGTTGAAGGGTGAACCCGACGGTTTCCGCCAGCTCCGCGCCGAGGATCGGGATCGCCTGAGGCGACCGGGTTGTCGCCAGGGCATCCACGCAGGCGCCGCACACGGTGTCCTGGTATCCGTCCTCCCGTTTCCGGTTACTGACGATGACCTTGGCGATGTCGGCCACGGCGCCCTCGCCGATCTGGGCGGCAAGGCTCTTGACCGCCGCCGCCAGGATGCGGTGATCCTTGTCCTGCAGCCGATCCTTCAGATACGGTGCAATGGCAGGATCCTTGATGTTCGCGAGGCCTTCCACGGCCATGAAATTCAGGTAGGTGTATTCACTGCCGAGGGCCATCAGAATCTGGGCCGCTTCGCCGTCGCCTTTCTTCGCCAGGGCCGCCACCTCGTTCTGACGATCCTCAATGGGAACGGACGTATCCTTGAAGTGAGCCACAACGGCAAGGACGTCCGGCGGGTATGACGGCGGGCGGGTCGTCGCGGCGCTGGTAGCCGGGGTGACGGGCGCTGGGGCGGGGGAGAGCGCGGTCGATCCCGCGGGAGGCAGCGTCGGCATGGGGCGATCCGGAGCGTCGACCCGCGAAGGTGCCGTCGACGGCGATCCGGCGGTCGTGACCGGTTGGGAAGGGGTGGGGCGCGGGGAGGGGGAACGACTCTCCATCTTGATCACGATGAAGACCGTCGCCAGAGCGACGATCAGCACCAACAGCCATGATAACACGGATCTCAGCACGATGTGGTAGCCTCCGATGTTCGATGCCTACGCCCGGATCTTCAGGCCCTCTTCGAGAATCGTGATGTAGTTCTCGACCGGCATGTAATCCGTGAGCGAATTGCCGGTGCCGAGCGCCCACCAGCCGTCCGCGAAACATTTCTCGATCATCGTGCGGGCATAGATCCGCAGCTCGTCCGGCGTGTGGCGGCAGATCATGTCGACGTCGAGCCCGCCGAGCGGCGTGATGCGTTGACCATACTGCTGCTTGAACTGGTCCACCGGCAGGATGGCGTTCTCGAAAGAATGCTTGGCGTCAATCCGGCAGTTGTCGATCAGGTCGTCGTAGACCTCCGCCAGGTTGCCGCAGGAATGCAGGATGAAGGGCTTGCCGTGGTCGTGGGCCGCCTGGGCGAGTTGGGTGTAGATGGGAAAGACGTGGTGGCGGAGCTGGTCGGGACTGAGGAACGTGGAGGTCTTGAATCCCAGATCGTCGCCTTGTCTCAGCGCCCCGACTGCCTCCATGGACGCCAGCTGACGGTGTGCGCTGGTGTGAAGCCGGCCCAGCTTCTGGAACACGGCCTCCACGAGCTCGGGAGCGTCGGCCATCGCATAGGCCATCCCAATCGTCCCCAGCATTTGCGAGGCCCATTCGTAAGGGCCGGCGCATACGCCGCCGACAATCTTGATGTTGGAGGGGATGAGTTTGGCGACGACCTCGAAATGCGAGAACTCAATGGGATCGGACTCGCTTGGCCATGCGTATTTCTCGAAGTCCTCCATGGTCCGGAAGATCACATGCGCCTCGCTGCCGTCGGACTTGGCGCCGTGCCGGTCAATGGCCGACAACCGGCACTTGAGCGGAATCTCCATGGGAACGCAGTCGTAGCCCATGCCGAGCCAGAAATCCACGTAGGTTTTCCAGTAGGCCGGGAAGTCGGGGGTCATCCTCTCGAAGGCGGACCCGGTACGCCGGCCGATGAAACCCGGGCTGGCGACGTGTTCGTAGAACGGCAGGTACGCGGGCTTCCCCTGGCGCCGGAGGACTTTCAGAAACTGGCTGAAGTCTCGATTCTTTCGAACAAGTGGTTTCATGACTTGCCGCGCAGTGTAGAGGAGAGAGCCGGGCGGCGCAAGCACGGGGCATCGCTTTATGCGCCGTTCAGATGACCGTTGAACAGGGTTTGTTTTCGTGTTATGGGTCGTGGGCAGAAGACCGGTACCCTTGGATTTGAGGAGAAGATGGCCGACACGTTCACACTCGATGACAGCGGCATTGAAACCGAGCCGCTGGACAAGATCAGATGCAGTCAGTGCGGCAGCCGGGTCGACCTCCAGGGGCTGCGGGCGTTTTCCCTGACCTCTTGTCCCGCCTGCGGGACCCAACTGGTGGTTCCGGCGCAGTTCGCGAGCTACATCCTTCTCGACCAGATCGGAGTCGGCGGCATGGGGGCCGTTTACCGGGCCCTGGATCCAGCCCTGGATCGGATCGTCGGCCTCAAAGTCCTTCTCCGGTCCATCGGCCAAGTCCCGGCCTCGGTCGAGGTGTTTCAGAAGGAGGCCAAGGCGGCGGCCCGGCTTAACCATCCCTGCGTGGCGCACATCTACGCGTTCGGGGTGGAGAAGGGGCAACCGTACATCGCGATGGAGTTCGTCGAGGGACAGTCCCTGAGCGCCCTCCAAGGAGTGGCCCGCGGCGATCTTGTACTACGCGCTCGGCATGTCGGACCACATGGCCCACCTGGGCGACGGCCGTGGATTTAACGGTGCCATCGATGAGTTCCGGGTCTATGAGGAACGGTGTCACGGGGCGGGACCGAGCGGGACGCTCGCGTGGGCGAAATTTCCTCGACAGCCTTCGGAGGCAACTCGGCACAACTTCCGGCGCGAGCGCTGCACTCGACAAGGATCAGCGCTTCTTGATGTCCCAGTAGTGTCTGTATTTCGCAGGTGACCTGTTCTGGTCGTGGTCATACGGCAGCGGGATCGCGTGGCTCGCAAGGACTTTCTCGTAATTGCAGAGGAGCCTCAACGGCTTCTGTGTTAAGCGCCACTTGGCTATGAACTCGGCGGCATTCATGCAAGCTTCCGAACTACTGCCGGAGTGTAGACCCCTCGCCGCCGGTGTTCAAGGGCAGTCTGTGTCTTCAGACCGGCGCCGCGCCTGCCGACCCGCGTGGTTCTCATTCGTCGGAATCCGCCGTCAACAAATGAGTAACATCCTGACGCAGAACGGAATGCAATGGGCGTCCCCGATGTTTCTCGGCACTATTCGAGGCCAAGCCCCTCACCGCCTGAGGTGCTCGCATATGAGAGACCAATGTCGAAGGAGTAAGGTGCTCGCGTGTTTTATGCGGTTAAGCGGTTTGTATGCATTCGGTAACACCCCTTCTCGACGAAGTGCATCCAGAATCTCGTAGAGGCTCTCCCATTTCTCAGGGATCGATCCTCGCGTAAGGTCCACAAAGAAATCAGCGCGATCACGAATAAAACGAACCTTCAGATCGCCACATAGAGCGACAACGAGGTTTCCTCTGTAATCGTCTTCAAGTGGCACCAATGTGAACCCGTGTTTCGTGAAAAGGAACGAGAACCAACGCAATATTTCCCCCTCAAATTCAGTCACTAGTTAGCCCCTTTCGTCAGCAATTTACTGCCTTGCGTTGCTGTGCCGGGCGTCCAAGATAATGAGACTAAAGTTGATAAAAACAGGGTAACACTTCTCCGTTTCGAGTCACGCGTATCAACTGGTTTGGCTACATCCATGTTTCCACGGCGTACCGGAAAGCAGAACCCTTGGGGCCGGACCTCAAGGCCCCCAGCGCCACAAACCGTTCGTAAGTTCCTCCTGTCCATACCCGTGAACACCTTCTGGGAACGCAACAATCCGAGTCCTGACGGGAGCCGGTAAACAGACCTCAATTCGATTCGTGCAAATAAGGATGACTTCTGGCTGCAAGCGCCTGATAGATGCTGGCACATTGGTGGCTATTCCCCCGTTGTCCGCGTACAGGGCGATTCCGTCTTTCCAGCGCCTTGGTTTCCATCGAGCGTCATCTCTGTATCTGTCGCGATTGGCCATCATTGCCCGACAATCAGCCAGCAATTGATCTGCATCAATCGAGGATATTAGGAGTGAACCCCGATAGTCCCTTATCACGATGTGGGCGACGACATTGAGGTAACCAGCGATAACACACAACAGGATGGCTACGACCGGAATGCCGATGACAAGAAGAATCCTCTTTTGCATCTTTGTCAGACTGGGCATGGTCACCTCCCTTTACCGCGAGTTATGACGTCAGTTACCAGTTTCTCCAGAACCTGAACCACCAGTTGTTCAGACAGTTGCTGGGCAATGCCGCGATCATTCCATTCGAAACTGCCTTTCGGATCGAAGACGAAGACCGTGAACAGGTTATCGCTGCTTCTTCTGTCGGGATGTCCCCGTCGATGAAGAGTTCCTTCCGCTGGAGCAACCATCTCCGCGCCTCTTGTCATGATCACGGCCCACGTCGGCCCGTACACTTCTGAGAGAGCGTAACCGGCTTTGAAATTTCCCATCTCGGCGCCGCCACCCGCATACTGTTCAAAACGGAAAGTGCCTTGATCCCATTTTGTGTCTCTATCTGGCGAAATAGAGAACTTGTAGAACGCCCACCAATCAAGAGGATTCCAGGGGCTCAGATTTGCCTTCCTTAGGTCATTAACGTACTGCCGCACGTCGTCACTCATATCATACGACTTCTGAGTCTCACACAACCCGAAGGGATCGGTGCTTGCCGTCGGCGCATTTCCAAACGCCTGGTAGAGATTTCCGCCCCCTGCGATGCCGATCTTATCAGGACTTGCCCAGCGGCCTAGCTGCGGAATGTAGACCCGCGTCCGGTGAAAGAGAAGCCCCGTTTTCCAGTTTATCTCGCGTCCCTGCCAAACGATCCGGTTCCCGACCTTCGACTGCGCCATCTGCGCGCCGTTCGTGTTGTGGACCGTCGTGTTGCCCCAGGCGTCGGAACGGTAGGTTTCGACGATCTGCCCGTTGTCTCCGGCCAGGGCCACAATGGAGCCCAGCGCGTCGTTGATGTAGCCTTCTGACTCAAGGGCTTCTCTGCCCCGCCCGCCTGAACCTTCAGTGATGCTCAGGCTCTTTCTTGGTATTTCCGAAGCGTCGTGATAGTCGATAGCCTATGGTCATCAAACTGGCGGAAATTGCCAAGCCAACGAAACAAGAGCACACTCTAGCCCCGAACGGCATGTTCTGGGGTGCGTGACTCGCCCATAGGTTGGTATTGATGATTGGCAAAAGCGCGCCAAACACAAGGACAAAAGCACCGACTATGACCAGAGCGAAACCAAGACCTTGCATGACTACTCGTATGTATCTCTTCACGCGTCCGACTCCATTGCTAGAACGATGTTACCCACAGCGAGAAGCGAGTGATGCCGTAGGTCAGAGGCGAGGCGATACAGTCAACGCCCACGATACCGAACCCTTCCTGCAAAAGATTTCCCATAGTCAGATTCGTATATCCCTCTTCCTTTGACCATTTCTCGATCGCCTTACGGATGCGTCTGTCTCTGAAATAACTGCTCTTGCTGTAGCCCCAATAACTAATCATCAGCGCATTTGCAGACATCAGATTGCGGCCATTGAGTTGATTGAGAAAGTCCTGACCATGACACGACAATGCCCCACATATATCGAGTGTGCCGCCCGTTCTGGAAAGGACGCCCGACACGTCACCGACGCTCAGTCCGTCTTGGGCAAACAAGCCCGAATTGCCTGACCGGTTTGCCTCGCCATGCCCCACAATCACAAGACCGTTAACCTCCGCTCCTGCTGGCAGATTCTTGAACTCTGATGCCGTAACGTTATTGACGGTCCATCCGGCAGACTGCAATGCTTTGGACACAGTGTTCGCCGTGCTAGCGGAACCGTAACCGCCGCCCTGTACCACGTAGGCAGTTCTCAATCCATCAGGGTCGGCGAAATTCACCCCGTTGTTATTGAACGCCTGATAGAGATTGTGACCGCCGCTGATGCCGATCGGATCGGGACTTGCCCAGCGGCCGAGTTCTGGAATATAGAACCTCGCTCTAAAGTAATAGAGGCCCGTCTTGAACGAATACTCCCGGCCCATCCATAGGAAGCGGTTTCCGATCGCGCTTTGCGCGATCTTGGTCCCGGCGCCGTTGTAGACGCCGAGGACTCTGCCCCACGCATCGTAAACATAACGCTCAACAATGTTCGTGCCGGTGCTGTCCGTGACGGCGTGCACAGTCCCCTGCACATCGGTCAGATAGAAGTACGTCTTTACGGTGGTCCCCGTGTAGACGGTAAGCGAAAGCCAGTTATCGACCCCGGGGCCATGGCAGTACGCTCGGCGAAGCGTGCCGTTGGCGGCAACCTCCGCCATCAGGTTCGGCCCGTCGTACAGGAAGAAATTCGTCACCGTCGCCGCGTCGGCACCCCACATCCACGCCCGGCGACCCAGCGCATCGTACCCGTTCCGCTCCACGGAGACCGTCCCGTTCGTCTTGATCTCCGTGACTTGGTATTCCGAGTCCCAAGTCAGATTAAGCTTGTTCGTCACGCTGAACTGCAGCGTCGTCACGCACCCGGCGACATTGTAGTACGCCTTGCTCTCGTTGTTTGTGCCCCAGCTCACGAGGCGATTGCAGCCGTTCGAATACGTGTAGGAATGCGTGACGCTGTTCACCCTCTGTGTCCGGTTCCCGGTCAGATCGTAAGCGAACGTGGCGGACGAGGTGACCGCGCCGGACATCGTCTCCGATACGAGCCAGTCCAGGTCATTGTACCCGTAGACATTCGTCGTGACGAAATTCCCGACCCTCGCCACTTTCTGCGTGATCATGCCGACATTATTGTACAGGTAGTCGAAGGAAGCAAGCGTGGCGGAGTTCTTCCACACGATGTTCGTCGCCCGATCCATGACGTCGAACCGGTTACTCGCGCTAATGCCGGTGTTGGTGCACAGCACCCCCGCCACCAGGCCGTTGTTCGTGTTGTAAGAATAGACATATCGTAGCGGCGTCAGCGTTCTCCGTGTGGCGCTGATCGTGGCCACCCGTTCTGCTTCGTCGAACGTCCAATTATTCGTCACACCGAGACTCGTCACGAGATTCGTCATGTTGCCGGCCGGGTCCCACTTGTACGTCAACGTAAGGTCCTTCGTGATCAGATTCGTCACGATGGCCTGCGTGAGGCGATTCGCCGTATCCCAGGTGTTGGTGACCCGGCAGGTCTTGTTGGAGGCCAGGACCATCAGCCCATTCTTGAGATACGAGAACGAGTTGGTGGCCCCCGGATACGTGACCTTCGCAAGGAGTCCATCGCCGTTGTACGTGTTGCTGACCGCCGTGCCGTCGAAGCGCGTGACCTTGGCCACGACATCGCCGACCGTGTACGTGAAGGACATCGTCTGCCCTTCGAGATTGGTCACGCTCGTGACACGGTCAAGGTTATCGAGGACATAGGTTTCCACCGGCCGGTTCAGCCCGTCCTTGATCGTGAGGACATTGAACTGGTTGTCGTAGCTGATGCTGGTCGTCAGGTTCGTGGTTCCAACATTCTTGGTTACCGACGAGAGCTTGCGAGTCGGCAGATACGTGTACGCGGTGGTCCGTGCGGCGCGGTCCACGTGGTTCGTCATGTTCGCGAGTTGATCGAACATGAAGCTTTCAGACAGGCCGTCGGGATAACTGATCTGCGTTACCTCGCCCAGTTCGTTCGGGACGAAGGCGGTGACCCGGTCGCCGGAGTCGCCCGGCATGACGATCTTTTCGGTGAAGCCGAGCACATTGTTGCTGTAGCTGATTACCGGCCCCACCTGTGGCGTCACCTGGTTCAGCCGTCCGTAAGGGTCATAGCCGTACTGGACCCAGTGCCCGTTGGCGTTGGTCGTCCCCACGAGCAGGCCCTGGGCGCTATAGGAGAAGACCGAATCATACGAGTTGCTGGCCGCGTAATAGAGCTTTGACCGGATCATGAGCCCGTTCGCATAGTCGAATCCCGTCTGACGCCCTTCGGGGTCCGTTACCGAGGTCAGCGTCTGGTAATCGCTATGCCAGCCATAGCCCCACACGTTCGTCGCCGCCGCATTGTACCCCACGGCCGACTGCGTGGGATTGTGCTTCGTGTCGAACTCCCTAGCCACAGACACGCTGGCGCTCCCTCCCGTCACGGTTTCGTTCGTGGTGTTGAGCCCGCTGTCCTGCGCCAGGCTCTCCTGCTGAAGTCCCCCGGGCGAGGACACCGAAGTGATCTTCTTGATCGTCGTGTTGAATCCGTTGGTGCTCGTGAACGCCTGCCCGTTTCGCGTGTAGGTCAGGACACTGGACCCGCCGGCCGTGCCCGTATAATCGATCGCCGTCTGGTAGTAGTTGTTGGTTGT
>Ga0172375_10003610_pt1 | contig 23419 bp, 28 predicted proteins | sample LakKiv1m_FD_114537 | JGI IMG/M metagenome (GOLD analysis project Ga0172375, IMG submission 114537) | Freshwater microbial communities from Kabuno Bay, South-Kivu, Congo - kab_092012_11.1m | ecosystem: Environmental > Aquatic > Freshwater > Lake | place: Democratic Republic of the Congo... | reverse complement strand
GGACTTGCCCCCAATGCAATACCGTACATGATAGAGATGTTAATGCAAGCAAAAATATAAAAAGATTCAGGTTTAGGAACAAGCCCAGCGTTGCACAAAGTGAACCATTAGGTTGTGCTTGCAACGTAGAAGCCCATTCATCGCCTTTGGCGTGAACGGGAGCGTTCACATTAAAGTCATAAAAATGGAAGGTACTGCATTATATATTTTTGACATGGACGATACTCTCTTGAAGACACCGAGATTGACTGATATAGTAAATGTTGAAAATGGAGAAATAAAAACGTCAAATGAAAATATAAAAGAATACATAGAAAAACTTAAAGGAATTTTTTCTTCTCTGTTTTTTAAGGAGATATGTTTCGAAAGAAGTAAAGACTTTATCGTGGTTGTTGATTGTAATTCAAAAAAACCTATTGGTTCAGAACAAATAGATTATATTCAAGATTTAACCCCAGAACAATTATCAAAAGCAGGACTCAAAAATTCAGCAAAAAAAGAATTACTGAGAGCAGTAGAAGGAGAAAGTGGAGTTTTAGTTTTAAAACCTTTTCCAGGATTTTTTGATGCAAAAGAAACAATTGGAACTATAATAAATCCAAAAATTTTGCCAATCTATAAATCAGCAAAGAATAAAATGATTCTTACTGGAAGAAGTGAAAAAATGAGACAAGATATTGAAAAAAAACTTAAAGAGCTTGGGCTCGGAGTTCCTAATTATGGATTGCATTTATTTTCAGGGGGAAACAAAGGTATTTCTGATTATAAAGTAAAAGTAATGGAAGATTCTATTATTGCAAATGGATGGTCAGAAATTCACTTTTTTGAGGACAGAGAAGATTGGTTGGAGAAGGCATCCGTAGAAATTGTAAATAAATTTCCTGGCATAAAATTTCATAAACATCTAGTCACAAATATAAAATCTAAATTAACTCTATAAAAAGTTGTTTTTTTTGTATTTATTTTGTAATTTTGCAATTAGGACAAAACTAAATACAAAGACAAAGTTTATGAGTAGTACAAAACAAGAAGGTGCTGGAGTTTATAAAATGACCCCAGAACAAAAAGAAAATTTGAAAAGATTTGGAAAAAAGAACGGGCTATCTGAGCAGCAAGTGCAGAGTCAATTAGCCCCGCCAAAGACAGCTCCACAGCCAGCTCCAAAGCCAGCTCCAAAGCCAGCTCCAAAGCTTCAGCCGCAACAAATGACACCAGTTGCGCAAACGCCACAACAACCAATTTCGCAGGTTGTACAATCAACAAATCAGGAAGATTTCCAAACGTACTTTTGTTATCAAGATGAACAGGGTGGTAACTTGGAAATTGATTTAATTACATTCAGAGAAAAAGGTATTGAAACTAGGTATCTTTCGCTATTATTTTCTGGACAAGATGTAAGACAAAATCCCCCAGTTCCACAGGAAGCTTTCCTCAATATTGAGTCAAGAGAAGTATTTGAGAGAATCAAAGAATTTTTTGCTCAATTGAATTGGGAAGACTAAATCCATAAAACATATATGGATATATGTCTTGCTCTTAAGGCTTATTTTAAAGACCTTAAGAACGTAGAGTTGCTCAGTGGTGAAGAGCAGATTGAATTAGTAATTAAAGCAAAGTCGGGGGACAAAAATGCTTTAGATAAGCTAATTAAAAGTAATTTAAGATTCGTTGTAACAGTTGCAAAGGAATATCAGTATAGCAATATTCCTTTGGAAGATTTAATAAGCGAAGGTAACATTGGACTTATAAAAGCGGTTGAAAAGTTCGATGAAACTAAAAAAATTCGTTTTATTTCTTATGCAGTTTGGTGGGTAAGGCAATCTATAATACAGTCAATTTATGAAAATGGCAGTATTGTTCGCTTGCCCGTAAACAGAATTAATATCAATAATAAAATTAACAAGACAAAGGACATTTTATTTAAAGAACTTAATAGGGAACCAACCCCGAAAGAGATAAGCGACTTTTGTAATGTTTGCGAGATTGATATTATAAACTCTTTTAACGATTGTAATCACTCTGTTGAGCTTGAAAATCCATGTTCAGAAGATTCTAAATCTACTTTTTCTGATTACCTAGAGGGCGAAGAATATGATGACATCCAGAAGAAAATCAACAGAGATGCAGCTTCTCATGAAATCAATGAAGTCCTGTCTGGATTAAACAAAAGAGAAAGTAAAATTTTAAAAATGTATTTCGGACTTGAAACTGGTCAGGAAATGAATCTGCGAGAAATTGGAGAAGAGTTAGATTTGACAAATGAAAGGGTGAGGCAAATTAAAGATTTTGCTCTTAAAAAACTAAGAACGTATGGTAAGAGCTATAAATTAAGAGAATTTTTAAACTATAATATGTAACATGAAATTAAGAGACGTTAAAAATTGGATTAAGTCATTGCCAGAAAAATTCTTAGAGTTTGATGTAGTTAATGGAGAGGTTGGTGAGCTTACGAGAAATCGGCAAGAAAGCCAACGCACTTCAGTCGTTGGATGAATTGCCAAATATTTTTAAATTCATACAAATATATGAAAATAATTAAAAAAAGTTTTATTTATTTTGCAATTTTATAAAATTTTTATATATTTATCATAATGCTGCAAAAAACATTTTAAGAGAAGGGGCATCTTCTCTTGGTATAGACAGTGTAAGACAGGGCTACAGAAATGCGGAACTGCAACCGTTATTTTAAAACCAGAATCCCACGTGCTTCAGCCGTGGGAGTATGTCAATGTTGATGAAGAAACCGAAGAAGTAGTGTTTCTAAATGACAAATGTTCTAACCTGGAGTTGGGAAATTAAACAAAAGGCCACAAAAAAGTGGCCTTTTGTTTTTATATATACCAACTTTTTCATATATTTGCTTATTAAAATTTAAAAGATGGCAAAAAGGAAAAAGAAATTAACCGTAGAAGAGGAAGGCCAGCTAAGCCTATTGAATGCGCTGGATAGAGTTAATTATACCCAAGAGCAAAAGGATTTTATTGATTATAGTGGAAGCAAATCTGTAATTCTTGCTGCCACAGCTGGGGCTGGAAAAACTTTTTCATGTGTTCAACGTTTGAAAGAACTTATAAAGAGAGGGATTCCCCCAGAAAAAATTATTTTCTTTAGTTATACAAAAGCTGCTACAGAAGAACTTCAAAATAGGATTGGTCGTGATGATGTAAAAATTACAACAATACATGCTTTTTCCTTGGGAATTCTTGCTAAGATTGGAAGGTTTAAGAAAATTGTGACATTTCATGACTTTATAAAATGGTATAAGGAAAAATATAAACCAGGAAAAACCGCTTCCCGTGAAACTAAAACTGAATTTTACGAACTTATCGGAAGTCTTTACGAGGAAGGAGATTATATTTCATCTACCATATCAGCATATAAACTCCAAACGGCTGATAATATAAAATGCCAAGTTCCACTTTATCTTGCTCAGTATAATGAGTTTTTAAGAGAAACGAAAAGTAGAGATTTTTCTGACATGTTGATTGAGGTTAGGAATTTATTAAAAGAAGACAAGTGGTTAAAAATGTTCAGGAATCAATATGACTATATTTTTGTTGATGAATATCAGGACACAAGTACCATACAATTGCAAATATTGTTATCTTTAAATGCAAAATACTATTACCTTATTGGGGACAGAAATCAAAGTATTTATGGTTACTCTGGGGCAAGCTGTAAAAAAATAGAGTCAATGTTAAAAAACAGAAGAGAAACAATTGAAAAAACTTTGACTGTAAATTTTAGGAGTGACATAAGTATTATTGCCAATTCTAACCGTTTTTCGTCGCTTAAGGCAGTTCCAAATAGTAAAGATGAAGGATTTATTAGAAAATATATCATGTTTCAAATAGAAGCTCCTAAAAGCGAAAATGGAGATAAAAAGAATTTGGATTTGATAACAGTATTGGAAACATACCCCGAAGTTACAATTTTGGTCAGGACGAATGCTGCAATAAAGCGTATTGAATTTGAGCTTCTAAAGAGGAAATTCCCCATGAGATATTTCAATTACATAACCAATAATGATTTTGTTGAATATAAAAAGGGAAATGTTCACGTAAGCCTGCAGGAAAAACTTGACAAAATAAAGCCTTATTTCAATAATAGTGAAATGGAAGTGTTTACTTTTATTGAATATAACAAAACAAGCAAAAAATTCGTCACATCAATACATAAGAGTAAAGGTAGAGAGTTTGAATATTGCGTGGTAGTTAATTCAATAGACCCAGATTTAATTGCAGAAGTTGGATTGCATAAAGTTTTAACCCCCAAACAACTTTCCAGATTAACATTTGACCCCAAAGAAGAGGATGATGTCGAACCAAGGAATATTCATTACGTTGCAGTATCCAGAGCAAAACACGGATTGTTTTACATGCTTTATGATTTTTAACCATATATAAACTAAAAATGCTAAATCTAGGCATCGAAAAAAAATAAAAAATTTGGGTGGGATTTTTTGAAATTTAAAAATAATTTACTACATTTGTATAAATTTAAAAATTGAAATTATGAAAAAGATTAAAATTGAAGTCAAAACTAAGGAAATAAAATCAGGCTTATTTCAATATGATTTTCCAAAAATTAAAGACTTGGATTATGGAACTATTTGTTTTAAGGTAAAAGAAACTATAAGATGTAATGACGATGTTTTGTTGGAAAAAAATGATTTAATTCCATTTTATAGTCGAATAACATCTTGGGGCAAAGATTCTCCTGGTGTTGTGTTTGATTTTAGAAAAGATGGTTTTAATTTAGATACCATTGATGTTGAAGAAATTAATGTTGATTTTGAATATAACATATTAACAAAAAAGCGTAAAAAGGAAATAAAGCAAAATCAAAAAATGCTTTTTAAAAAAAGCGAAGAACATATTAAAACCCAAATTCCAATAAAAAGAGTAACTTCGAATATTATTAATTTAATTAATTTAGCGAGCAAAAGACATAATTTTTCAATTGCAAACGACAACATTGAAGAATTGTTAAAACAAATAGATTATTATTTAATTATATGTTCAGCAGAAATGAATGCAAAATATAATATATCAACAATAGTTGACCCATATTTGCCTGCACAAATAATACTTTGCATAAAAAAGGATATGACATCTGAAGTTATTTTTGCTACAGATTATAAATTTTAAGAATTAAAAATATGAAAAAACAATTAGATGAAATAAAGGAAAAAATAATAGATATAAGGAGAGAAACTTTTATTGAGGGATTTTCTAAAAAGTTTTATCTGATAATTAGAATTTATGATTTTTAATGCATCTTGCCCTGTAAAAGAAATAAATGGACAAATCTATTGCCGTGAATGCTTAAAACAAAAAAACAATTGAAATTCCAAACACTAAAAACGCAATTGATGCAATCCATTCAACCTTTTTAAAAAATTGTGAATTTACTGTGTTTGATGAAGATTTATCGGAAAAATTTTTATATCCATATGGATTTAGAACTTCGGAAAGATAATAAACAAATTTAAAAATAAGAATTATGAATAAGCAGTTCTACGAAAAAGTGGATAAAATGTTTGAAGAAAAGTTGCAATATGAGGAAATTCCTATAATTCGAGTGAAAAGCTTAAAGGATAACCGAATTTTGGAAAATCTTAATTATGATAAACTTTTAAGATTTGATGCAAATTTAAATATGTATAAACTGCAGCATGATGGAACCTGGGTTTTAGTTGACAATCCAGACTTTAAGCCAGTAATTACATATAAAGAATGCTTCATAAAAAACCCCCCGCTGTAAAGCGAGGGGTTTTGTTTTAGTTAGCTCTTAGTGGGTCAGTTGCCATTAAAATGAGCAAATATTTCAAAATATCATCAGGAACAGTGTGAAATACCAACAAACGAGCTGGCGTATAACCATGCTTTAATAGAAATTTTACGTCATTTATATCGGTCAAATGACTCTTAACTATTTTCTTTCCGTCAAATAAATCTCTTGCCATAGTATTCTCTTTTATTAGATTATACGACAAAGTGTCAAAAAGGTTTCTATTTTTTGAAATAATTTTCAAAAATAATTTTTCTTATTGCTTCCCTTGCTTCATTTAATTTGGTTCTCTCAAACAAAATATTAGACAACTGTTTAAAAGCTGTGTTGTCAAATCTAAATTCATCATCACCAGTACTAGAATTTTCTTCATACAAGTTTTCTCCATCTCCAATATCGCCATATCCGCCAGAGGAGACATTAGCAAATTCGAGAGCATCTGGGTCGCCAAGGTCTTTTAAATAAGATTCATAATCATGGATGGTTTTTGTTACCTGTTGTACTTTTTGCTCATCATTAACAAAAGACATCATATTTTTTGCGAAATCTGGATATGTCTTAATTAATTTGTCAAAATATGTATCTCCAGTAAAAAAGTCTGCAAAGGTTTCTGTATTAATTGTTTTGACAGTATTTTTATATTTTGCTATTTTTGCTTTTTTTGTTTCATAAAATACTACCAAAGCTTTAAGTTTTCTTGCCATTCTTTTCTTTTCTGCTTCTTCGCCTGCTTTTTTTGTTTTTTCTCCATTTTTTTCTCCAAATACACTTGCTGCATATAGCTTTACTGTATTTTTCGCTTCTTCAGCAGGCATTGAACCAGCTTTTGCTATCATTCCTGCAACAGGAGTAGACAGACTTGTTGTAATTGCATACTTAATATTTCCAAAAGTATCATTTATTTTTTTAGTAATATCACTTTTGAATTCTTGTGCAAGTTCTGGGGTGTATTCTTGTGGAACGCCTTTAACTTTTTCAACTTTCTTCATTAAATAGTCTTTGAGAATTCTTGAAGTTTCTTCTGATAGTTTTCCATCAATAAACATTTGCGCTATTTCTTTGTTTTTCTTTGTGGACGACGCATTATAGTCTTCTACGCTTTCCCCAATTGCTCTTAATTTAAATAATTCTCCCCAAAATGGATTACCTGAATTAATTAATTCATAAACTTGTTTATTTAAAAAATAAGTAGCAGCTTCTTTTTCTTCCTCAGTTCTCTTTCTTGTGTGAGGGAGTTCAAGCTCTGGTTGTTCTTCATATCCAGCAGCAGCTGTGCTTGCAAATGTTTGACCTTTATCTCCAAAAGGTTTATCAAGAGAAATTGTTTTTGCTGCAATTTCTGGGTCTCCTAATTTTTGAGAGATTCTCGCAATTTGAGATTTGGTAGTTAAAAGCCTGTCAATAGAGCTATTTATTCTATCTGCAATATTATATAAGAAAAAACTATCTGGCTTATCTATGTCTTCATGTACATACTTTTCAATAAAATACTCCATTCTTGGCAATTTCATATTTGTCAGCTCTTCGTCAGAAATATCCATTCCTTTCATTTGAACAAAGTTTTTCTTTAAACTAATATCTGTAATTTTGTCACCACCTTTTGCGGCACCAAGTCCAGATTTAACATCTTGTATGCTTGTTCCTTTTCCAGATGCACGACGAGTAATTGGTGTTGCGTCATACCAAACATCATTGCTCCAAGTCCTAAGACCTATTTGTTTTAAGAATTCTCTTAAAGTTTCATCTGGAATAGCAGCAAATGCAATATTAGTAGCATCAATGATGTTTTTTTTGTTTATGGGAACATTTTTGTTAATTGTTGGGAAATGAAAATCCCCAGAACCTTGCCTATATGCATACATTAATAATTCAATAGCATAAGCCATCATGTTAAAATTGTTTGGTTTTAATGTGACATAAGATTCGTTACCCTTCCCCATCATCATAGCTGCTGTTTTTTCAGCATCAGTTTTACACTCAACTTTTTTACATCTTATTTTATCAATGTTTTCATTTAATGTTGGTTTGGCAATATAGTTTTCCAACAAAGTTTTTCTTATTATTTTCCTTAACTGTTCCATGGCTATATTAAGATTTTTTTTACAAAATTTTTATTTACTTCTAATAAATAGGTATTAATTTCATCTACCGCATTTTTTTTTCCCTCTTCTAATTGTATTTTAAAACCAGTAAGATTAGAGAATACTTTTGAGAATTTATCCAACAATTCAATTTTTTTAATTAAATTTATATCACCCCTTTCTCTTTTTATATTCATTAATCCACTTACCCCTGCTCCGATTTGAATAAATAACTCGTTAACTCTATCGCCGAATGTGTAAACTGGTTTAGGGTACATATTCTTTGACTTTGCAATTTCTTCCTCTTTATATTTTTTTTCCTCTTGTCTTTTAACAAACTCATTTCTTAGTGTTGGGATTACATCTTCTTTTTTCATGTTCCTTGCAACTTTATAATCGTACCTTACATAAGATTCCAATTCTTCAATTAAAGGATTATTAATATTTCTGTTTTTAAAAAGAACTGGGTTTGCAACAACATCTCCCCTGCTTTTCTCTCTTAAAGTTTTATTTACATATTTGAATGCGTCATTTTTAAATACCTTTTCAATATCTGTTTTTTCTGGTAAATTATTAACGTATTTTACCAAAATAGAATCAATTACTGAATCTGGAATTTTTGTTTCTAAATGTGGAAAGTTTTTTACAAATTCAGTTTGATAATAAAGCAATGCCATTCCAACATCTCTTTTAAATGCTTCTTCAAGCTCACCATCTGGATATACTCTTTCTCCATCTTCATTTAGAATTGACTCATAATCTTTAGTTTCCTGGAAAGATTTTTTATCAACACTCATTTTAGTGTTTTTTCTATATAAATTGTATAATTCAATAAGATTCTTATCTCGTTCTTCCCCCTTTACCTTCTTTTGGTACATATCGTATGTTTCTTCTCCAGTTTCTTCTGGCCATACATCTGCAAATTTCTTTTGAGAATGAAGTATTTCAAGACTGTTCAATATTCCCCTACTTATTTTTGATAAAGATTTTAAAACGCTTTGATTTTTTTGATTCATTTGTAAAAAATCGAATAAATCATCTGCTGATTTAAATTTATACAAATGAGTTGTATTTGCATTTTGTCTACCTATTTCAATAGCATCTTGTTTGTTTTCAGGATTTAGAGGTTCAATAAAATCTTCGGGGATTTTGTTGGACATATCTTTATTGAAGTGTAAATAAATGAGATTTTGATTTATGATTGAATCTCTGGCCTCTGCGGTATCTTGAAAATTATAATCAGTTATTTTTTTAATCTGGTCTATTAAAGCATTTCTTGCAACAGTAAAAGCCCAGGCTCCAAAATTTTCTCTTGAAGCATCATAACTTCCTATACTATCTTTAATTTTATCCCAAGAGCCTTGTAACATAATTTCAAATTCATGGTCGTTTGGATTTACCTGATAACTTCTTCCAGTTAAAATAGCAGCCATTGGATAAATTGCATGCTTGTAGAAGTCTGATAATATACGTTCTGCTTTATTATAATATGCTCCAAATAATTTGGAATGGAAAAATACAGATTCTAAATCATCTTGAGATTTTGGTTGCTGTTTAAAAATCCTTGAGAGAAATTGTAGTTGCCAAAAACCAAGTGGGGACAATTTGAGTTCGTTTGAAGCTTTGTTAAAACCATAAGACACAATTGCTTTTTCATCGCCAGCTGCAGTTCTGAATGATTTTTTTAATTGTTCTTTATTTTGCTCAAAAATAGTATCTGTGGTGATTCCTTTTTGTTTTAAAACTTTTTGTTTTAATTCAGCATCTTGATATTGCTGTTTTTCGTCACCCAAATTTACTTTTAAAATTTTATCTTCTTCACCAGGCGCTCCTTTTTCATAAGTATCTTCTAATGCTTTGAGAAAATCTTGAGTTGATTTTTGCAATGTTTTATATTTTTCTGGGGAAAATGAGTATTCCTTTTCAGGGACAAGTAATTGAACAATTTTTTGAATTGGAGTATTTTTATTTTTTAACGATAAATACAGGTATTCAATGTCTTTTAAATAAGTGTTTGCATTTGTGGACACCATAGAATATTTCATTGGAAAACTTAAATAATCTTCTTCTTTTGTGTTAAGATAGTCTGGGATTGTGCCTTTTACTACTTGACTTTCTTTTTCGTCCTCCGCACTAATTTTCTCTACACTTTCACCTTCTTCGCTTTTAGCTTCTGGTTCTGGGGTTTTTATTTTAGCTTCCTCAAGTAGTTGATTTTCTACGCCAGCCAGAAATAATATTTTGTTTAATTCCTCTGTTAATTTGCTGTTTTTTTTCATATCAGAACAGTTTCTTTATAAATATTGAAAAAATATAAAAAAGTCATGGCCAAATATAAATAAAAAAAAAGGCAATAAAATTTTGTTATTTGCCAAAAAAGATATATATTTGCCTTAAAATTTAATTATTAATAATAAAAATCAAAATCTATGAACGGTATTAATGAAGTCTTGTTACTTGGTACAGTGGGCTCAGACCCAGAAACTAAGATTTTAAACGAAAATTCAAGAGTAAGCACATTTCGTTTAGCAACAAATGAAACATACACCGATAAAGCTGGTGTAAAGAAAGAATTAACAGAGTGGCACAACATTGAAGCTTGGAACTACAATTCTGACACAATTTCAAATTATGTTAGAAAAGGCACTCACATTGTTGTTAGGGGTAAGATTAAAACTGAATCCTACGAAGATAAAGAAGTGGCTGGAAGAAAGATTTACAGAACAAAAATCGTAATGGACAATGTTCTTTTCCTCCCAGGTAACAAAAAACCAAATGGTCAGAACGACCAGACACAGCAACAGCCTACTTACCCACAACAGCAACCTGTTCAACAGCAACCTGTTCAGCAGCAACCTGTCTATCCACAACAGCAACCTGTCTATCCACAACAGCAACCTGTCTATCCACAACAGCAACCTGTCTATCCACAACAGCAACCTGTTTATCCACAGCAGCAACAGCCTGTTCAGCAGAGACCTGCTCAGCAGCAGCGACAGCCTGTTCAGCAAGCACAACAACAGATTAATACCTATATGACTGATGAACAGTTTATAAATAACATGGGTTCGCCCGATGATTTACCATTCTAAGTTATTGTTTGAAAATAGAAAAGCCCTGCAATGTGTAGGGCTTTTTTTATATTATTGCCCTTGGAAAGTAATAATTTTTTAATATTTATATGTATAAATTTAATAATATTATGGAAATTAAGAAAAAACTCCGTTTGTTAATACGTGAGATGATTGGCATGCAAGTAGGAGAAGAGAGAATTCCGAATCCAGAAGCTGACGTATATGTTGATAAAAAAGAAAACTTTCTTGGTTCTCACACATACGGAGAGAACATTGGTGGTTTAAATAAAATGTATGTAGCATATTCTTACGGAGAACAGCATCCATTATTTTTATGGGTAGATAAAGAAGAATTTAAAGAATTAAGACCACATGAAGCAAAGCAACTTTCAGAATCTGAAGAAGATGATGGGAAAAAGCATGCACACTTTTTTAGTGATGAAATAGGACACGAAAAAGTCGGAGATGAAGATGAGCATGATATAGAATACAAAAAAGGACCTTGGTTTTATAATGAAAAGCCTTATTATGTAAGAGATAAAAAAGGCAGATTAAAACCAAACAAGTGGACATATAAACATTTGGAAGATTTAAAACCAAATGAAAAAGTTCAAGCCAGAGACACTATTTACTTACATAAACTTATAAGAGACTTCAAGAAAAAATACCACATAGGAGATAATTCTCACACAGACCTCAAACCAGGGGAAAAATAATAAACTATTTGTTTTATTATGTGGTAGTTTTTTGCTAAATTTGTACCTATGAAAAAATTTTATACAATTATTTTAGGACTGACGGCCATAATGTTGGCAATTACAGCAGCCTATTTCTCAGTATTTGGTTTATCAAAGTTATTTATTGGAGCAGCATTGTCAGTCATTATTATGGCAGGAACTCTTGAGTTCTCCAAAATAATTATTGTTTCATTTCTTCACCAATACTGGAAAAAATTAGCCAAAGGATTAAAAGCATATTTGTTGCTTGGAACGATAATTTTAATGATTATCACAAGTGCAGGTATTTATGGATTTTTGTCTAGCGCATACTCAAAGGTTTCAACAGACCTGGACAAAATGAGTGGAAATATAGAGTTGTTAGACAAAAAGATTGAGATAAAAAAAGAAGAAAAAATAAGGTTTGATGAACAAATAACAACAAAAACAGAAAGAATAAAAACTCTTTTTGATTTGAGAAAGAGTCAAGAAACAAGGCTTGATTCATTATATCAAAGGGGGTGGGCAGCCGCTGCAAAGAAAACTGAAATAATCATATCACAAGCAGATGAAAATATAGCAAAGCTGAATATTGAAATCAACGATATTGGCATTAAAATAGAAAATTTAAACGATTCTATTGCCAAATATGAATCTGCAAAATTAGACCTTAATGGTAGCGAAATTGCTGGCGAAGTAGGTCCTCTTAAATATATTTCAAAATTAACTGGTGCCGATATGGATACCGTTGTTAATTGGTTAACATTACTTTTAATTATTGTTTTTGACCCATTGGCTGTAGCCCTTATTATTTCTACAAGTAGTATGATTAAAATGATAAGAGAAGAAAGGGAGAGCAAAACGATTAAAGATAGAGATGATACATTTAGAAAAAAAGTGAAATATGTTTCCGATGAACATGGGAATTTTAAGTTAGAAGACACTTTGCCAGCAGAAATTCCTTTAGAGAAATCCTCTTCAATAAAAGTGCCTCTAATTGAAGAAAAAAAAGAAGAGATTCCTGTTGTTGAAGAAGTGTCAGTTGTTGAGGAAACGAAAGAAGAAACACCTGTTATTGAAGAAGTACCAACTGTTGAGGAAATAAAAGAAGAGGTTTCTGTTATTGAAGAAGCAAAAGAAGAATCTCCTATTGTTGAAGAGGTGCCCGTTGTTGAAGAAACAAAAGAAGTGCCTGTTGAAGAGTCTTTGCCCGAAGAACCAATAATGCAAAAAGTTGAAAAATATTCTTCACAAGAAATTCCAGTTATTAACATAAGGAGAAACACTGTTGTTTCTAATGTTTTTACTGCACCCACACACAATGAAATAGAAGAACCTGAAAAAATTGACGTAGACAAGCTTAAAAAACAAAGTTTATATTTACGTCTTTTGGAAATTTTTTATGCTAATGGTACTAAAAAAAGCGGAGAAGAAATTCCTTCTTACATTGACTTTAAAAAAATGATAGACAGTGAATTAATAGATACCAACGAGAAAGATATTAAAGATTTTCTCGTAATTTGCAACTTATTCAAAATCACTGAGTTTAAAAGTGGAGTTGGCTTTTTTGAAAAAGAATATGAAGATGCATTTTATTTAGTATCAAGAATTTAACCACAATTTGTAACATTTCCCTTCAATTTTCGTATACTATAGTAGAAACGAAAACATGAAGAAAAATGAAAAGTCTTAATTATAACAAGGTTGAAATCAAGGTTGATTCGACCATAAAAACTGGAGATGAAAACTTCGACAGTTTTTTAAGTAATGACGGCGGATTTGTAGAAAAAAGTGCCATATTCCTTACTGGAACCCCAGGCGCTGGAAAAACCACCCTAGCAATCATTCTTCAAAGGTTGCTTAAAAGTCACAAAACATCCCTTTATTCAAGGGAAATGACAGCTTCCAGCGTAAAAGCACAAATGAAGAGATATAAAATTGAGCATGAGAATGCTTATATTGCAGACAAGGAAGCTTGTCCTAATCTTAATGTTTTTATTGAAGAGTTAAATGAACTTCTTCCAAAAGTTGTTATAATTGACTCTCTTCAGGTTATTATGAAAGAAGATTATGCTGGTGTTTCTGCTGACACTTCTGGATTTGAAATAATACAAAAACTTAGGGTTTGGACAGATAAACATGATGCAGTTCTTATCGTAGTCGGTCATGTAAATAAAGATGGCGAATTCGAAGGAAGAAATACTATTCAGCATATGTTTGATGCTCACCTGGAAATGATATTTGACAAGAAAAAAAGTTTAAGAACACTTTCTTGGTCAAAAAACAGATTTGGTGCAATTGGTAAGGTTCTTTATTATGAGTTTGGGGTTGATTCTATGATTTTTTACACAAAAGAAGAATTTGACTCTATAAAAAATAATAAAAAACTTGAAGACTACATTTGCGAAATGGTTTCAATGTTTGTTAGTTCTTTGAATAAAAGAAATCCTAATTATAACGAATTTAAAAGTGAACTTTATAAAAAAATGGATGAATTGATTAAGACAAACAAGAGTCTTTTTGAAATAAATTTAGAATCTATTATAATAGTAAAGAACCTTTTAAATAAGTATGAATTTTAACTTTTCATTAGTCTCTAATTGTAATTATTTTTCTTTATTTATAGGAAAGATTACTATTATGAGACTAATAATGAAAACCATGGAAAAGGTCGTCATTGAGGTTCACACGAAGGAGGTGGAAAATGACGGATTTGATTATTTGTGGGATAAGATTCGCAATGTCTACAAAATTGATGAATACGAGATTTTCAACATAGAAAAGGATAAAAATAAAACTTTAATATATGTTGAACTTATTCCATTAAGAGGAAAAGAAGTAAAAAAGTGTTTGTAATTTCTTTTAAAAACGCTATATTTGTAAAAATAAAAATTTTGATAATACGATGGCAAAAACTTTTGATGCAGAAAGAGAAGAAAAAAATTTGGGTTCTGGAAACAAGAAGGGAAAAAGTTCGACCCCAATGTTGGATTATTTTGGAAGAGATTTAACTAAGTTGGCTGGCGAATTAAAGCTGGACTCAGTATTTGGAAGAGAAAAAGAAATCGAAGAAATAGTCCAAGTTTTAAATAAAAGGAAGAAGAATAATCCTCTTTTAATTGGTGAACCTGGTGTTGGAAAAACTGCGGTTGTAGAAGGACTTGCCATAAAGATTAACAAAAAGGAAACAGATGTTTGGCTTTTGAATAAGCGAATCGTTGAAATTAACATGACTTCCATGGTTTCTGGAACGAAGTACAGAGGAGAATTTGAACAAAGAATGGAAGATTTGATTAAAGAAATTGAAGAGAATCCAGATATTATAGTTTTCCTTGATGAAATTCACAATGTAATCGGTGCTGGTGGTGCATCTGGTTCAATGGATGCAGCAAATATCATTAAACCAGCATTATCAAGGGGAACAATGAAGTGTATTGGTGCAACAACCCTCGAAGATTATAAAAAACATATTGAAAACGAAAGCGCTTTTGAACGAAGGTTTCAAAAAATATATGTTAATGAACCAACAAAAGAAGAAACAGAAATTCTTTTAACAAGCATAAAAACAAAATATGAAGAATACCATGGGGTTGAATACTCTGAAGAAATTATCAAAGAGTGTGTCAATTATGCTGACAAGTATGTAACATACAGAAAATTTCCCGATAAGGCAATTGATTTGTTGGACGAGGTGGGTTCCAGGGTAAAGTTAAAAAACATAATAATTCCCAATAATCTTAAGGAACTCGAACTTATCCTTAATGAAACTGTAAATAAGAAAAAAGAAGCTTCAAAAGAACAAAATTTTGAAAAAGCCGCACAATATAGAGATGAGGAAAGAAAAATCCTCCAGGAAATTGAAAATGAAAAAATCAAATGGGAGATTGATGCTAAGAAAAACAGAACAAAAGTAAAAGTTGAAGATGTTGCTTATATTATTTCTTCTCACACTGGAATTCCAGTAAACAAATTGACTGATTCTGAAAATAGAAAACTATTAAGCATATCAGAACATTTAAAACAAAGAATTATTGGTCAGGATGAAGCCGTGCAAAAGGTAGAGGAAGCCATTCAGCGCTCTCGTCTAGGGCTTCAAGACCCAGATAGACCACTTGCATCATTTTTGTTCTTGGGACCAACTGGTATAGGTAAAACGTTAATGGCAAAACTTCTCGCATCACATTTGTTTAACACAAACGATTCTTATATAAGAATTGATATGTCTGAATATGAAGAGAAGCATTCTGTGTCTAAATTAATTGGTTCTCCTCCAGGATATATTGGTCATGAAGACAAAGGTCAGTTAACGGAAAAAGTTAAAAACAGACCTTATTCTCTAATTCTTTTTGATGAAATTGAAAAAGCGCATCCAGATGTTTTTAATGTTTTCTTGCAAGTTCTTGATGAAGGGAAATTAACTGATTCGACTGGCTCTGAAATAAATTTTAAAAACACAATTATAATAATGACATCCAATATAGGAACCAGAAATATATTGGAAGAAAACACTTTGGGATTTAAAGCGCAGACCGACACTCTTAAAAATGATAAAAAACTTGTGTTTAAAGAATTGGAAAAACATTTTAGACCAGAATTTTTAAATAGAATTGACGAGAAGGTAGTTTTTAATCCACTTGGAAGAGAGCAAATAGAAATCATTACCCAGATTGAATTGGATGATGTTCTTACCAGGGTTAAGGAAAAAGGATACAATATAACTGCTACAAAAGAGGTTGTTCTTAATATTGCACAAGTTGGTTATGATAAAAAATACGGTGCAAGACCTATTAAAAGGGCAATATCCGAAAGGGTTGGGAATTTAATTTCAAAAGCTGTTTTAAAAGGTGAAATTATTCCTAGTTTTAAATATAGTTTATGCTTGAAAGATGAAGAAATAGTAATATTTCAGGATGTAGAAGTTCATGAAGAAATATTGAAAAGTGTCATAAAACCAAAATCAAAAAAGAATGCTAGAAATAAAAGCAAATAAGACATTGGTCCTTGACGGAGACAAGTTGGATGTAAATCAAGATGGAACCATGAAAGACCTTCTTCTTTCACTATTGGGTTGTCCAGTAGAAATAGATAAGGATTTAACGCTTGGTGATTTTATTCATATATTATATGATATTAGAGAATTTATTAATCTATATTGCTGTGAAGAATATGAAGTGCTAAGGGCATTAGTTAATGCAGGAAGATTGGCAGAAGGAGCAGATTATTTAAAAGTCTTCAAAAATGCAGAGGTTACTTCCGATGGATTCTTTAAAATGAATATTCAATCAGATTTGTTTTCTTATCCAAATATGGGAAGAAATCAAAACGTTTGTAATTTAAAAATGATATTTGACCCACAAATAGTAGATGGGGATGAAATATTAAGAGAAGGGGTAGAAGTAAAGGCTGATTATACATTATTGGAAATTATAGAAGTTTTATATGAAGATTTCCTAAATTCTCTTCGCAAAGACAATATTTTACTTTAATTTTAAAAATTTTAAAAAAAAAATCAAAAAAATATTGCATTTCATTTTGGAATTTAATATTTTTGTACATATTTATAATGTTAAGGTGAAAAATACTTAACTAATGTTCTTAACGATATTGAAAATAAAAAGTGGCTATTGATAGAGTTACTTCGGTTAAATTGGTTTGACTCCAATAATGCCCTCCGCAAGGTAGGGGCGTTATACCTGGCAACAGGTAAACATTTCTGGGAACAGTAATGTTAAACTCTTCAAAGTTTTCCCTTTTATTTTTGTAACCTTTTTCGAAAGGTTTCGTATGAGGCAATAAACGTTCTTTTTAAAAGTGATATTATTATAGTGGCAAAAGAAAGAGATACTTCGTATGCAAAACAAAAGTCTCTTCCTAAGTTTCCCTGTATTAAAAATATTGAGTGGCAATTAAAAGCAGTTCATCGAAAAATCAAATTAATTTTCTAATAAAAACCTGTTTTTTCATTTTCCCTCACAAATTTACAGGGACACTATGTAGAAATACATTCTGTCCCTTTTTTTTTAAATAAACCAATGTTAAATCAAAAACCAAAACGCTATGTCAAAATTTAGCAAAACAACCCCAAAACCAGTTACCAAAACTGTTAACATGGCTGGTGGCGAAGCTTACAAGCAATCAGCGGAGTTAGAATTGGTGTCAATTTTATTGACTTCTTTCGTTGAAGATAAATTCTACGAAAAGGCATCTGATGGTCTCATCAGGATGAAACATGCTTTGGACAATGTTGACCCTATGTTTGCAGCTAAAGCAGCTGTTTACGCAAGACAAGAATTCGGTATGCGTTCTATTACACATGTATTAGCCGCAGAACTCGCAAAGAAATTGTCAGGTGAACCATGGGCTAAAAACTTCTACAAGGCTATTGTTCGTAGACCAGACGACATGGTAGAAACTATTGCTTACTACTTCGGTAAGAAAAATAAATCATTGTCAAAAGCAATGCAGAAAGGTTTCGCTGAAGCATTCAGCAAGTTTGATACCTATCAGTTGGCTAAGTACAAAATGGGAAACAAAGAAATTTCATTGATTGACGTTGTTAACTTGGTACACCCAGTTCCAACTGAACACAATGGACTTGTTGAAATTCCAAAAGCAGACTATATTTCTTTGCTTGAAGCTAAACTGCAAGGTTTAAGCAAGAACGCTAAGAAAAATGCTGCTAAAATTGCAAGCGTCAACAAAATTTTGGCTCCTGTTAAGAGGCAAAGAAAAGCTACTGTTCAATTGCCAGCATTGGATGCTTTAATGGCAGGTCTGTTGAAAAACACAGAAACCACTGAAGCTAAAATGTCAAAGGCTGGACAGGAAGCATCAACTGAATCCGAAAAGGTACAATTGAAAGCTGATGTATGGAAAGCACAGCTTAACAGTGGAAAAATGCCATACTTCAACCTGTTGAGAAACTTGAGAAACATTATTGAACAGGCTCCAGACCAAGTTGAAAAAGCATGCGAATTGCTTACTAACGAAAGAGCTATCAGAGCATCATTAGTGTTGCCTTTCAGATACGATACAGCCGTTAAGGAAATCGAAGCATTGTCTGGTTCGAAAGAAACAAGACAAGTTATCGTAACACTTAACAAAGCTGTTGACATCTCTTGCGCTAACGTCCCAGTATTCGATGGAGAAACACTCGTTGTTCTCGACGTATCTGGTTCTATGAAAGGAAAGCCATCACAAATTGGTGGATTGTTCTCAGCTATCTTAGTAAAGAGCAACAATGCAGACTTCTTGACCTTCGATGACAGCGCAAGGTACCGAAACTTGAATCCTGCAGACAGTATTCTTACAATTGCTAAGAGTATCAGGTTCACTGGTGGTGGAACAGACTTCCACTCAATCTTTAGAACCATTAACAAGAAATACGACAGAATCGTAATCTTGTCTGATATGCAAGGGTGGATTGGACACCACACTCTAACAGCTGACTTCAAGGCATATAAGGAAAGATTCAAATGTTCACCAAACATTTACTCTTTCGACTTGAATGGCTACGGAACCATGCAGTTCCCAGAATCGCAAGTCTATGCTATTGCAGGTTTTTCTGAAAAAGTATTCGAAGTTATGAAAGTCCTTGAACAAGACAAAAAAGCGTTGATTAACACTATCAAGAACTACATTGAATTCTAAATGTAGTTTTAATACAAAAAAAAGCCTGGGCAAATTTGTTTTTGCCCAGGCTTTTTTTTGTATTTGACAAAAATAAAGAATAGACAAATGGATACTAAAGACAAAGAAAAAGTAAATACAAAAATTAACGACATTCTTAACTGTTATACTTGTGAGCTAAGTGATGATATAACCAGGGACAAGATAGGCTATGAACTCAAATGTTTTTTATTGTTAAAATTATAGAACAATACCAACTTACCCACGCAGAAAGTGGTACTAATATAATAGACATTATAACACCAATAGAATTCCAATCCATAATTATTTATCTTTTTTAATTTTCTTTTCTACGTTTGTTGGTAACTTACTTTGATTTTCCTTATCCGTTACAGAAATTTTAAAAAAAGTTATAAATAAATTAAGATTTTTTTGTTTTTTATATATTTATAAACGGAGTTTAAAACCCACCAATCGCTTTAGTGTGAGTTGGGTGTAAGCGACAAATGGTATTTAAAAATATGGGACTAAGAAAAATTATAAAAACCATTATATGCGAATATTTGGCTGAACAACAAAAAGTTAAAAGTAGCTTAAATAGTAATTTTTGGATGTGGTTTAATGGAAGTCAAATGATAAACACTAATAATTCCCCTAAAATTTATTATAATGGCAGTAGCAAGAAGTTTAATGTTTTTAAATATGATAAAATAACAGATAAATACCAAAATAATATATTAGGATTTTTTTTCTCTGAAAATAAAAAAATTGCAGAAATGTATGGAAGTGATATTAAACCTTGTTTTTTAATGGTTAAAAATCCCAAAATATTGAGCGATACAGATTTTCAAAAGCATTTAAATTATACAAACGCAACTGATTTGTTGAATATGAAATTGCAATTAATTAATGATGGATTTGATGGCATTGACTATGGGGCAATTGTTGTTGCTTTTAATTCTAATCAAATAAAATCTGTTCACAATGATGGAACTTGGGATATTAACGATAAAAATATTTATTCTTAAAATCGCCTTATTTGGAAGGAATTTGAAGCTGCAAATGGATTTAACTAAAGAATGAATTTTCTCTTTCTAGAAAATTAAATATATTTTGGAGTTATGAATATGAAAAATAGACAACCAGGGGGCACGATTGAAAAATATAAAATAACGATTGAAAAAATAAGTGAATAAAAAAGGGGACATAAGTCCCCTTTTTTATTGCATAACGATTACAATTAGCGCATTTCGTATAATTTACGTTCAGCTGCTAATTTTGCCTTTTTTACTTCTTTGAAAATGTCCAAAATAACTTGTTTATGTTTTTTACCTTCTTCCATTCTGGTGGTTACTTCAGGAAGAGTTCTCATGTGCGATTCTTGTCTGAGTGCTGCAGATTCAAGTTTGTTGCATGCTTCTGCCAAATGTTTTACTACTTCTTCAAGGTCTTTTCTATAAGACTCATAAGTGTTGCTTTCATATACTTTTTCTTCCACGCCCTCACCTTCTTTCAAAATAGTTAATTTTTCATTAATTTTTTCTAATTCTGATTCAAGCATTACCTGTTTATGAAATTTGGCAACTTCGTCTTTAATGTATTTTTTAAGTTCCATAACTATTTAGTTTTATATAAATAGGAAAAAAAATTGATTTTTCAAGTCATTATGACTATATTTTTGTATGGGATTCGTATATTTAATTAATATAGAAAAAACTGATTTGTATAAAATTGGTATAACAAGGAAAACTGTTGAAGAACGAATGAAATCTTTACAGACTGGAAATCCGCTTAAACTTGCGCTTATAGATAGTTATAAAAGTGATATTTATCAAGATATAGAAACTATAATGCACAGAAGATTGAAACACAAAAAATACATTCCAGAAGACTTTGAGCCCCTTAAAGGCGAATGGTTTATGTTAACATTTCATGAAACGCTTGATTTTAAAAACAATTGCAAGCAAATTGAAGACTCGGTAAAAATTATTAGAGAGCATTCAACCTTGGAAAAATCAAAACTTTTATAAAATTTCATCTTTTCTTAGTAACAAAATTGATACATTAAGCATATAATATAGTGTCAACCACCCACCCACAGCAGAGCTGATGGGCGGGCTTGCAAGACACCTAAGCCGATAGTAGCAAAGATGGTTTACATGCGATGGGGCGTTTGACTTCGCCCTGCCCATCAAGAAAATTTCCATTCGAGATGGGGCGTTTGCTCCTTCGAGCTATGTTTACTGCAGCATTATTCTTATTTTCTATAAATATACAAAAAAAAATAAAATTTTGAACTTCGTGAAACATTTTTAAATATTTTTCGTATATTTACAAAATAAAACTCTGCTCCTCCCACCCACCAAAGGATGGGCGGGTTTCCGCAGAGAAGAATTTTATGAACATTATAGCAAAACATAATGATATTCCTATTGCCGTTATTGGTGACGTGCATGCAGATTGGAACATAATAAGATATAAAATCAAATATTATGACCTTGATAATACTGTTATTTTTCAGGTGGGGGACTTTGGGGTTGGATTTGGATACGATGACCCCAGAGAACCAGGAAAAGAAGCAAAAAGACTTAAAGAGCTAAATGTTTTTCTTAAAAAAAGAAACATTTATCTTTATGTTGTGCGTGGAAATCACGATAACCCCATGTTCTTTGATGGAAAACACAATTTAACTAACGTAATTTTTACCCAGGATTATGATATTGTTGAAGTTGGTGAACATATGACTTTGTGTATTGGTGGAGCAACATGTGTAGACAGAAAACCAAACCATCATTTTAAAGACTATATGGGGCATAATTTCCTTGGAAGAAGAAAAGGTATAGATTGGTGGCCAGGTGCTGAAAAAATCGTTTATAATGAGGAAAAACTTACAAATATTGGTGGTATTGATATGGTCGTAACACATACGGCACCAGATGTGGTTTACCCTCCCGTTTTGGGTGGAAATGTTTTTAAATGGTGTGACTGTGACCCAGAACTAAAAGATGAATTGATTGCAGAAAGAGAAACTGTTACCAAAATTTTCAACAAACTTGATGAATGGAATTCTGTTGTGTTCTGGTTTTATGGTCATTTTCATCAGACCAACACTCAAAAACACAATTTGACTACATTTTGTCTTTTGGATGTTGGAGAATTCAGAGAAGTAAAATTTCATAAAAGAGAAGAATAATGGAAAGAATAGCTCCAGAAAATATAATTTATCTTAAAGATAGGGAATGGACTTGCCCCCAATGCAATACCGTACATGACAGAGATGTTAATGCAAGCAAAAATATAAAAAGATTCGGGCTTAGGAACAAGCCCAATGTTGCGCAAAGTGAACCATTAGGCTGTGCTTGCAGCGTAGAAGCCCATTCATCGCCTTTGGCGTGAAGGGGAGCGTTCACTGTGTTTAATTTCTATGGCACCAATAAAGAATTAGAAAAAGTTTCTCCGTGGTTTTTTTGTAACCATAATCGTGGTTGTGTTTGGAATTTTTGCGTTTATTGTACTAATTTAGAAATTAAGTACATAAATCTTCTTCCTTTTTTTCTGCAGGCACATCTGCTTGAGGTTCATCATTCACAGCATTAGTGGTTGGTGTATTTGTTGGTGGAGTTGAGCTAGAATTGTCTTTTTTGTTAAATACATTTTTTGCAATATTTACACCTTTTCCGCCAAATACGTAAGCAGCAAATAATAGAATCGCCCACTGGATAGAATCTATTATTGTTGTCATTGAGTCTGTTTTGAACATATAATAAGCAAGTGTTGCTATGTAACAAACAATAAAGGCAAAAAGATAAACTCTTCCTTGAGAAAATTTTAATCTACTCCCTTCAACTTTTACTTTTAAAATATCTTTAAACAAATTCCATTTCATACTTTTTTTTTATAAATATTTAGAAGAAAAGAATAATTGAATTATGAAAAAGCTATTAGTAAAATTTTTAAAGTTTTTATTAAAAAAACTTACGAGAAATCGGCAAGAAAGCCAACGCACTTCAGTCGTTGGATGAATTGCCAAATATTTTTAAATTCATACAAATATACGAAAATAATTAAAAAAAGTTTTATTTATTTTGCAATTTTATAAAATTTTTGTATATTTATATAAGGATGG
>Ga0172375_10003609_pt1 | contig 23423 bp, 18 predicted proteins | sample LakKiv1m_FD_114537 | JGI IMG/M metagenome (GOLD analysis project Ga0172375, IMG submission 114537) | Freshwater microbial communities from Kabuno Bay, South-Kivu, Congo - kab_092012_11.1m | ecosystem: Environmental > Aquatic > Freshwater > Lake | place: Democratic Republic of the Congo... | reverse complement strand
AGGAAGTTGCAGATAAATCAATAACCAAGCATTTTGCAATCGACAAAATTGCAAGTATCTGGTATTATCATAAATTCAGGATTTATTTTTTACTCAGGAACAAACATTACCAGATTGCTTTGTTTGAAATGTTGCAGGATAATTATCAGGAAGTCGAAGTGTATTCGGAATTTTCGTTTTCAAGATATATTGATCATCCCTCAGCACGATTTTTTCTGCCTTCAAATAAAAGTAAAACCAATTATTTTTCGATTCTTAGTTTCATTTTATTTTTTGTTTTGAGGGTTATTTCGGGTTTCTTTAAAAGTTTACATAAAAGCAATACTGAACATCTGGCTATTGATAAGGGGGAACTACAACCTGTGATAATGCCGGATTTGAAGATGAGAAACGGTAATTATAATCTGGAGTATCTCTATGCAAAATTTGATAAGAGATTTGCCATTCTTCATGAAGTAGAAATCCCAAAATTTAATGGTGAATCCGGCTTTAAAACTAACTGGAATCTCTTTGAAAACCGGAACAGGCAGGCAAAGCAATTCATTGGGGAGTATAATCTTTTCAGAGGAATGATATCATCTGGAATTCGGAAGCAACATCGCCTTGCAAATCAAAAATTGTACGGTGTATATGCCTTGCTAAAATCTGAATTAAATGATCCATTTGAATGGGATGTGATAAATGAATATGAAAAACTTCAGAAGAGTTCCTCATTGTATATTCTGAAATACTATAGCTACCGGCAGTTTTTTGCAAATCAGTCCTTTAAAACCGTAACAACGATTGATGAAAACAGCCCGTCTGCAAAAACAATTCTGGATGCAGCGAAGGCACATGGAATAAAAACAATTGGGATACAACACGGAAATATTCATGATTTGCACCCTGCATATGTGTTTTCAAAAAAGGATCATGAATGCGATCCTATGCCTGACCTGTCGCTGATCTGGGGAGATTATTATAAATCTTTTCTGACCAAAAAAGGTAATTATGCTGAAAATAGATTATCGGTAACCGGACAGATCAGGACGGATATAATTCCGGTTTTGTTGCAATCAGAATTTTCCATTTTTCAAAAGGATAAAAAGAATATTGTCTTCGCTTCACAACCCCAGCGCGACCCAAATTTAAGGTATAAAGCGGCCGAAGATGTTTTCGTAGCCATAGCTCATTTAGGGCCTCCTTATTTTTTGTATTTAAAGCTTCATCCGGCAGAAAGTAATGATCAAAATTATTATCGGGAAATTGCCTCAAAAGCCGGCTGCGAAAACTATGAAATTGTCGGGAACGAAGACTTGTATAAAGTAATTGCTTCATCCGATTTGATGATTACCTGCTTTTCGACTGTGGGTGCTGAGACCGTATATTTTAAAAAACCACTGATCATCATGGATCATTTGAAGCAGGATATTCAAAATTACTATAAAGATGGCATTGCATTTCAGGCCACCAATGCAGTCGAATTGAAGCAATTTATTAGTGGAATTGCTGAAGGTAGACTCAAAATTGATGAAGCAGCCTATGAGAGATTTATTGCCAGCTATGCTTATAAAATTGATGGAAATGTAGTCGAAAGAATTTTAAATTGTATTACCGGAAATTGTGAATAATCATTTACCAAATTGGGAAAAATATTTAGAAATAACCAATGGGCTCTTAAATACGATTGCTCACACGTGCCAGCAATTGTGCCAAAGCTTTATCAAATAATCCCATACTGATAAGGATTTTTTCGGCGAACTCTCTGAATACGCCTTCTCCTCCCCGTTTTTTCATTTGCCAGGAAGCATGTGTACTGATATAATCCGGAACTCCTGCCGGTACAGCACTTAAACCTGCAACTTTTAAAACCGGTATATCCACCACATCATCGCCTATGTAGGCAATATTTTCATACGGGATGTTTAATTGTTTGCTTATTTCATCAAATGCTGCCAGCTTTTGCTGAATGCCCAGCCTGACGATCTCAATTTTTAGCTTATTTGCCCTTCTTCTGACAATGTTCGTGTTTTCGCCGGAAATTATCCCGACTGGTATATTCATCTCCCGCAACAAGATCACTCCGCCACTGTCGCTGGTATTGAACTTTTTAAATTCGTTTTCGTGTTCATCGTAATACATCCCGCCATCAGTCCAGACACCGTCAATATCCGTTAGTACCAATTTTATATCCATGTTAACCAATCATTTGAGGGTAAATAATTTCATCGCGGGGAATATCATTTTTTGCTGCTTTTCCAATAACCTGGTCGCGTTCGATCCACTTAAACCCATCGCCAGGACTTAAAAGATGAAGGTCCGCTTCGGTAATGATTTCACCTTTCATTATGCTCCGCTTACTTGCCACCGAGCGCTCAAGTTTGATGCGGGTTTCTTTTACTGATTCACTGATAAACATTTCCTTTGTTCCCATCGACATTTCAACATTCCGGATATCGCGAACCATCCTCCTGATGCCATCAATTCCTAAGGATGAACGATGATCGGTTCCTTTCATATTCCTGTCAAGGGTAACATGTTTTTCAATGATTTCTGCACCAAGAGCAACGGCCACCGAAGGAATAACTATACCAACCGAGTGATCGGAGTAACCAATCGTAAATTCGGGATAGTGCTCTGTGAGATAAACAATGGTATTGAGGTTGATGTTTTGATATTCGGCCGGATACTGCGACAGGCAATGCAAAATAGAAATGCTGCTATGGTATTTTGTAATGATTTCCAGAGCCTTATCGAGCTCCGGTATTCCACCCATGCCCGTTGATAAAATCATGGGAACCCTGGTTTCGGCCATCCCGGCCAATAATGGTAAATTTGTAAGATCACGCGAAGCCACTTTAAGACGGTCAGGTACAAAATAATTTAACAGATTAAGGCATCCTCCCGAACAGAGTGTCTCGACTACTTCCAGACCTTTCAATTTTGAATATTTATAAAGTTCAAGATGTTCTTCCTCATCGAGTTCAAGAAAAGCACGGTGTTCGCCATAGGTTTTTCCGAACGAATGCGGGCTGTTGTAGGGTTTGAGCATGGCCGATTGCGAAAGCTCTTCTTTCAGGTCCCTTTTGGTGAGTTTTATCGCATCCATTGGTTTTAATTTTCTACCAAATAGATCATCTTCAGCGGGCTTTGCAATTTCATCGATAATTTTTTTTGCAATATCAACCGAGCCGTTGTGGTTTTGCCCGATTTCGCCGATAATATAGGTATGCTTCATTATTTATTTTTTATTGGAGTTGATGTAGGATTTCATAAGTAATTTATAATCGGGCTTACTGTCGAGAAATGACAAAATGTTTCCAGGTAGGGGAGAGATTCCATTTGCTTTCAGTTCATCGAAGATTTTGCTTTGAAGTTCATAATCCTCTTTTGTGTCGAGTGTCAGCCGAATGTCGTTTCTGTTGCCAATGTTTTCAGGTGCATCCGCTAAATGAATCGAAAACTTTGCCGGATTTGAATAGAGGTAATTGGTAACATGCTCGAAATATATTTTTTCCATGGCAATCTGATGTGCTGACTTTAAAGCCCCAAGCTTTACTACTTCTCCCCAAAAACCCAGATGGCTTTTTATGCTGGGCGTACCATCATTCATTTTGTAGGAAATATAATCCATGTTTCCAATATCAAAATTTAAAAGGTTAAGGGTTCCCTGTACATCAAAAAACGGGTTATCGGCACAAACTCTGATAATTAAATCGAATTCAAATCTTTCGGCCGCCATTATAAATCGTTTCAACACATCATCTTCGGGACCACGAAAAATATCGACAGGGTATTTTTTGCAGTATTGAGCCAGCCGGTCATCGTGTGGATTTGTGGTTGTTGCTAAAATTACCTTAAACTTGTTGAGAATACCTGAAAACTTTTTTAGGATGATGTCGATTAGAAGGTCATTTTTATAAAAAGGTTGCATCAGCTTTTCGGGAAGCCGTGTTGAGCCCAATCTGGCCTGGATGATGATGCCTGTTTTGAGATTTTCCAAAAGATATTTTTGTGCAAAAATAGTAAAGATTGTTGGTTTAACTTAGTTGTCATGGCCTGGAATATTTTAATGGTTCAGCTTGCGTTTCTTATCAAAAATGGCTTTATGATCTCAAAAATGGACCATTGATAATACGGATACTTCTCCAAAGTCATTTAAATGAAATGCAGTTAAATAAAGAAGTTTATTTTTGTCAACAAAATAAAGTTCAATGAACGATATTCATCAAAAGGTATTTTTTATTGGTGCAGGAGCCATTGCTACCGCTCTGGGAAATGCTTTAGCTAAGAAAGCATATCTCGATGTAACCCTGGTTACTGTTGAAGAGTCTGTTGCAGATTCGATCAGGCTTGAAAATATAAACCGGAAATATTTTCCCGGCATCAGCCTGGAGAAACGGCTTAAGGCCAGCACTAACCATACCTTGTTAAGTGAAAAGGCAATTGTTTTCGTAGCAATACCATCGGTGGTAACAGTTAAGTTTATTTCGGAACAAAATCTTCATCCCGATTCTGTCCTTGTGAACCTTGCAAAAGGATTTGGTGACGAACGGAGAACCATAATCGAATGCGTTAAAGAAATACTTCCAAACCCTGTCTGTTCACTAAAAGGACCTTCGTTTGCCCGTGAAATTATCAATAATCAGCCAACCTCTTTTACACTTGGTGCGGATCAGGAAAAGCTATTTATTGTTTTCAAAGATTTATTCGATAAAACTACCATTCATCTCGATTATTCAGATGATCTGAGAGGGGTCGAGTTTTTAAGTATCCTGAAGAATATTTACGCCATCGCCATTGGTGTTGTTGATGCGCAGTACGAGTCGCCAAATCTGAAGTTCATGGTCTTTACCCGAGCACTCAACGAAATGAGACGTCTTCTCGAATTTTTTGGAGGCAAGGAAGAAACCTTGTTTAAATATTGCGGGATTGGTGATTTTGCCCTTACTTCGCTTAACGATCTTAGCCGGAACCGGACTTTGGGATTATTGATAGGCAAGGGATTTTTTACGGATTATATTTCCGAAAAGGTAGTTCTTGAAGGCCGGATTGCAGTGAATGTTTTCCACAGGGGACTTCAGAATTCAGGCATTGATGCCGGCCGGTATCCCATCATGAATGAACTTTACAAAGTGTTTAATTCGGGATATGATATCTCGACTTTTGTCGCTAAAATTTTAAATTAATTTTGTCAGCAAAATAATCTGTTAATAACCTTATTCTTTTTTTTGGACATACTTTATCAACAAAGCCGAATCCCGGAAAAGGTTGATATTTGCTTTAATCAATTCATCGTCCCAATCCCACCATTTAATCTTCAATAAGTTCACCCGGATATCTTCGTCAAACCGGTAACGGTGAAGTTTAGCCGGATTGCCAATGACTATCGAATAGGGTTCAACATCTTTGGTGACTACCGAGTTTGCCCCAATGATGGCACCATCCCCAATCTGAACACCAGCTAAAATAATTGCATTCGCGCCAATCCAGACATCATTTCCGATTATGCAGGGTCGTATTATTTTTTCATCGAAAGTGATACTTTCATGTAGAAAACCATACTTTTTATCATAAGCAAACGGATGTGTACTTGCCCATTGGATTGGATGGTTTCCCAAACCGATCTTAACGTTGTATGCAATCGAACAAAACCTGCCGATTGAATGTGTGTTTTTTTCAATAAGACAATATTTGTTGATAAAGGTATAGCTTCCAATTAAGTCGGCCTGAACATGCGAACCGGATTCGATGGTCACATTTTTTTCAAACTTCACATTGCGTGATAAACTTGTAGCCCTGATTGTACATGACGGATATTTAATCCGCAGGAAGTTTTTCCAAAGAAATTGAATGAGGTTCATAATGTGTAATTTTCGAGAATTCGAACGATACGTTCAGCAGTTTTGCCGTCCCATAAGTCGGGAATACTACCTTTTTTCCAGTCGTTATTCAATATTTTTTCAGCATAGGCAATAATCACTTTGCTATTTGATGCAGCTAGTTCGCTTGTCCCCAGTGTAATAGTGATGGGCCTTTCGGTATTTGCCCGTAATGTGATGCAAGGGATTTGATAAACCGTGGTCTCTTCCTGGATACCACCACTGTCGGTCATAACAAAGGCTGATTTATTGACCAGTTTCCCAAAATCGTGATAACCTAAGGGATCAGTGAGAATCAGATTTATAAAAGATTCAATTTTTGCTACCAGGTTAAACGTTTCGAACATCTTTTTCGTCCGTGGATGAACCGGAAACACAACCCTGATCTTTTCTTGAATTTGTCCGATTGCATCGATGATCTGTGTCAGATCCGAAATTTGGTCAACGTTTGAAGGGCGGTGCAGGGTGACAAGGGCGTATTCTTTTTCCTGTATTTTTAGTCTGTCAAGGATGGTTGAGTTTTGAATATTTTCCTGCTGTTGAATGAGCGTATCGATCATAATATTCCCGACCATAAAAATACTGGAATCGGGATGGCCTTCATTTTTAAGGTTTTCTACGGCATCCTGTGAAGGTGGCATCAGGATATCGGCAATCGAATCCGTTACCATTCTGTTGATTTCTTCGGGCATACTCCTGTCCCGGCTTCTGATGCCTGCCTCAACGTGAACCACTTTAATATTCCGTTTTACTGCTACCAGGCTGCATGCCATCGTGGAATTTACATCACCTACCACAAGCACCATATCCGGAGCGTATGTTTCACAAAAATCATCGAATTTTTGCATGATCGCAGCCACCTGTTTGGCATGGGTATTTGAGCCAACGCCGAGGTAAACATCCGGTTTTGGGATAGAAAGTTCATTAAAAAAACTTTCCGACATTTCGTAATCGTAGTGTTGACCCGTGTGCAGTAATAATGGCGATATTTTATCCGATTTTAGCATCTCATGCATTAAAGGTGAGATCTTTACGAAATTTGGCCTGGCACCTACTATATTTACAATCTTTATTTTGTTTTTTTTCATCTATCGGATTTCATTTAGTAAATCGGAAATCTTTCCGGTGAGCACCTTCCTCGAATACTTGTCAGCTTCCGGGTTTAAATCCTGATCATGCCCGCCCGAAATAAAATCGTAGTAATATCTGTTAACGAGTAATTTAAGGGATTCTTTATCCTCAAAGCCTGCAAATTCTCCAGCCTTGCATTCTTTGACAATTCGTGCACTGTCGCCATCAACAGGACCAATCCCAAGAATAGGTCTTTTGAGGGCAAGATATTCGAAAATTTTTCCGGGAACAATACCACTCACATGAGGTGTGTTGTTCAAAGGAAGCAACAATACACTGGCATTTCCGGCAATTTGCAATACTTCCTGGTGTGGTTTATAGTCAATTTTTTCGACCAGATCGCTCAGATCAAATCTTTCAACAGCTTCGATAACACTGTAATCGGTCTGGCCGATCAACGTAATTTTCAGTGCATATTTAAAGTTATTGTCAAGTTGGCAAAGTTCGTGTATGGCTTCCCAAAATTTTAATGGATTCCTGTCTTTGTTGAGTGATCCAAGGTGGATGATTTCAAATTTTGCACTTTTTTTATATTGAATACCTTTAAAGTCGTCCGGATCGAAGCCATTGGTGATAACCTCCATATTTTTAGCACCCAGGATTTCAAAATCCTTAGCCCAATTCCAACTGACTGTAACCAATTTATCAGCGAAATGAAGGACTTGCTGCTCTAATTTCCTGTGTTTTCGATCACCAAATACCGTCAATTTTAGTTCATGATAAAAATCGATGTTTGTCCAGGGATCGCGAAAATCGGCAAGCCAAGGTAGACCGGTTTTTCTTTTTACACCCATGGCTATCAGGTGCATGCTGTGCGGTGGACCTGTAGAGACTATCGCGTCAACCGGATTTTCTTTTAGGTATTTTGCCAGGAACTTTACAGAAGGTTTAATCCAGAATTTCCGTGCATCTGGAATAAAGAAATTGCCACGGATCCAAACTGAGACATTCTCGGCAAAAGAAGGTGTTTTTTTTTCAGCTAAGAACCCTGCTTTAATTTTATCGTCTTTTTCCCGGCCTACAAATCGTTTGTAAGCCGAATAGGGCTCCCAAATTTTGGTCCTGATCACTTCAATTCCTTTTGGAATATCCCTGTCGAGCGAATGGTCCTCTGCAGGAACTTCAGGATTTTCAGGAGTATAAATTACAGGCTCCCATCCATATTCTGGTAAATATTTTACAAATTTCAACCATCGTTGTACACCTGCACCACCACTTGGTGGCCAGTAATAGGTAATGATCAAAACCCGTTTCGGCATATCGTTTATTTATTGGCGGTCAGGTTTTTTCTGAGTTCTGCGCCGAGTGCACCAAAAAACAGCAAAAGTATCAGCAATGAACTGATCAGGGTAATCGTTCCTCCTGCATAATAGGCCTTTGGTTCAAATTTCCAGGTGATTTCGTGCTGACCAGCAGGTACAATCATGGCTCTGAGCACATAATCGGCCCTGAAATAGGGCATTTCCTTACCATCGATAAATACTTTCCAACCTTTGTCGTAGTAAATTTCAGAAAAAACTACGAGTTCATCTTTTGCTGAGTTAAACTTGTAAACCAATTCATTGGGTTTGTAAGAGGTAAGCCTGATGGCTCCTTTTTCACCTTGCTGAATATGGAAATTGTCGAGAAGCGGAGCGAACCTTTTATCGATGAAAGCAGTTCTGGCCGGATCGAAGTTATCAAGTGCTGCAATTTCTTCGTCAGCATTGTTTACCAGTTTAAATTCGTCAACAGCCCAGGCATTCCCCAGAGCACCCGGATTCAATCGTGCCTCGGGTTGTTTATTTTCGCCGGCAACAATTAAATATTTTGTGTTGAGCATGTTGAGGACATTCAAATTATTTTTTGAAATATAATGGTCGTATAGTTCCTGGTACCTGCGAAGTTTAGCTCCATGGTAGCCACCCAAACTTTTATGAAAATATGATGTGGAAGCGTCAGCAAAGGGGTCAACAGTAAGATTGAGAACCCTGAAGTCGGGATCTTTATCTTTAAGAATTTGTTTATCAGCTGCGGTTGGCTGAAATGGATTTTCCACCTTGCGGGCGGTTTCAAAACTTTTATCGTTCAGAAATCTTCGGTCAACAGCCCACATGTCGATTGTAACAAGCACGATGAGGGCAACAAAGGCATATTCTTTTCTGATTTTATTATAAAGTGCAGCCCAGACTGCAACCGCAGCCAGAAGAATAAAGACAAATGATCTTAAAGAATCCATGCGGAGGGCTGATTCACGGTCATCGCGCAGGGCACTGATGAGCCAGTCGGGGTAACCTGAGGTGGCATACCGGGCATCCGCAGGCGAAACAAAATTAAAAAACAATCCTGGGAAAACCGCAAAAACGAATGTAATTGAAGCGGAAATATAGAATGCAAATTTGAGATATTTAAATGCCTCATCTTTTTTTCGTGCAGGATCGAAAACTTCCCGTAAGGCAAGAATCCCAAGCAATGGAATTGTAAACTCGGCAATAACCAGGGTCATGCTTACCGCCCTGAATTTGTTGTAGCCCGGGATATAGTGCAGGAAAAAATCGGTAAGTGGCATAAAATTATGACCCCAAGCCAACATGATCGAAAGGATTGTACCTGCAACCAGCCACCATTTCATTTTTCCTTTTACAATAAAGATCCCCAGGAAAAACAGGAAAATCATTATCGAACCCGCATAAACCGGACCGGATGTAAAGGGTTGATTCCCCCAATATAGCGGCATCGACTGGATTAACTGTTTCGACTGTGAAGCAGGAATACCATTATTTATCAATGCCTTGTAGCTGTTCGAATTTTCGGAGAGTGCCATTTGAGAAGCACCTCCCATAAAATTGGGAATTAAAAGAGTAAAGGTTTCAGGTACACCGTAACTCCATTGAGTTACATAATCAATATCCAGTCCAGTGGTACGATTGCTTTGTTCTGAAGTAAGCTCGGTTTTGCCGCGAATGGTGTATTTTCCATATTCCCAGGTAGCCCAGATATTCGAAATGTTTGAACCTACCGAAAAAAATGCAATCACAAATAAAACCAGGGTTGCTTTTACAAATTGAGGCAACTCTTTTTTCTGATAACTCTCGATGAGTTGAGTAATGCCAAAAATCACAATGATCAATAAAAGATAATAGGTGATCTGGAGGTGATTGGCATATAGTTCAAGACTCAGGAATAGCGCCGTTATTGCACCCCCCCACAATAATTTCCCGCGGTAAGTGAGCATTATTCCGCCAATTACCGGAGCCATGTATGCGATAGCATGGGCCTGTGAATTGTGCCCTGCCTCAAAAATGATGAAAAAGAAGGATGAAAAAGCAAATGCCACAGAACCGAGCACGGCTATCCAGGGATTTACTTTTAAGATTAGTAACAGGATAAAAAATCCAAGAAAATAAAGAAAAACGAGATTTACAGGATGTGGGAGCCCTAACTTTAAAACCTGATCGATGTATTTTATTAGAACATTTTTATACTTCACCGAAATCTGATAAGCTGGCATACCGCTAAATGCTGAGTTGGTCCAAAGTGCTTCTTTGCCGGTGTCTGTACGGTAATCGACAATTTCTTTCGACATCCCCTGCCAGTGCATAATGTCACCCTGAACCAGTTTTTTACCTTCAAGAATGGGTGAAAAATAGATAAGCCCTAAAACGATAAAGAACACGATTGCAACCAGATAAGGCCAGATTTTTTTTATCGGAATGTTTTTCATGGAGGTGAATTTTCGTTACAAAAATTATGATTAATCTTTTATTTCTTCAAAATCAACATCTTCGGCTGAGGAAGGATCAAATTCTGTTTTCTTTGCAGCAGGGGGTATGTAATCAACTTTTGTTTCACCTTCCTTACGTACTGGTTCAGAACTTTTCCCCTGACTGAACTGGTCAAAGTTTTTCTGGACTTTACGGATAAAATGTGCCAGGAGAAAGGGGAAAACATATTTTGAGAGCACGTAATAAACAATGATAAATAGGAGTATGAATCGAATGAATCCCATGTTCCTGTAAATATGATGAATACTTATTTAAAATAATAAAATGCGCTGCGAAGTTATGGGATTTTTTTTATTTTAATGCAAAACACACCTGTGTGGTTGCTTTTTGATGGATTAATGCAGGGAGTTCCGATACTATGGGTTGGTACAAATAAAAAAAAGAAGACAATTTTGAGAATTACCTTCTTTTTACCATCAAACAAAGCTTGAAGTGATATTATTATCGCTTATCGTGTTTTTCGTCAGAAACCGTAAGCCTCTTCCGTCCTTTTGCTCTTCTGCTTGCCAGTACTCTCCTGCCATTGGCAGTTGCCATGCGCGACCTGAATCCGTGTTTATTGACGCGTTTTCTTTTCGAAGGTTGGTATGTTCTCTTGCTCATTGTTCTGTCATTTTTAGGGGTGCAAAAGTAGATGCTTTTTCTAAATAACCAAAATTATTTCGAATAAAATCAAAAAAAAACCTGACAGGCTTCTAAAACCTGTCAGGTTATGAAATGGTTTTCCTTATTTCGTCGGAATATGTTTCAGTGTCTCGATTAAGAAGTCCCAGAATTTTTGCACCGAAGCTATATTAACTTTTTCATCCGGAGAGTGAGGGTAACGAATTGTTGGTCCAAAGGAAATCATATCCCAGTTTGGATAAACACCGCCCAAAAGACCACATTCAAGGCCGGCATGAATCGCTTTAATTTCTGGAATTTTACCAAATTTTGTATTGTAAATTTCTTTCATCGCTTTCAGGATTGCCGAATCCGGATTTGGTTTCCATCCCGGATAATCACCATCCAAAACAGTTGTTGCACCAGCAAGATCAAAAACGCTGCAAACAACTACGCCCAGGTCGTTTTTTGCAGAATCAACCGAACTTCTCAACAAACTTAAAGCTTCGGCAACGCCATCTTTAATCTTTACGACGGCCAGATTTGTTGAAGTTTCAACCAGGCCCGGAATATCGCTGCTCATTCTAACAACTCCATTCGGGCACGCATAAATCGCATTGGTAAATGTATGCTGTGCTTTTGAATCCATCACTTTTGAAGGTAACGAAGCAGGTTCAACGGAAGCGGTCAATCCCGGATCAGCAGTAGCATATTCATTTTTGACTGTTTTTTCAAAATCCTTTACATAGAGCAAAAAGGCATCTTCCTTTATTTTAGGTAAGGTAACCAATGCAACTGCCTCACGTGGGATAGCATTTCTCAAACTGCCACCTTCAAATTCTGCAATACACAAGCCGAAATCTTTTCCGGCTTTTTTTAATAACCTGAAAAGAATTTTGTTTGCATTACCACGATACAACGGAATATCGATTCCTGAATGACCACCTTTAAGACCGCTTATTTTAACTTTAAATGCCACTGAACCGGCTGGAACAGTCGACTCTGAATAGTTAAGCGTAGAACTTGCATTAATACCACCGGCACAACCAATGTAAAGTTCGCCTTCGTCTTCCGAATCCATATTTAACAGGATTTCACCATCCAAAACGCCGGGTTTTAGTTCAAATGCACCAGTCATACCCGTTTCTTCATCGATTGTAAAAAGTGCTTCTATGGGTCCATGAGTAATATCTTTTGATTGCAGAATTGCCATTGCCGCGGCAACACCCATTCCATTATCGGCACCCAGTGTAGTTCCGTTTGCAGTAACCCATTCGCCATCCACATAAGCTTCAATCGGGTCGGTTTCGAAATCGAAATTTTTATCGCTGTTTGCCTGTGGAACCATGTCGAGATGACCCTGCATGATAACACCTTTACGATTTTCCATTCCCGGAGTAGCCGGTTTTTTAATAATCACATTGCCAACTTCATCAACGATGGTTTTAAGTCCAAGGTTTTCGCCAAATTTCTTCATGAATTGAATCACTTTTTCCTCTTTTCTCGAAGGTCTTGGGATTTTGGTTAGTTCTTCAAAGTTTTTCCATAGTGCTTCCGGTTTCAAACCGCTGAGATTGGTGCTCATAATATTAAGATTTAGATGATTTATAATTATTTAAGAAAAATTTTATTCCGTGTTTGTTAAGGTGCGTTGTCTTACCGCTTCATAAACTATTATAGCCGTGGCTACCGAAACATTTAATGAATCTGTTTTTCCGAGAATCGGGATTTTAACGGCCAGGTCGGATTTTTTAAGATAAGCCGGTGAAACCCCAGTATCTTCAGCCCCCATTATGATGGCTGTAGGAACTTTCAGATTGATGGAATTGTAAAAAAAATTTGCCTTTTCGGTAGTTGCAACCATTTGTAGTCCGCTGTTTTTAAGAAAATCAATGGTTTCGTTCAGATTCTTAACCCTCGAAACCGGGATATTGTTCAATGCACCTGCAGAAGTTTTCATGGCATCCGCATTAATTTGTGCAGCACCCTGTTCGGGGATTACGATGGCATGAACTCCGGCACATTCGGCCGTTCGGGCAATGGCTCCAAAATTACGTACATCGGTCACTCCATCAAGAATCAGTACCATAGGCACCTGGCCGGCTTCATAAACAGCGGGTACAATTTCGGTGATTGGCTGGTAAGTTATCGATGAAACAAATGCAACGATTCCCTGGTGGTTTTTCCGGGTCAGGCGGTTAAGCTTTTCGATCGGAACATTTTGAAAAGGAATCTGAAATTTTCTGATTAATTCAAACAACTCAGGAAAAAGCTCGCCTTTCAGCCCTTTTTGAATCAAAACCCTGTCGATTTCCTTGCCGGCTTTTATGCTTTCTATCAGCGGGCGGATTCCGTAAATATGATTTTCCGGATTGTTCGGTTTTACTGTTTCAGTCATGGATTGCAAAAGTAGGAAAATTATCATCATCTGGGCCACAACTTATGACTTTTACTACTTAATGGTGAATAATAAAATTACATCTGAAAATAAGCAAAATCAAGGTATTATCTTCTCCAATAATCAATTGCAACAAACCAGGGATTTTTATAATCGCTTTGTCGTTGAAGAATGTAATCGTCGCCTGTAAAAGGATTAATCGCTTTGATAAAGTCGAAAGTAAGTGAAACGCGATTGCCTTGTTCGCCGTAAACCCAGGTTTCGATTTCTTCACGCCGGTAAACGGTTTTTGGTTCTCCGAAAATAATGTAAATCATGCCGCGATCGGTTTTCCATCCTTCCTTAAAAGACGTAAACATCTGATTTGCCGATTCTACACGACTATAATATTGCTTAAGTATTTCAAGCGCCCGGTCCTCGTTGCCTGCTGAGGAAATCCAGAACGAATCAACAGCCATTTTCTGGTTTCTGGAAATCGAAAGTTGCTTATATTCTTTGTTTGAAGTAAGATAACGCAATGGAGGAACCAATTGTGCTGATTCGGTAACTTTTGGGTAGCCATCGTAAAACCTGAACAGAGTCAGCCCATTTCGTAAGGAGGTATCTGCCAGGAAATGGTAAAAACCCTCTTTTGGAAATGTCAATAATTGGGACTCTCTGTTTTCAATTGCTACGGTCAATATGTCATCGGAATTATAACTGTAAATTTCCTGATTTGCAGCCGAAAATGGGGGCAAAGCCACCGGAAATCCCCGGTAGTAAACACGGACAAAGAGTTTTGTTAAGGTAATGTTGCTGGTGATGATACGAAAATTGGCCTGGCTGCTAATCCAGTCTTCAAAGATGATCTGATCGTTTTTGTCGATAGGCAGAAAGTTCTGGGCATCATTTACGGTTTCTTTATTAATTTTTTGTGGAAATAGTGTCGAGGTTTCTGCGTTTAAATCGACCAATTGAACCTCTAAAAGATAATTTCCCGGAAATCTGGCTTTAACAGGAAAGTTGTAAACCAACCCGATCGTTTTCCCAAAGTTGAGCGAATCGCTCAGGAAAAAGGTAGCACTATCGAGAATCTGGTTGCTTTCATACGACGGATAAAGGGTAAAAGCTATGCTGTAATTCGCTTTGCCATAGGACATACCCGGCTGTTCCTGATATAAAAGTTTTGCCGGATTATATCTGACGAACACGGTTGAAATACTGTCGTTTTCATGAAAAATCCGTAAACCGGTAATTTCTGGTTTCTTTTCAGCTTTGTAATGTGGGGCCAGGTTAAGATAAGTGATCTTGTTGGCCATTCTACAGCCCGGGATGGACAAAAAAAAGAGTATAAAAAGTAATAAAAGGTTAGTCAGTCGTTTCATCAATTCCTGTATTTTCAAACATTTGCTTTGGTATTTCTTTTGAGGTTTTAGCCCCTAATTTCCTGATATTTTCAACCCGTGATATCAAATTGCCTTTGCCGGCGGATAGTTTATGCACGGCATCGTCATAACTTTTTTGGCTTGCCTTAAGCTTATTCCCCAAAACTGACAGGTCATCCATAAGGCTTACAAATTTGTCGTACAAATTACCGCTCTGACGGGCTATTTCCATCACATTCCTACTTTGATACTCCTGTTGCCACATGCTCGAAACCATCTTTAATGCTGCTATCAGGTTTGTCGGGCTAATGAGCAAAATCCCTTTTTCGTAAGCATACAACCATAAATTCGGATCGTGCTGGATTGCCAGTAAGAATGCAGGTTCCACAGGCATGAAAAGCATCACAAAATCAAGACTGTTGAGTTGGTAAAGATGTTGATATTGTTTTGCACTCAGCTCATCGATGTGCTTTTTCACAGATGAGAGGTGATCGCGTAATGCGGCATCCTGTTCGGTTTTTTCTTCGGCCGATACGTACCGTTCGAAAGCAGTAAGTGAAACTTTTGAGTCGATAACTACATTTTTATCACCCGGATAATTCACAATTACATCAGGCTGAAGTCTTTTCCCGCCTTCAGTTGCAAATGATTTCTGGATAAAATACTCGCGATCCTTAACCAGGCCTGATTTTTCGAGGATATTTCCCAGGATGATCTCACCCCAGGCACCCTGGGTTTTGGATTGCCCTTTCAGCGCGCGTGTAAGATTTTGAGCTTCTTTCCCCACCTGCTGATTCAGCTCAGCAAGTTTTTTAACTTCTTCTTTCAACGAAAAACGTTGCTGAGCTTCCTTATCGTAAACGTCGTCCACCTTTTTTTCGAATTCCTTTATCTTTTCCCCTAAAGGGCGTAAAATCCGGTCGATATTTGTTTTGTTCTGTTCGGTGAATTTTATGCTTTTTTCCTCAAGAATTTCGTTAGCCAAATTGCGAAATTCGATGTTAAACTTTTCTCTGATCTGTCCGACTTCAGATTTCTGCTCGTTTAATTTTTCGGCCAGGTGTTCAAGGTCTGATGATTTTGACGTAAATTTTGAGGTAAGTTCGAGGATAGTATTTTCCTTTTCTGAATTTTGTTTTGAAAGTTTTTCGGTCTCTGCGCCAAGCAATCTGAATTTTTCTTCATAAACCTTCTTTTCTATCAGTAAATTGTTGATCTGTTCCTTCAAAGCTTGCAATTCGGTATCGGTTTGGTGTTTTTTTGATGAAAATTTTGCGCTTGTGATGAGCCAGGTAATGATTGCCCCAGCCAATAATCCGGCGATAAAGATAAGATATTCCATGCGTTAAAATAAACCACTAAATTAGGTAAAAAATTAGAGTCGGAAGCCGACAGAAATTGTTTGGATTAATTTGCAAAGTAAAAAATGTTTATCACAAAAATTGTAACTTTACCAAGGTTTTACAATTACCTAAAGTTTAACAAAATTCTGCTGCTATGAAGACGATTAAATTTGAATTACTTGTGGTTGCCCTGATAATGATTTCGGTAAACACATTTACGCAGACGTTAAACCATGCTGATAATTATGGCGGTAAGCAGCAACTGAAGGATTTTATCAGGGAAGAAATGGTTTACCCGGAGAAAGCTCTGCTTGATAAAACCGAAGGTAAGGTGTTGCTATCGTTCATTGTTGATAAAGAAGGTAATATTCAAAACCTGGAGGTTAAACATTCGGTAAGTCCCGAACTCAATAATGAAGCAATCAGAATTCTGAATTTATTGTTGTGGGATCCGGCCGAATACCGTGGGATGGCTTTAGATGAACAAAATGATATTGAGATAGAGTTTGCGATAAAAAAATATAACAGGATAGTAAAGAGCCGGGGTTACGACAAGATTATTTATCCTGTCGAACCTGTCGATTCCTCCACCAGAATTTATGAAACCATCCATCTCGACAAGCAGCCAAAACCGGTTTACGAAGCCAAGGGTATGAATTTCAGCAGTTTTATCATGAAAAACATGACCTACCCTGAAATGGCAGTAAAACAGAATATTTCAGGGCCGGTAACGATCTTTTTCGTCATTGAACCATCAGGAAGGATTTCGAATGTAAAAGTAGTGAACAGCGTTGGTGCCGGGTGCAACCAGGAAGCCATCAGGCTTCTGAAACTTTTAAAATGGATGCCCGGAATTAAAAATGGTATGGCTGTCCGGACAACAATGACGCTGACCATTACCTTCAACCTCCAGGATTTCGAAAACCAAAAGTATGTTCCTGCCAACAACTCCAACCAGATATAACCTCTCATGACAAGAATTGGCCTTCTTTCAGATACCCATGGAAGCTTCCCGGAGCAGGTTTTTCATTTCTTCAAAGATTGTAACGAAATTTGGCATTGTGGCGACTTTGGAAACATCAATGTTGCCAATCGGTTGCAGGAGTTTAAACCTTTAAGGGGGGTTTATGGCAATATCGACGGCCAGGATGTCAGGTTGGTTTTTCCGGAAACCCAGCTTTTTGTAATTGAGCAGGTCAGGGTATTAATGATTCATATTGGAGGATATCCGGGTAGGTACAGGTGGGAAGCGAGGGAAATTATTCAGAGGGAAAAGCCGGGTTTGTTTATCAGTGGGCACTCACATATATTAAAGGTAATGTACGATCAAAAAAATGAACTTCTTCACATCAATCCCGGTGCTGCAGGAAAATATGGGTTACATCATGTTATCACCATGGTTCGTTTTACAATTGATGTAATAGAGATCAAAGATCTCGAAATTTTCGAGAAGGAGCGATAGATTTCGGATTATCTCAATCGATCGGCCGAGCGAACAAGTTTCTCGTCTTTCCTGATAAAATAGTTTGCAATAAACAAAAGAACAATCGAGAATAATGGAAACAGTCCGCCTACACCATACTGAGGAATAACCGAAACTTGTTTTTCGAGCATCGCCGAAGTATAAAATATGCCACCAACAAGGAGTACATTCAGAAAAATGTTGAGATAATTGAACCTGATCTGTAAAGCCCTGTTGCGATATTTAAATATGGTGATTGCAGCCAGAAATACAATAACCAATTGCAGAACTGCCAGGACAGTTGTATAAAACCTTGGAAATTGCGAGGCTTGATTGGCCATGTCGTCGAATGGCTGGTGGGAAAAATCGCGCACCGAGCAAATAAAAAACTTTAAGTAGGCAACATCCGAAAGGTAAGTGGCAATGGGGAAAAGAAAAATCATGATGCCAAAAACGGAAACCAATAAAAGAAAAACCGATTGTAAGCGTTGTATCATTATTAATTTGTATTAATGTTTAAAATAAATCGGGTGCAAAGATAAAATCATTTGGAATTAAACATTATTCAGGCATCACTAAAAATGAGAATTGTTAATCCTTATTAAAAATCTTTCATTGATATCAAAAGAAATATTTATATTTGCATCCTCATTTCAATTTCCTTGTTTTCAATACAAATGTCGTTCGAGTCAAAATTCACATTTTAATCTTTACTTATTGAGCAGATTCTGTTAATATTTACAACTTAATTTCCAGGCCAGAGCAGGGTAAGGCAATCGAATTAAAAATCCAACTCACTTTAGTTTTTATTCTGTTCATTAATGCAATGAATTGAGACTCATTCACATCAAAATAAACGAAATTAAACTAATACTTACATAAATGTACGATATTATCGAGCTGAACGGAAAGCTATTGCAAGAATTAAAAGAAATTGCAAAAAATTTAAATATCGAAAAATTAAACACGCTGAAAAAGCAGGATTTAATTTATAAGATTCTCGACCACCAGGCACTGAATCCACCGGCCGAACAAAAATTAGACGAACAGGATGAAGATGGTAAGACACGCAGCAGAAGACGGAGAATTGGTCCGGAAATACCCGTTGGACCAGTAAAGGAAAAACTTGCATCAAGTTCAGGCGGAGATTTTACAACTTCGTCACTCAAAGAAGAGAAAGCAGCTTCAAAGCTTGAGTTTGATCAAAAAACCCGCATCACTAAAAAACCTGAACTTTTTGCCGATTTTCCCAAAACAACCTTGTGGGAACCTCGTAAAGCCGAACCTGTTGAGCCGGTTGAAGAGAAAGAGAAAAAGGTTTTTGTCAGAGAAGTTCGCCGTGAGGAACGTAAAGAAGAGCCTCGTCCTGAAAGAAGACCGGAACCCGAAAAACGGACTGATTATGAAAAACCATCACTGGACGATAAATATAACAGGGATATTTCACCAAAAACCAAGTTCCAGGTTCCGGGTCAGGGACGCAAACGGGATTCCTATTCCTTCGAATTTGAAGGCATCGTAACCAGTGAAGGTGTGCTTGAGATCATGCCCGACGGTTATGGCTTCCTGAGATCATCTGACTATCATTATTTGAATTCTCCGGATGATATTTATGTTTCGCAATCACAGATTAAACTTTTTGGCCTTAAAACCGGCGACACCATTCGGGGTAGCATCAGGCCACCTAAAGATGGTGAAAAATATTTCCCGCTGATAAAAGTTGAAGAAATAAACGGTAGGGACCCTGAAGAAGTCCGCGACAGAATTCCATTCGATTTTCTTACACCACTTTTTCCTGAAAAGAAATTCAGACTGACAGGACATCCCGGTGAAACCATTTCGACCCGTGTTATCGACATGTTTACACCCATCGGAATGGGCCAGCGTGGTTTAATTGTTGCTCAGCCCAAAACCGGTAAAACAGTCCTTTTAAAGGAAATTGCCAACGCCATTGCCTACAACCACCCCGATGTTTATATGATCGTATTGCTGATCGACGAACGTCCTGAAGAGGTTACCGACATGGAACGCAGTGTTAAAGCAGAAGTTATCGCCTCAACCTTTGATGAACCAGCCGAAAAGCATGTAAAAATTGCAAATATTGTTCTCGAAAAAGCAAAACGTTTAACCGAATGTGGTCATGATGTGGTTATCCTTCTCGATTCGATTACCAGGTTAGCCCGCGCTTACAATACGGTTTCACCGGCTTCAGGTAAAGTGCTTTCGGGTGGTGTTGAAGCCAATGCACTGCACAAACCCAAACGTTTCTTCGGTGCTGCCCGGCAGATTGAACATGGCGGATCACTTACCATTATTTCGACAGCCCTTATCGACACGGGTTCAAAAATGGATGAAGTGATTTTTGAAGAATTTAAAGGAACCGGCAATATGGAGCTTCAGCTCGACCGGAAACTATCGAATAAACGGATTTACCCGGCTATCGACATTGTTGCATCAAGTACACGCCGCGATGATTTATTGCTTGATAAAGAAATGCTTCAGCGTGTCTGGATTCTCAGGAATCACTTAGCCGACATGAACCCACTTGAAGCTATGGAGTTTCTGAAAGATAAAATGAGATTTACCCAAACCAACGAAGAATTCCTTATTTCGATGAATAGCTAAAAGATTCTTATCATCATATTGAATCCCGGAATTGGCAGTTTGCCGCTCCGGGATTTTTTACTTTCCACAGTCTGGGAAAGTGAGTGATGAATTGCTGGCCAGGAAAATATAATATGAATTCCCGGGGATCAACCTATTTAGTGTTTGAATTCCCATTTCGGGCCAGAAGACCTTCATCCCAACGGCTTCTTTGATAAATATCATTTCGGCGCCTAATTGATAAATGATTTCATCCATATCGATTCCACAGGAATTAAGCACTGGAATCAGGTTCCAGCCTGCCTGCAAACCGACAACTGGGAAATCCTGAATGCTTCCGTTAATGATCAGATCTGCTTCCTGCGAAAGTTTAATCAGATATCCCATGTCAGGATTCCAGTTTCCAAGGGTGTTGATGTTTTGGCCTGGCCAGTAAATGCCGTCCTGATTTTGTAAAATGATTAATGCATTTATTATGGGTGCCATTACAACATCAGGATCCGGACTGTTTGGAAGAAGATAAGCTGAGATTCCATTCCAGCCCTGTTTCAGGATTAAGTGCTGGTTTTCATGATTTAGTGAATTAAATTCATAAGCCCCGATATCATCAGCATAACCAAATGGCCTTGGTGTTCCTTCAAAATCGATATCCGGAGCCCATGTGGCACTTCCGTGATCAACAGCCTGATTCTGGCTGGTAAGGTGAAGATCAAAAATGGAAGGGGCAGTGAAAATTTCATTAGCAATTTGCACAACTTCAGAGTTTGCATCCTGACCGGCATAGGAATTCCAGTCGCCGTTTCCGATTTCCTCAAGCGAAAATTCTGTGCTGTAGCCAACCGAAATGGCCCTGGCTGGATTGTTGTTTTGGAAAAGGTTGAAATTGCCATGATAATTAGCTGTTGAATTCTGCTCAAACGAAAGCCCGATATTTTCACCTCCCGAAATAATACAATTATAAAGGTTAATGATATTGTTGCTGTTTGCAATCCAGATGGTGTAAACCTGTGAATCATAAAAAGTACAGTTCCTTAGCGTTGTTTCAGTTTGAGAACCTGTCCAGCAAAGTTGGACAATTGCAATTTCCCCGTGGTAACCAATTGAGTTGACCAATTCAACCTGATCCTGCCATAATTTGTAACAGGTGTTCCAGCAATTATGAGCCCGACATCCGTTAATCATTGTTGATGAACTGCTGATGTCGAAACCATCATAAACGTCGTAGGCTTCACAGTGATCGAAGAAGAAATTGCTTTGCAAACCATGTCCCAGTGCAAAACCATCAACATTTTGTTCCATGTCACGACCCGTATGTGCCAGGCAGTTGATGAAATTTCCATTGTAGCAATAAGCGTCTCCCAATGGTGAAGCATCAATTCCATACAGGTCGAAATGATGGACTTCTACATTTTGGAGTAAAAAATCATGGGAATTCCCCGAAATACCGACCCCAAAAATCATATCATGAATTTCGCAATCGTGGATTTCGAAAAATGACGCATCTTCAGCCCAAATACCGGCATCCTGCCAGTTTCTGATTTCTAAGCCAATAAGTTTAATAAATGAATTTTGTAAATAGAATCCCGCATTTGCATTTACGTTTGTTCCATCGATTACTGGGTTTTCACCGGGATAAGCCGAAAAAACGATAGGACCCATCTCATCGTTACCATCATTTTGAGTTGCCACAGATTCAGCATAGATACCATTCCTGATGTAGATAGTATCTCCGGGAGAAGCAACATCGGCAGCATGCTGTATGGAAAGCCAGGGTAAACCGATTGTCCCTGGATTGTTGTTGCTGGCTGCTGGATTGTTTTTATCAACAAAAAATGCTTTCTGATCTTCGTCCCATCCTGCAAGTTTTGCCATCATCCACCAAAAAGCTCTTCCTTTGAGGTTACAGTTGAGCGATTCGGAATGTGCACAATAGCAATCTTCGCAAAGAGCTGAGCCGGGATGTGAAGCACACCATTCCTGAGCCCAGTTTCCGAGGTATCCCCAGCCCGGTCCCGTGTAATAGCTGCAATCGTCGGTAGCATAATTAAAAAACGTTCCGTCAGGATTATAACTTTCAATATCAGCAAAATCGAAAAGGATTTTGTTGTTGGCCATGCAATAATCTCTGATCTGTTGATTTCGTTCCTTCAGGTTTTGCCATGCCCAGATGTCTAAATGGCCGGTCATGTAAACAAAAATTACGTTTGGATAATCCAGCTCCAGCTGGTTCATGGCTTCAAGATAGATATTGATACCTTCTTCGGTATTATCCGAAACTCCGCCACACCACGACCACATTACGAGATTTCGGTCATTTTCCGGACTATTGAGTTGCTCGCGGGTCAGATATTCCCAGTATAAATCTCCGTTATGCCCAAGATCGTACCAGTCGAGTTCCTGGTATGATAAAGAACCCCCCGAACCTGAAATATTAAAGGTGTATGGCGCTCCAAAATGTGATTGAATATTTTCAATCCCTGATGTGATCTGACTTCCATGAGAAGTATGACCATACCAGACCCTGAACTGTGTTTTTGCCTGATTAATCCAGGTTTCGGGTATTTGCTGCAGAATGGTGCTGTTGTGATTGATGATGATCCCTTGCGGGAAGGACTGAATTGGCCATGTCGACAGAAGGACGATGAACATGATAGGGTAGATAATGTTTTTCATAATGTTGTTTTTAAATTAAGATTTCTAAAAGTGCTAAATTTAAGGAATTTATTTGATGAAAACAAAATAATTTTCAGGATAACCCGTGAATAGGACTCACTTAAGCTAATGGCGTTTTTTGTATTTTTACCGAAAAAAATCCGATGAATATTTTTGACGAATCACTCAGCCAGGTCTTTAACGACAAACAATCGGGTTCCGTTGCTGTTTTGCAGCAATT
>Ga0172375_10003607_pt1 | contig 23431 bp, 19 predicted proteins | sample LakKiv1m_FD_114537 | JGI IMG/M metagenome (GOLD analysis project Ga0172375, IMG submission 114537) | Freshwater microbial communities from Kabuno Bay, South-Kivu, Congo - kab_092012_11.1m | ecosystem: Environmental > Aquatic > Freshwater > Lake | place: Democratic Republic of the Congo... | reverse complement strand
GCAAAGCGGCCAGCGATCCGGAGGCAGAAGGATATAACTCAAGCAGATCGGCGCGAGTGATGCAATCAGCTTCGGATATCCTTTCCAGCAGTATCATCTGCACCGGAGCGCGTTTAAGCGTTGTTGCTGCTTTTTCACACCAGTCTGGAATGCAAGAATATGTCGTTACGGTTTTAGCTTCAACACCCTGACCGGAGTCTTTTTCCCGCACGACGATTACGCCCTGTTCGCGCCATTGCTTAAGCGTATCGCGGTCAATACTGCCTGCCTGTTTGAGCCAGGCGGAAAGTGACTTTTCCTTGCTGCTCAATAACGTTAACCTGTCCAGATATCTGCGTCTGGTCTGCGATTTCCATTCCGCATCAACTCCAGTTGGGAATCCGTCCAGCAGTTTCTTGCCGGTTTCACCCAATTTGACGTAAACGTGCCGTGCGTCCAGATAACCAGGCGGCAGAGCGCTCTGCAGAACTTCGCCCGGCGGCGCAAAATAATATTCCGAAATCCACTTGTAAAGTTTAAGTGCATTAACAGGCAGGCAAGGCTTGTCGTCCAGAATTTCTAAAATTTCCAGCGCCTCGGCGATAGGCGGATTATGATGCAATTCAAGTACAACTCCGGCCATGACCCGGTTGCCGAAGAGTACTTCCACCCGCATGCCTTCTTCCAGCGTATCAGCAAAATGCTGCGGAACTCTGTAAGTGTATGGAACAGAGAGAGGAAGAGGAACAGCTACATCTGCATATAAATCACTGGGCATATTCCGGGTTTCACAAGTCAAAGCGGTGGTCTAATCCCAGCCGTCTGTTCATGGCTTTGACTTTCCAGATTTCGGTTTTAACGCCGTTGACAAATATTTCGATTTCAGACGGCATAATGTCGGCTCCCATCGGCAGATCCCAGCCGGTAAAACGGATATCGATGATGCTTTCTTCATCTCCCTTATAATCCTTGATTATAAGGCGGGTTGGCCAGTATCTGTCTTTATTGAACCAAACCTGCGGCGTCTCAGTCTGGATTTCCGGAGCTCCTATAATTATGCATGGATCTTTATCCAGCAGTCCCATATGTGTTGCGGTGGTGTCGATTATCCAGTTTCTCAACAGGTTTATAAGCTTCAGCTTCTGGTCTGAGTAAAGTAGAAGATCGAAGGCGGCTTTACGGTATTCAGGCAGGTTGTCATAAGCCGGATTGCTGCGCGCCTGATTTTTGATGGCGCTGCCGCTGGCGCTGTCTACTCGGATCATTCCGGGTTTGGCAAAAGAAAGCGTGAAACTCTGAACGCTGTCTTTTCCACCCGAAAAAACGTGCAGTTCACCTTTCATTTCCACGCCGTTCCACGTGGCCAGCCTGCTTGTGACATGTTCGAAGAGCAGGGCAGGCGGTTCCACATAGGATGCTGTCGTCAGAAAAAGAAAAATAATAATTCCGCTTATTGCAGAAAATTTCAGTTTATTCTTCATGTTGACTTCCACTTTTCATAGGAAAACGCCCTTCCTTGCAGAAGGGCGCATTTGTTATCGCAACTGTATTTCATAGCAGAACTGTCTGACCACCCTCAACGCAGATTGATTTTTTTCTGTTCGCGCAGTTCCATCTCTTCTTTGCATTCTATGCAGAGTTCCGCTTCAGGACGTGCCTGCAGCCGGTTAGGCGGAATTGGCTCTCCACAGACTGTACAATATCCGTAGTGACCGTTATCAATACGCTCAATGGCCTGGCGTATTTTATTGATGAGCTTTCTTTCACGGTCACGGACACGCAAGTCAAGATTTCGTCCTTCTTCAAGAGTAGCCCTGTCCGTAGGATCCGCGAAAGGCACGGTTTCTTCGGTCAGGCCATCTACAACGGTCATGTCCGCCTTGCCCATCAACGACTGCATCTTGTTGTCGAGAAGCCTCCTGAATTGTTCGATTTGTCTCTGGTTCATTGCAAGCCCCACATTCTTTTCTGATGCTGCTTTTTCCCGGACGATATATCGTCCACCCGCTGAGATAAGCAACAACTCAACACTACGATTTTATGTGCGTTTCAGTCGATTTTCAAGCAAAAACGCCGTTTAAATTTGGATGCCTGCACTTTTATTATAAAACTCAGTTTTTATCTTCGCGCTTTTTAATAAGTCTTATGCCCAAGGCAACTAGAGGCGCTACAATTGCAATTGTTAAAGTGCCATATACCAGCGCGGAGACAACCACACCCAGAGAGCTTGAATTCGGGTTATAGCCGAATCTGACTGCTTTTATGTCTTTTCCTCTATAGAAACGGCTTTCCGATCCGTTTTTATTCATCGGCTTCTCCAATTACGCCGGCATAACGCAGTGACCAGTAGGCCAGCAGCCATGCCATGGGGCCGCCGTAATTCTGGTTACTGCCGCCGTCTATCATGCTGTACATGTTGCCGTTCCACCACACCAGACGGATTTCGTCATAGGGCGGAACCTCAGTGAACTGCGGGTCCTCGAAGCGGTCAAGCTTGGGGTCGACTTCATAGTCTTTGCGGTGTTTCTGATTGATGTAAACATCGCGCAGGTCTTCCGGTATCAGGCGCAGCGTTTCGACTGCATCTTCGGCATATTCAGCTTCGCCTGAGGCCATAGCGCGGATTCCAGCCCACAGCGGATTGCGTTCCATGTATTCATATTCGTAGAAGGCGTTCAGAGAGTCGATCCATTTCTGGCGTCTATCGTCGTTGGGTTCGTAACGGATAAGCGTATGATAAGCCAGAATCGCCAGTTCATGGTCGGAGTGATTTGCCATATTTCTGTTGGTTACCGTGAATATCTGATCGCTGAACTCAATCAGCTTGTCATACTGGGAGGTTACTACCAGATCATCATAGGCTCTGTAGAATTTATCATCGCCGGTCATATGCCAGGCCGAAAGCAGTGTACCCAGAATCTGCATGCCGTTCAGCCAGCCGCTGCCGTGGCCGGATTCAACGCATTGCGCCGCACAGTTAATAAGGCTCCAGTCGGTGACTTCCTGACACCACTCAATGCAATCCTCACCGTGTACGGAGCCACCGATGTACTCAGGTGCCCAGTGCCCATGCGTGGTCTTCAGGCCATCCAAGTCGATAAGGTAGTAACCGTGATCCATAATATAGCTGGCTATGTCTGCAGCATATTGGGCAGCGGTTTCTTTTTCTTCCTCGGTCTTTGCGCAGAGGTCGTAGAAGAGCGGGAAGCCGTAGAAATGACCGTCTATTTCATCCGACGACGTATCGTCTTTCCAATAATAATTGTAGCCTTCATATTCTCTAAGGTGCCAGTTGGACTGTGTGGTTTTATCGTCGTATACCGCACCTTCATCTTCGCGCACCAGCGAACGGGTGATGAAGCCGCGACCCAGTCCGGCAGCCTCGAAATCGGCGGCTGGAACATCAACTTCCAGTTCCATGTTGTTCATGGCTTTGCGGGCAGCCTCATAGAAGCGTTCTTCACCGGTGACAGCATAAGCATAGCACCAGCCACCAACCATCATCTGAGTCCAGAGGCCGTCGTTGTCCTTGTCCCATAGGTACGGGTCAACAACACTCCACTCGTTGGTTGAACCCATGTCAGAGGATACGAAGCCATCCATACGCCAATAGTAATCGTCGAGGAACTGCTGGAAATACTCCATTTTCTGCGTCAGAGTGTTTTGAACCAGCTTAATCACACTTATTCCGGCTGAAGTTCCAATCCAGCGGTTACCATCTTCATCAATGGCTACGCATTTGACTTCGTTGTCCAGTATCCAGCGCTGCGAAATATAGTGGTCAACATGACCGAAAGTGCCATCTTCCTGGGGATAGAATACGGCTGTAGCTCCGCCGCCGATGAATGTTGTTCCTGTCTGGTCATCCGGGTCGGCATAGCGGGAATGTCCAATCAGCCACATGTCGCCGTCGGCTACCATCGAGTTGATGTGATCTGTCGCAATGCCACCTTTCATTGGTTTGTAGGATTTCTGTTCGCCTGTAACGATGACCAGACCCATGTCGGTAGCAGCAATGATATCTATACCATTAGGAGCCAAAAGAATATCAACAACCTGCGCATCCTCAAAACCGGCAGGCAGGGCGATGTCGCTCAGCACGTCACCATCCCAGGTCTTAACACCTGCGCTGGTCGCCAGATAAAGCAACCCATTAGAATCCAGCGTAATTTCTCTTACAGAAAAACCAGAAACGGCTTCAATGGCGGAGAAACTTCCTTCAAAGATAAGACCCAGGCCCTCGTCCGTTCCAACCCATACTGTGTCATTGCCCTCAAGAACACAGAGAGGTGTTGCATCAGGTACATCGACTGCAATAGCGCCGACTTTGCCTTTTGCTACTGGATTTGCAAATTTTACCTGCGAGCCCTCTATATACAACAGTTGGCTGTCGCTGGTGTTTCCGTGAATGTCTCTAACTTCTCCGGCTGTACCTGGGCCTGTAATGGCAGTAAACAGCGTTGCTGAAAGCGGGTCATGCATAAAAAGGCCATTCGTGGTTCCGACATACATCAGTGAACCTTCGGCCTTAAGAGCTGTTACGTTCAATTCCGGAAGAACATCGGTAGTGCGAAAGAACGTCGGCTTTTCTTCCATATATGCATTGTCCGGGACAACATCCGTCGGTGTCCTGACTACATGCACTATCGAGTCCGGGATGCTTTCATCACCGTCGATCTCGACTTCTTCTTCAGTGTCGCCATCGACATTTTCGCCTTCTTCTGCGTCCTCTTCGAGAGTTTCTTCTGCGTCTCCGTCGGGTACGTCTTCTATGTCATCGCCGTCGCCCGCTTCTTCAACGTCGCCGTCGCCGTTTTCGAGGTTTTCTGCGTCGCCGTCGGTAATATCATTGTCGCTGCTGCTCGAACAGGCAGAGATGATACAGAGCGAAAATACCGCCAACACCATTAGAGACCACGTGATTTTTCTCATTATCATTCTCCAGGCAATAGTGAAACCCAATTTCCTTATCTTTAAAACATTAGAATAAAGTTCAGGTCTTTGCAAGAATAAGTATGACAGACGAAACATTATTGCCTTTCTTGAGTTGCGCTGACATCTTTCGTATACTGATTCACAACTTTTGAAAGAGAAAAGAGAGAATGAAAAGCATTTATCATTATGTCGACAACGGTGCCGGATGGGATATGGCGCTGAAGCAGATATACTGTGAGAAAAAGACACTGAAGAAAAAGCCTCCTCTGCTTATTGTTCCAGGTTATGGCATGAATGCCTATATCTTCGGTTATCACCCCAATGGCAAGTCTCTGGAGCAATATCTGGCTGAAAGAGGCTTCGAAGTCTGGTCTGTCAATTTGCGCGGGCAGGAACCGTCACGTAATACGGGCGGTTCGCGTATGCACACCATGCAGGACGTGGCGTTGAACGATCTGCCGGTTGCTGTTGATTATGTGCTTAATAATACAAGAACAAACAACAATAAAGTCAGCCTTATGGGTTGTTCTCTGGGTGGCAGCATGGTGCTGGCCTATGCCGCATTACGCAAAAATGCCCCCATCGGAGCCATACTGTCACTGGGTTCGCCGCTGCGCTGGGTAGATATACATCCTGCTCTTAAAATTGCCTTTTCTTCGCCGGAACTGGTGGGACTGATTTCCATAAAGCGCACCCGCACGCTGGCTCGTCTGACTCTGCCGTTTTTAGCTAAAATTCCAGGACTGCTGCAGCTTTACATGCACCCGGAAAACATCGACATGAGCAAGGCGGCTGAGTTCATAAAAACTGTCGAAGATCCGAACCGGCTGCTTAATCGTGAAATCGGCTACTGGATTAAAAAACGTGACCTGATTCTTGAAGGACTTAATGTCACTGAAGAATTCAGAGGCAACAAGACCCCGTTTCTGTGCGTAATCGCCAATGCCGATGGCATAGTGCCGCAGGCGACTGCCGTATTTCCATACGAAATATCAGGAGCAGAGAGAAAAGACATCATTAATGTAGGTGACAAAAACGTGAAATTCGCTCATGCGGACCTTTATCTTAACAACCATGCTCAGGAGATGTTTTTCGCTCCGATGGTTAAGTGGCTCAAAGAACTATAAGCCACTTGCGATTTATACGCGCTGCTGGTAGTTTATTCAATCGAAATCCGGATTCACTCTTCGTTATGTCTGGAGACAAAAATGCAGGGGCAATGCGCCCGTTGTAAAGGCAAAATATATTTTACCGCACCACAGGCCGATTCCGGCGGTAAAGTCGTATGTCCGCAGTGCGGCACGGTCAACAAGCTTGGCTCAAGCAAACACGGTGACCGGGTGGATTATTATATTTCTCTAGATGAATTGCCCAAATCAAAGAAGAAAGAACTGCATCTAAGCGATGAGCATCTCGACCCCGAGAAAATTCAGCGCAATTACGATATCGTTGAAGAATATCGCAATAAAACCGATTTTTCTTCTGATCACGACCTGATTCTGGAAAGCGATCTTTCCACTCCGGATGATGAAACCGAAAAGAATTTCCGCAAGCTAATCGATTACGAGAAATTCGGCGATACATCGGAATTCACCAATAATATGCTCGAAAATGAAAAACCTGCAAAGAGCGGAGTATTCGAGCAGACTGCAAATATTCATGTTTCCTATGGACCAGAGAAAAACAGGTTTCATACCTATGGCTTATATGCCTTTATATGCTGCGGGGTACTCTTCCTCATCGGACTGATATTTTTTGCTTTTAAAATCACGCCCTGGGATTCAGATAAACAGGCTGATCCTCAGAAAGAGATGGAGCAGAAAATACTGAAGCAGATGACTGCTGAATATCCGGCTGAGGTCTCCGAACGCATGACATATGTTAAGAACGGAGAGATGGCGTTTACACGAGACACGCCGGATGCTTATGCTGAAGCCTCTGACAATTTCGGCAAGTCTTTTGTGTTTTCTCCCGGAAACGATGAAATAACCGCACGCTACGCAGAAAGTATGGTGCTTGGCGGTAAGGCTGGCGGAGATATTAAAGAGCTCCAGAAAATACTCGAAATGCTCGATTATGGTCTGAGTCTCAAACCGAATTCTGCCTCCCTGCACAGAGCCAGAGCGCGTTTTTTTCTGTCGCTGGGGCAGCCGGATAATGCCATGTCGGACGCCAGGCATTCGACGATGCTGGAACCTGAAAACCCCGAAAACACAATCGTCTTTGCGGAAGCACAGGCCGAGAATAATCCGGAAGCCGCCATCCTCGCACTTGAAAATGTCATATCTCAGGAAAACTTCCCTATAATCGCAATGCGCAAACTGGCGGATATCTATTTCAAAAACGGTTATCTGGCTGAAGCCGAGCAGATGTGGAAGAAACGCATGGATATCGATCCGGAGAATTGTGCCACATGTCTGCAGAGTGCGAATCTGTACGAGAGCGTCGGCATGTATTCCAACGCTGTAAGCATGTACAATCGACTTCTTCAATCCGGTCACGACGAAATAGAAGGCATGGCTGGTTTTTCGAGAAGTCTTCTGCTTTCCGGTAGGCATCCTTCATATATTGTTGAAGCGTTGACCCCACTTGTGACCAAGGGCCCCAAAGCCGAGAACATGCAGCAGTTGGCTGAATTTCAGGTAACTGGTGCTCATATGTATCTGCTCATGGGTAATTACACAAAAGCTATGGAGTACAATTCAGAAGCGCTCAAGGCTGACCGTTCCAATACAACGGCGCGCTATCAAAGCGTTTTAATGCGTGTGATAAAAGGTGAAATTGACGACAAGCCCGGTGAAAATATGATCGCGGAACTGGCCGATCTGGCGCTTTATCTGCCGAAGAACCCCGAAATACCGACACTGATTGGTCGCCTGCATGAACTCAGGATGCAATATCCCGAAGCCATTACCAATTATATCGCTGCCATTAAACTCGACCCATCCTATCCGATTCCCAGTTTCTTTCTGGCTGCTCTGTATACCGAAAACCGTGTATACGGTAATGCCTTCAAAGTATTGTGGCGGCTGGCCGACTATTCACAGGATTACTGGGAACAGCACCCACAGAAAAATCTTCTGATCGATATTTCCGGCTCGGGTGAGAGACTGCTGAGTCTTCTGGGAAAGATCGAGAAGTATGAAGTAGATATAGACGAACTGAGTTTTCTCAGTGGTCTGGTGGCGTTCATAAATAAAGATCCCAAGTCTGCTGCTGAGTATTTCAGGGCAGTTCTGAGAAACAATCCAGAACATATAAAGGCTGCAAGCTGGCTGGCTTATGTTTACAAACTTGAAAACAGAAAAACAGAAGCCATGAATTTGCTTGAAGACATAAAAAATCTTGACCTTCAATCGGCTTATCTTAAAGCCTGCATAAAGCATGATACATTAGCGCCGGAACAGAGAATTAATCTCTGGGAAAATTTCATAAAGCGTTACGAAAACTGTCCAGGAGCCTATGTACGGCTGGCTGAATTATATCACCGTGCTAACCAGAAGCAGAAGGCGGTTGCTATGGCACAGGCGGCTTTCAAACTAGATCCTGAATCTCTCGAAACCAGATCAACTCTTTATGTAGTAGGAAAATAGCTGTATTGGAGATATTGATGAAAATGAAAATACTGGTTGTCGGCAATGGCGGTCGCGAGCATGCCCTGGTATGGAAGCTGGCGCAGAGTCCCATGCTTGAAAAGCTTTATTGCGCTCCAGGTTCCGATGCCATCGCCTCACTGGCCGAATGCATAAACATTAAAGCAGACAACGTCGATACCCTGGTGAACTTTGTATGTGAGAACGAAATCGACCTCACAGTAATCGGTCCGGAAGCTCCGCTGGTGGCCGGACTAACAGACCGCCTGGAAGCACTGGGCCATAAGGTCTTTGGTCCTTCACAGGCGGCGGCCCGGCTGGAAGGCAGCAAAGCCTTCGCCAAAGAAATTATGAACGCCGCCGGAGTTCCCACGGCGCGCTACGGTGTGTTTTCAGACATGCAGCCGGCGCTGGCTTACATCGAAAACATTGGCGCTCCTCTGGTAGTAAAAGCCGATGGTCTGGCGGCTGGCAAGGGCGTATATGTCTGTCACAGCAAAGAAGAAGCCGTTGCAGCCGTCAACGAAATCATGGGTCAGAAGCGTTTCGGTTTGGCAGGGGCGAGCGTTTTAATTGAGGAGTTTCTCGAAGGCGAAGAGGCTTCGCTGCTGGCGCTGGTAGATGGTGAAAATATACTGCCGCTGGCCTCCGCTCAGGATCACAAGGCCGTGTACGACGGTGACCGTGGTCCCAACACCGGTGGCATGGGTGCGTATTCTCCCGCTCCGGTGCTGGATGACGCCATGATGAAAAAAGCGGTTGAGCAGGTAATTAAGCCAGTTGTAAGAACGATGAAGGCCCGTGGCATTCCATACAAAGGCGTGCTTTACGCCGGTCTGATGATAAATAAAGGCGTTCCATATGTACTTGAATTTAACTGTCGTTTCGGCGATCCGGAGACGCAGCCGGTACTTGCGCGTATTGACGGCGATCTGCTGCCGGCCATCCTGGCGGTTTGTGACGGCAAACTTAACGACTCGCTTATTAAGTGGAAGCAGCAGGCTGCGGTTTGCGTAGTGCTGGCTTCAGGCGGCTATCCGGAAGATTACGGCAAAGGACACGAAATTGTCGGCATTAATGATGCCGAAGCGAGAAAAGACATTATCGTATTCCATGCCGGCACCCATCGTGACGGTACTCGCTGGCTCAATAACGGCGGTCGTGTTCTTGGCGTCACCGCTCTGGGGCGCGATGTAGCTGAAGCTCAGTCACGGGCATACGAAGCCGTAAACTGTATAAAATGGAAAGATATGCATTTCAGAAAAGACATAGCCGACAAGGCTTTGAACCGTTAGCAGGAAGGATTGAATATGGCCGCTAAAGAATTAAAAACATATAGAGTCTGTATACTCATGGGCAGCGCCTCCGACGCTCCGGTCATGCGCGCCGCCTACGATATTCTGGCGGAGTTCGGCGTTCCGACTCGCATTAGTGTGACATCTGCTCACCGTACGCACGAACGCACCGTAAAGATCGTAAAGGAGGCCATCCACGACGGCGTGCAGTGCTTCATCGTCGGTGCAGGCATGGCGGCGCATCTGGCAGGCGTAATCGCTTCACAGACTATCCTTCCTGTCATCGGTGTTCCGCTCGAAGCCTCCAGTCTGGGCGGTCTCGACGCTTTACTGTCCACCGTGCAGATGCCTCCGGGCGTACCTGTTGCCACTATGGGCATAGGCAAAGCCGGTGCGAAAAACGCCGGGCTCTTTGCGCTCGAAATGCTGGCGCTAAACGACAGCGTTTTAGCCGGGAAGCTCGTGGCTTATCGTAAAGATCAGGCTAAAGCCGTAGTTGACGCTGATGCAAAAATGCAGAAGGAACTGGCCTGAATGCCGCTGCCTATGCTCACTGCTGAAGAAGCGGCGCGAGCTGTTAAAGCCGGATCGGTTGTGGCCTACCCGACCGAAACGGTTTATGGTCTGGCCGTTATGGCCGATGATGAAAAGGCTGTAGCCGAGCTGCGGCGTGTCAAAGGGCTTAAGGAAACTCGCGGAATCTCACTTCTGGTGGCCGACAATTCCTGGATTGAGCGCTATGCTCAACCGCCTGGTGATATCATAAGACGCCTGATGGAAAGCTATTGGCCCGGACCACTTACACTGGTGCTGGATGTCAAGCCGGGTATCTTTGCCGAAGGTGTAGCTGCTCCCGATGGCACTGTCGGTTTCCGCCTGACTCCAAATATGGAAGCGTTGCGCTTCATCAGCCTGGTTGATCGACCGATTACTTCTACCAGCGCTAATCCATCTGGTATTACGGAAACCTGTGATGCTCAGGAGGTCATGCGGCATTTCGACGGTAAAATAGCCGGAATACTTGAAGGCAGTTGCGGAGGTCAGAAAGCCTCTACTGTGGTAAGAGTGCGAGGTGGAGCAGTTGATATTCTGCGCGAGGGTCCAATTCCAGCGGCTGATATCCTGCGCATATGTGGAGTGCAGCGTGCTTAAACGTCAATTGCCAGTCAACGAAATCCGCTTCGATCCGGAAACCGAAAGTCTGGACGGAATATGGAACCACAGGCTTAATCTGATACAGCCGCGCAAGGGCTATCGCTATTCTGTCGATGCTCCGCTTTTAACAGACTTTGTCAAAGGCCGCAAAGCCACGCGTGCGCTCGATCTGGGTTGCGGCTGCGGCATTATCGGGCTGATGCTGCTGGAGAAGCACAAGGCCGGGCATGTTGTTGGAATCGAATTGCAGTCTGAATTGGCCGGACTGGCACGGCGTAACGCTTCAATAAACGGCCTGGCCGAATATTTCGATACTCTGAACATGGATTTAAGAAAGCTTGGGGACGATTATCACGACAGCTTCAATCTAATAATTTCCAATCCGCCTTTCTATAAAAAGGGTTCGGGCATTTTAAGTCCCAACGAACAGATCGCCATCGCCAAACACGAACTGGAATGCGATATCTGGGATATCGGGCGTATTGCGGCGCGTTGCCTTAAAAGCGGCGGTCATCTGGCAATTATCTATCCGGCTGAACGTCTGCCGGACATCATGCTGATGTTCGAGAAATCCAAACTCTCTCCGACACGTTTGTGTATGGTGCATTCAAAAGAAAACGGTCCCGCCGTTCTGGTGCTGGCCGAAGCCCGCAAGGGAAAAGGAAAGCCCCTCACGGTGGAGGGGCCTTTTATCCTGTATGGTCCTGACGGCGTTTATACCGAACGTGCCCTGCATGTCTGGGAAGGCGACGATTGAGTCGACCTCAGCCTTTGTGTTCCAGTACTTCATAAAGTGTAGCAGCCGCCCAGTCGAGATCCTCTTTGGTTATTACCAGAGGAGGAGCCAGACGGATGGTGTTCTTATGCGTTTCTTTGCACAGCAGGCCCTTCTTCATCAGTGCTTCGGTATATGTGCGTGCGCCGCCAGCTTCCGGGTGCAGATCAATGCCGTACCACATACCGCGTCCACGAATGGTCTTGACATGCGGGCTCTTCATCGATTTAAGCTTATCCATGAAATAAGCGCCGAGTTCGGCGGCTTTCTCAATGAGCTTTTCTTCGACCAGAACTTTCAGCGCTTCACGTGCAATGGCGCAGGCCAGCGGGCTGCCGCCGTAAGTGGAACCGTGACGACCCGGGCCGATGAGACCCAGCACCGATTTTTTACCAACAACTGCCGATACCGGGTAGAAGCCGGCCGACAATGCTTTGCCCAGACAAACCAGATCGGGTTCGATACCTTCCCACTGGTGTGCGAAGAGCTTGCCGGTGCGTCCCAGACCGCTCTGAATTTCGTCGCAGATGAAAAGCATGTTGTTGGCGCGGCAGACGTTTTCGAGATTCTTCATAAAGCCTTCCGGTGGAATGCGTACTCCGGCTTCACCTTGAATAGGCTCGATCAGCACTGCTACCGTGTTGGGGGTAATGGCCTTCTTGACTGCTTCGATATCACCGTATTCGACAATGTCGAATCCAGGAGTCTTCGGGCCGAATTTGCCGTATGAATCTGGATCATCGGAGAAACTGACGATTGTTGTGGTGCGACCGTGGAAGTTGCCGGAGAATACAATTATGCGAGCCTGATCATCAGCCACTTTCTTGACTTCATAACCCCATAGACGCGCCGCTTTGACGGCAGTTTCGACTGCTTCAGCTCCGGTGTTCATGGGCAGCATCATTTCAAATCCGGTCAGTTCGCATAGTTCCTTTGCATAGAACGGAAGCTGATCGTTTCTGAAAGCGCGTGAAGTGAGTGAGCATTTCTTGGCCTGCTCGATCATGACATTTAAAACACGCGGATGTACGTAACCCTGATTCAGTGACGAATAGGCGGAAAGACAGTCGAGGTATTTTTTGCCTTCGACATCCACAACCCAGGCGCCGCAGCCGCTGGCGATAACCACGTCTAGCGGTTTGTAATTAGGTGCTATGTACTTTTTTTCCATTTCAATGAGCTGCTGAGTATTCATAATATGACCTCATACATCATGTATTTTGGGGCGTCATTGCGGACACCCCGGACGCAACGATCCGGCCGGGCATAGTTAAGCCCGAATATTCACCATTTGCAAGAGCTATCTCCAGAATTTCCACCAGCGTTGTTTTAAGGCAAGATTCTCGCGTTCAAGGCGCTCGCACTCGTCTCTCAGTTGTCCCATTTCGTTTTTGATCCGTATATTATCGCGCTCACTCTGATCGAGACGATTCTGCATTATGACAAAACGGCGCGACATGCGTTCCATCTGGTCTTCTTCTCCACGCATCATCACACGTGTAGGAGCCGGCTTGATGGTCATTTCTTCGGTCAGTTCTTTGCTGGGTCTTCTGATGGGTTTCGATAAGGCACGGGCGATTTTCTGAATATGCGCCGGCAGAGCCTCGCTGGGGAAAGCACCGCTTTCGGTGTACGACACCAGATGTTCTTTGGCTTCTGCGCTTTCGGGCGGCTCATCAGAGTCGTCTTCGCTCTCGGTCTCTCCCAGTATTTCTATTTCCTGCAGAATCTCCGGTTCAGCGAAGGTCTGTTTCGTGCGCTCTTCGCTGGTTTCACGCAATTCTGCAAACGAAGAAATCCCGGCCTCGTTCGAATAATCCTCGCTTGAATCAGAAATTACTCCTGAATTAAAAGGAAGCTCTTCCTGAATGAGTGAGCCTTTCTGCGGCGCAGGCGCAGGTATGGGTGCTGCAACTGTTTTGAATGCAGCATTTTCGGCGGCGTCACGGGCGCGATACAGCTCTTCGACTGCTTTGCCGAAATTGCGCGCCGCTTTGGGAATCGCGCGCAACTGAGCCGAAGCTTTGGGTATTACGCTCTGTATTTTTTCATGCAGTTCATCGGTGAACTCGATCAGGCGGGCGAACCCGTACATGAGTTCTTTATTTTCGTTCCTGAACAGAAAATAAGTCAGGATATGTCGCATCTCGGTATAGTCGTGCAGTTCGGTTAAATGGCGCTGAGTATTGATGTCGTACACGAACAGCATTTTCAGCGGATTGTCCGGCTGATCGAAAAGACTCATTTCCAGCGCAATGACTGGATAGTGCGACGACTCGAAAAGCTGAATGTCGAATTTGGCGTCGGCGTAATAAGCGCTTTCCGGGTTATCAACCAGAATGAAGATAACCGGTTCTTCTGTGGCGTCAACCGTATGGAAATAGTAGCCGGCAGAGAAAAATTCCTTTAAGGATTCCGACGTGATTTTTTCCGGCTTGAACGGATATGTTCTTTCGTCCTGCAGCTCATCCTCAATGATTTCCAGGTTTAGCTGCTCGCAGAAATAATTGATGCAGCCCTTCGAATCTATTCCGCGCAGACCGCACAGGTCGTTTATGGCCATTATCTTTTCCTGTGCGAACTTCTCAAGCTTCATGCGCTCGAATTTGAGTGAATCTCCGATGATTGAAAAAGGCACTATGAGGCTTGTATAAAGCGGAACCTGGCCGTCTTCGATGTCGTTGGAGAGGAAGAAGGGCAGGTAGGGAACTTCTCTGTCAAGCTGCTGGAAAAACTTCCGCAGGTCTTTATTCTCGCCCGGTTCCTGATTTTCGACAATCAGTTCGTCCAGGTCGAATATTATACGTCCCTCAGCAGAGACAATGCTGTCATGGCTTTCCGTCAATCCGACTATGCGGTCTCGAATCTGCTCGGTTTTACCTTTTTGCACATCCTGGGGAGAAACTTTTATTATGATTGCTTCATTGCCGCGCATTTATGATATTCTCTCAATCCTTCCGTGACCTGCATTCTACTATAGGAGGCGCAAGTGTCAACAGAGCGGGCAGGAAAAAAATACTCAATGGAAAAAGACCGACTCGGGCGCGAAGGCGAAAATCTGGCTCGCCTCCATCTTGAAAGCCTGGGATACCGGGTCGTCGAGGCCAATTATCGCTATTATGGCGGAGAAATCGACATAATAGCAGAGAAAAACGACGAAATCTGTTTTGTCGAAGTCCGCAGCCGCTGGCTAGGATCTCACGGTAATCCGCTGGAAACGATAACCCGGCCCAAACAGGTGCGTGTTATAAAAGCCGCTCAACAGTATATCGCCGAAAAAAATCTGCACGACAAAGCATTTTCTTTTGGAGCCGTAGGAGTGATATTCTTTCCCGAAGGCCAACCCGAAATCACTTTCATTCCCGATGCTTTTATTGTTTGAGGTGTAATTATGGGTACACTATATCTGGTCGCAACGCCCATAGGCAATCTTGAGGACATGACTTTCAGGGCCATTCGTGTATTGCAGGAGGCAGATGTCGTTTATGCCGAAGATACTCGCCATACTTTAAAGCTTTGGGCGCATTTCGACATACGTACACATCTTGAAAGCCTGCACGAGCATAACGAAAAACAGCGCATCGAAAAAATAATTTCCGAGCTTGAATCGGGTCGCAATGTAGCATTAGTCTCCGACGCCGGAACTCCTGCCATATCAGATCCGGGTTATCCGCTGGTTCACGCCTGCCGCGAAAAGGGAATAACTGTTATTCCAATTCCCGGAGCCTGTGCGGCAGTGGCAGCATTGTCGGCTTCCGGTTTACCTACTGACCGCTTCACTTTTCTAGGCTTTCCGCCGGAACAGCAGGGCAGACGGCAGGAATGGCTTTCTGAAGCCGCCGGGTTGACTTCGACGCTTATTGTCTACCTCTCACCACACAAAGCGGCTGCTCAACTAGGTGAAATCGCTGAAATCTGGGGTGCCAGAAAGACAGTGCTCTGTCGTGAACTTACTAAAATATATGAGGAATTCGTTCAAAGCGACCTGCTTGAACTCTCTAAACAGCTATCAGCATCAGAACCCAGGGGTGAGCTTACGCTGATTGTAGCCGGAGCTTCCGAAGAAGCCGTTTCAATTGATGTAATTGCAGAAAAAGCCGCTGAACTGGTGGCTGAAGGTTTATCTGTGCGCGACGTGTCCGAGCGCCTCCGACTGCAATATAACCTGAAGCGCAAAGAAGCTTACAATCTGGCACTTGCTGCGGCTTCATCCGCGGAAGAGAGCGAATAATGGCCGCTTTGGATATTTTTGAAATCGTCCTCTAAAAATTAAGTGCAAAGATGTTTGACGCTGGGCCGCTTCCGTCTTAAAATCCTTAGATAAGCGGATAACGGGATTATGTATTAATCCATTTACGAGGAAGGTTTGCCATGAACCGCATTTACAGTCTGTTATTTCTGATTGCAATTACGGCTCTGCTGCTGCTGTCCGGCTGCGGCGGTGACAGCGGCTCCAACGATGACGGCGGAGACAGCGATTTAATCAATGATAAAGTCATGGGAGAAATCTGCACTTCTGATGCCGAATGTGCAGGCTCAATGTGCATAGCCTCCGGATCAATCAATTACTGTTCGCAGTTGTGCGTAACCAGTGCCGAATGCGACGCTGTGATGACCGGTTCCTGCTGCGAAGGTATCTCGGGTCAGGCGGTCTGCGTGCTACCGGAATATTGCTCGACTGATGGCGATGGTTCATCGGAATCGCGCGTTCTGGTCGTTAACCCCGGAGATACTATAGACTTCGGAGAAGTTGAAAGTAACACCATGCCGACTGCGGAAATTACGATTTCCAATGAAGGTAATGCCAGCTTCATGCTCTTTGACGCAGTCTGGACCGACACCGTCGACTTATCGTTCTCTCTTGTCGATTATCCCGAATCAACTGGAGTTCAACCCAGCGAAGATGTCACCTTCCTTATCAAGCTTGAACCGCAGGAGATCGGCTCTTTAAGCAACGTTCTTACCATCAGCAATGACTCCGATAACCTGCCGGCTCTTGAAATCACCGTCAATGCCGAGATAATTGCCCCAATCGGACAAGCTGAATTCGGCACCAGTGTACCTTCAATCGATTTCGGTACAGTTCCGCTGGGTTCGCTTGATAACCGCAGCACAATCAGCGCCATCAATCTGGGTGAAGGTACGGCTAAACTCACGCTCGTCAGAGCTGAAATTGTTGACGACACTGATGGCGTATTCTCAGTCGAGCGTGTTGACCATGGCGTTTCAGTTACAGAAAATGCACCGGTTGAGCTTATCGGCAGACAGTCTCTGGCATTCTCTGTAGTTTTTGAGCCGACGGCTGAGAAATCTTACACTGCAAATCTGCGTTTCGGATACAAGCTCGATGGTGATGAAATTGAAACGCTTGTGGATGTTCCAATTGGCGGCAGCGCCATTATTCCCGAACTGCAGATAACTCCTTATCCGATTGATTTCCAGACCGTTGAATCCGGTACCGAAAAGACTCTGCCCATAGTATTGAAAAACACCACTGCCGACCCAATCGTAGTTAACTTCCTCAGAATAGATCTTTTCGCCGGAGACTGGATGTCGTATTTCGAATTTTCCGAAGGCGGTGATGCTCAGAGAACCATTAATCCGGGTGAAGAGGATTTTCTTGAACTCACCATCAAGCCCGATCAGTATGAAGACGATTACAACTGCCAGCTTGTTGTATCGACCGATGTAGACGGCAACACTAATTTCTACGCACCCATTTATGCTGCTGTCGGCGCACCGAACGAGTTGCCGATAGCCAAATTCTCACTCGAACCCCACGGCGCACAGGCTCCCGATAAAATCACCGTAGAGCCGGAGACCGCCTTGGATCTGTACGGACACATCTCGCAGGATCCAGATGGAAATGTGGATAATCTGAAATTCCAATGGAATCTTTCCGCTGCTCCCGAATCTACAACCTACATTGTACCTTACGAAGATGTGGCTGATATCAGCGTTTATCTGGATGTTTCCGGAACCTACATGCTGACGCTCGTTGTCGAAGACGAATTGGGCGCCAAGTCTGCACCAAAGAGCATAACCGTTACCGCAGGTTCAAGTTCGAATCGCATTCAGATTGAAATGGCCTGTACCGGTCTGACCGGCAACAGCGATATGGATCTGACATGGCGACTGCCCGGCGGCAAGAATTGCAACGAAAACACCTCACCATCCGGTGCCTGCATTGTGCCTGATCCGGCGGAGGACGGTATTGTAACAGTAATGGGTTGTGGTTCGGCTTCTCTGTGCATGACCGAAACAATTACCCACACCAACGCCCCGGATGGCGTCTATCAGATTGTCATGACTTTCGATGAAGATTGTCCGGGCGGCGGCATCTGGCCGACCTGCGATTTCGGCTGGGGTACTGAAGATGCTCTTTGCAGCCTTAACATTTACCTGAACGACGAACCCACGCCCACTTATCAAATGACGAATCTCAGCTTCACTGAACCTGGACCTACCAGTGAAATTACCTGGCGTATGGTTCGCGAAGACGGACAATGGGACGAACCGACCGAAATGTAGGAAGGCTGTTTTAAAATGGCTGTAAAAGCCGGTAAAAAAAGCAGACTGGCGGGGTTTGTGGCCCTGTTATTTCTCTCATTACAATTTCTAGGCAGCGACTTCTGTCAGGACGTTCTTTCAATCCCATTGAAAATTGACTATCGCACTGCTGTTATGGATATAGAAGTCAACTTCGACCCTGAAGATGGTGCTTCTGCCGATGGCGATCTGGATGTTGTGGTGGAAGATGCCGAAATACCTGAGGGTGAATCCGAAGTTGAACTTGACCCCGATGGATACATTATTATTCCTCAGCATCAGACAGTGGACTTCACTGATTCCGCTAGCGGAGGAACCGCCGGTCTGATGGATTACAAAGGCAATGTTGTCGGTGTATTCATCCGGCTGGTGAATTTCGAAATAGTCGAAAATACCATTCCTGCCGAAGTTAATTCGATGGATGTATTTTTAAGCCCGAAAGTGCAGATCGAAGAGGACGATGGCTCTCAGGATGGCGATGCAGAGAGCGCAGAATCATCAGAGTCATACACAGACCCGGTTACTGGCGTATCCTATCTGGACTGGGATGCTGCTCTTGCTGATGAGGCATACAAAAACTGGGATCTGCCTTCGGTTGGCGAAGGTGAGCACGGTCTGGTAAAACTAGGCATAACAGAACCGATACTCTGCATGCAGCCCGGTGAAGGTTCTGATGGCGACGAATCACTCCCATATTGTGCCGTACCGGCTGAATTCCCGTCTCCAGACAAACGCATTATAAGAGAAATCGGCAACCTTGATGCTCTGTCGGGAATAATTACCGAAAATTTCAAGTTTGAAGTAGTGATTATTCCGCAGGATCGCATCTATATTGATGATGAAACCTGGTCCAGTGTGGATAAGTCGAAAGACTGGCAATTGAAAATTAAAATGCATTTCATAGTGGTTATTTCGGCAAAAGTGGATTAGGCCGTCCTGCGTCCAATCTGTATTCAAAAGGAAATGAGCATGCGTTTGAGGAATGCAATCCTGCCACTTTTTTTAATGCTTTTTATCCTTTCATCGTTCTATGCCTGTTCTAAAAACGAGGAAGAAAAAAAAGCAGAAGTTCCCGCCGCAAAAGCTGAAGATCTGCTGGCAAAAATGAACATTAATGAAAACTCGCAGAACGTTCTTTTCACTTATATAGACTGGAAATCGCAATATACCACAGTCGAAAAAGCCTCAGATATTCCGGCAGAATTCAGAAACGATGTCATTGTTGTTGATCTGAATCTTTCACCTTCCGAGCGCATGGCGGAGTCGAAAGTCATAGTGGCTGATATGGAGCAGAGCAACGAGAAGGGCAACTTCCTGCTCAGGTGCGAAGATCGTGCTCAGTTTGAAAAAGCAGTAGCTTTAAAACGTCAATGGAAGCTTTCAAAAACCAGACAGATGCCGGCCATGACCCAGCAGCAGGCGCAGGATATGGATATTCCGGCCAATACCGATCAGGTTATTATCTATTCAACAAGCTGGTGTGGTTACTGCAAAGCGGCTGAGAAATTCATGAAAGAAAAAGGCGTCGCTTACGTAAAAAAGGACATCGAAACCGACGATCAGGCCTCGCTTGAGATGCAGGCTAAATGTATGCGCAACGGAGCTCAGCAGTGCGGTGTTCCCGTCATCGATTGGAAGGGGCAGGTTATTCTTGGATTCGATGAGGAACGCATGAAGGCTCTATGGCAGGCCGAACAGGGTGTCAACCCCTAAAAAACAATATTAATGGAATACATGAATGTATGTGAGGTATCTGTCGGTAATAATTGCGTTATTGTTCTTGATGGTGGGCGCTGAGACCATTCAGGCTCAGCCTGTCCAGGGAGATCAGAGTGGCTCTAATGAAATACCGCTCATTCCTGGTTCAATGTCTCCGCAAAATCACCCTCTAAGAAACATGGCACCAAGTGAAGCTCCGCCTCCCGCAAGCAAGGACGGACGGATTCGCGGTTATATGAAAAAACCGGAATTTCCCAAACAAGGACCTGTGTATCAGGACCTGAGCAACGGAGTCACGGTAAAGCTTGTCAAGCAGGATGTTATTGCCAAAGGAGATACTCTCGTTATCGAAGATCGGGGTGGAGGATTGTCCTCCCTCGAAATTCTCACCGGTCTGGTGGCTTTGCTGCTGGCAATGGCTCTACTTGGACAATCTCTGATTTTAATGCTGCGCTCATCCATGAAAATGGAAATGAGAATCCCGCTGATTTTTACATTTATAATCTTTGCCGCAGGATTGATAATCGCTGTTTATATTCTCGGTAGCGAGCGCTCCTACCGCCAGTGGTGTGAGTATTCCGGCAAAGCCGGGACTATTGCCTGCAAAGAGTCCCGCTGGATGGGCCTGTGGGAAAAAAGCCTTAGAGTTATCGAAGTTTCAAAAGATAACGGCGGTCTTTTTGTATATGATCTTCCTCGTCCGCGCAAATCTACAGCAGTTGCCTCCGTACCCGAATATGTGCTTTTCTACTCTGAGAATAGAGGACAGGACAGAATTGAGTTAACTCAGGATATAGGCGATTATAAAACCCTTTTTCAGGTAGGCCAATACATTTCGGACCTTATGAGTATTGAACTTGCCGATACCCCTCTGCGTACAATGAACCCGGTCAAACCCAAATCAGGTAAAACCTATAGATTGAATAACACTGATAAAGATGCTGAGCTAATAAAGAAACCCACCGAACCGGAAATGCCGGTTGAAGAGAAGAAGTAGTTATTACGCTTTTGTCAGAAATCGCCCTTAAGAATCTCCTCAAAAGCCGGATCGCCCTGTAAGGATTTCAGATCGGGGTCTTTGCTCATTGTATCCTGTGGAGCGAAGCCGTTCATCACAGATATTTTAAGATACTCCAGGGCCAGATTTTTCTTCGATTTTAAAGCATACAGACAGGCCATGTTGTAATAGACAATTCCAAGATTGGGATCTTTTTCCAGGGCTTTTTTGTAAAATTCCATAGCCTTATCGAATTCCTGACGACCATAGAAGCTGACTCCGATGCCGTAAAGAGCGGTGGCGTTGTCGGGATCTTTAGCCAGTGCTTCTTCGAAAAGCTTGCGGGCCTCTTCAAAATTGCTTATTTCGAGCTGCTCTTTAGCTTTCAGCAGCAGAGACTGTTCGTCAGAAGCTTTGACCATTGCTGCGCGGGGATCATACGAACCAGGTTCCGCCGGTGGCCCGGGCAGCCTTATTGTTTCGGGTTTACGGTTTTCTATTTCTTTACGGTCGATGTCTTTGAGCTTTTTGAGGACGATTCCTGATTTCCCGCTGAAGCCTTTAAGGGGGCACTTGTTCTTGCGGCTGGATGCCGTTCCGCTCATCAGACGCCCTTTTTCTCCGGAGATAAGAACAGTGTCAGCCCAGACGGCAGGCCCGCAGTTATCGCCGCTCTGGCACATTTTTAATGTACCGATTACCGTATCTTCAAAGAAATCACCTTCGAAAATAAGCTCACCATCGGCAAAGCTGCATAACCCTGTGGATTTGATAAGCTTGCCTTCAAGTTTGCCGTTTTTATCGACGATGAGTATTTCACCGTAGTTATTGCCCCACAAACCGGTTAGGTTCTGCGCGGAACAGACGGCAATTCCCTGCATCATGTAAAATGCTGTCAGGAAGGATAAAAAAACTCCGGTTCGCATCAAAGCCCCCTTTATTGCGGAATTGACGGCAGAGTCTTTATTAAGAAAGAATGGCGACGTTATTTGTTATGCCGCAGCCTTTTACTCGGCGGGCTTTTCCTCTTCGACCAGTGTGCCCCAGTCGCCGAAGACTTTCTTTATCGCAGCCACTTTCAGCGCGTTATCAATATGCATGAACTGGAAGTAAATGGCGATATCTTCAATCAGGCACTCTTTAGCCTGCAATTCTTTAATGAGTTTCTCAAGCGTTTCAACTTCGGCCTTTTCAAAAGCGCTCAGATCCTTGTCTGTAAGGCCGTCTTCATGCTCCACACCAAAGAAATCCAGTGCGGTAGTCAGCATGGGGCGTTTTGTGTAGAGCCAGGCTTTAAGCAGTTCTTCGCCCATATATTCGTCCATTGCAGCCAGAATGCCGTGCTGCACTGAATTGGCTATTTCGACGCGGTCTTTGGTGCTGGTCAGACTGACTTTACGTCCGCTGCCTTTTTTGATCTTTTTATGGTAGAGTCCTTCGACCATGTTGCGCAGCTTGCGAGTGGACGTATAATATATATCAACGAATTTCTCCGGATCTATCATACCGATCAGAACGGCGTAGCCGCCCTTGTTATCTCCGCGTGTGGCCATTTCGGCTTGATGTCTGTCAAAAATATATTTTTCCATCATCTTCATATCGACTTTTTTCATTTGGATGCTCTCCTAGCTTATATGCGTTTCATTTGCCCGTTATAATGTCTGGGATTCTATCATTCAGGGGAAAAATTTCCGAATGTATTCATAACTGATTGCATTGCTGTCTGGACTCATGCCTTCAATGCAGTAAATTACCTCATCTTTAAATGGTGCAATGGCGTCTGTAAGTCCCTTGAAATTAAGCGAACCTTCTCCCAGTGCCAGATGACTGTCTTCATCGCCGTGATTGTCGTGCAGATGCAGTTCGAAAACCTTGCCGGGGAAGTAATCGAACCATTCCTTAAGCGAAATACCGTTGCCCCAGGTGGCATAATGCCCGAAGTCGAAGCAATGTCCCAGACTCGGATGATCCAGCTTCGCAACCACTTCTGCCAGCAGTTCCGGCGTTTTTTCATAAATGTTTTCGATAACGATCCTGGAACATTCCGGTAGATGCGGCAGGGCTTCGCGCCAGAAAGCTACAGTTCTTTCGACCCACTGCCTGCGCGCCCATTTCATCTGCAGGTCTGTGTATGTGCTGTGAAACACTATTGTTCTGGCTTTTATGAATTCTGCCATCCTGAAGCATTCGAGTGATCGCCTGAACCACAAATCTCTTATGGCCGAATCTACGCTGTCGGGTTTGAAATCGAAAAACGGCGAATGCAGAGACATGGAAGGATTCCAGGTATCTTTAATAAGCTGCAATTTTTCAAGCGTACCGTTCGACTTCCAGGCGTCCAGCATAGGCCCGGTCAGGGAAATTTCCAGATCATGCCGATTCTTGAAGTAGAAATCGAAATCTTCTTCAAAGCAGCTTATTTTAAAATGACAGT
>Ga0172375_10003606_pt1 | contig 23432 bp, 21 predicted proteins | sample LakKiv1m_FD_114537 | JGI IMG/M metagenome (GOLD analysis project Ga0172375, IMG submission 114537) | Freshwater microbial communities from Kabuno Bay, South-Kivu, Congo - kab_092012_11.1m | ecosystem: Environmental > Aquatic > Freshwater > Lake | place: Democratic Republic of the Congo... | reverse complement strand
GGTGCCAAAGCCATTTCCGTCCAACTCGGCATCAACGAAAAAGCGGTTGAAGAAGACGTAGAACCACTGCTCTTGAAGCTAGGAAAAATCGAAAAAACTGCAGCAGGAAGGATTTTAGTATAAGACAAAATCATGATCACACTCCAGCTTCCAAATATATCACATCAGAAAGATTATGAAGAGATGATCAAAGAATTTTTCGAATATGACAATGAAGTAATCCCACAAGCTATGGCAATGAAGCCAGGAGAGACATTCGATGCGTTTCTTACAAGAACGGAAGAATATAGGCAAGGCATAAACATAAAGCCAGAACATGTACCAGCGACACTCTATTTCATGATGGATGAGAATGGGAGGATTGTATGAGGAATACATATCCGCCACAAACTCAATGAATTTCTAAAATTCCATGCAGGTAATATAGGATACGGAGTAAGGCCAGATGAAAGAAGGAAATGATACGCAAGCATGGCATTGAAGCTAGTTTTAGAAAAATGCAGAGAATTGGGCATGGACAAGGTATTGATAACATGCAAGAAAACTAATATCGGATCAGCGAAGACGATACAGAAAAATTGAGGAGTATGGGATTCGGATTATGAATTCGAATGATCGACGAAAGAAAGATACCGGATTGCTTTATAAATACTCCATAGAAAAGAAAAGAACACACGCTCGGATGGTGAAACTGGTAGACACATACGTCTCAGACGCGTATGCCGAAAGGTGTGAGGGTTCGAGTCCCTCTCCGAGCAATTCGTAAAAGCAATTCGGAGCTTGTCCCGGTCTTGCACCGGGAAGTCCCCTCCTAAGCAATTTCAACAAATCCCTTAATCTTCTAATCTCTATCCATGAAAGATTTGCTTCATCCTTATGGAGAACTCGACGTCCTAGGTCGATACAGCAAAATCACGCCATACCTCAAGAATTTTTTACACAACAAAGATCTCGCGACCAAAATACTCTGACCGAATTTTACTCTGCTGAAGAGAGGCACCGTCCTCCCTTTTTTACATCTGGAAGATATGAGCATCATCGATGACGACTATCTGGGATTAAGGTCGCATAGCCACCTCCAGGATGTCAAAAAACAATTGAACGCGACACAAATTCTGATTCGACAATATTTTTTCCCTCGCAAGCTCATCAATTTTTTCTACGCATGCAATAATGAATACGGCAAAGACATAGAAAGGATATTCATCGATATCGACAGACAGAACAACACACCGGATGATGCGAGAAAAGTAGTACTAGAACTAGTAAAAACAATCAAGTCTGACAAATCATTCCCGCTAAAATACAAAACGATAATACTACGGACCTGATCAAGCTTCCACGTCTATCTCATGCTCGACAAACCTATCGATCATAACTTCTATGACACCTATCTCAGTTATGGCAAAAATAAGGAAAAAAGTTTCATCAACAAACGAGCAGCAGATATCAGCAAAAAGACAAATCTGATAGTATTGTGAGCTCATGCAAGGATAAAAAATTCCATCATCCTCGATACCAGCAACACACCACCGGGAAAGCTTGCCAGATGCCCCTTTTCGCTTCATATCAAAGATGCGAAAACAGTGGATGGTATCTGTGTACCAGTCAGCGAAGAAGAATTAGCCGATTCCAAATTGATTACACAACTCCAGAAAATCACTCCAGAAAAAATATGGAACGATATAGGAAGATATGCAGCATTGTTAAGATAGTGAAAAAACGCATCACAAGAGATGCGTTTTTTTGATATGAAAAAAGTCCTCAAAAATTTGACAGATTTTTAAAAATACATATAATCAGAAAATACTTTTAACTATATTAAAAATATATGAAGAAATTATTTCTCAAAATAACATTGATCTCAACGCTATGAATAACGCTATTATTGGGGGCCAAAAGCACATACGCACAAGTAGTCCACATCATTACAGCTACGGCGTATTCATGAGGGACAATCAGCCCTTCCTGATCAATATCCGTAGATGATGGAACAGATCAGACATTCACCATCACGCCAGATGCATGATACGGCATATGGAGATGAACAATAGATGGCATGGCGTCGATCTACAGTCCGGCAATCACAGGAAGTAGAACATATACGTTCACGAACGTAGTTGACGATCACACCATAGTAGCTGAGTTTGCATCTCTTCTACCGAGAATGGAGAGTTACTCAGTGAGTTGTGCGGGTGGTAAATTAGCTATAACTACGCTAATGGTAAACTTCACATATGAAATCAACTCTATCGATCCGCTCTCCAATATAAAAATTGACGACACTATCGACCCAGATTCGATAACCATACCAGGAGGGACAAAAACAGTACCTATGGTGCTGCCACGCTTAAGTGATGGTGCTTATACCTTAAGTATTGCAGCAGGTACAACCATCAATGGGATCGTAAGTGCAGAAAAAATGACATTACCATTTGAAGTAAAGTGTGGGGTTACGGCTACCTATGGAATAGAGGCGACTGCAGGAGCAAATGGAAAGATAGATCCAACAGGAGCAATAAAAGTAACTGGAGGTGACAGTCAAAAATTTGATTTCATCCCAGATGCGGGTTATATCGTAGAAGACGTAACCGTAGATTGAACATCCATAGGCGTAGTGACAAGTTACACATTTGAAAAAATAGGCGCAAATCACACCATCCATGTAACATTTAAAATAGAAGGATGAGGATGACGAATGAGCGACAGCTGTATAGCAAAATGGCCGGGCCGAGAAGACTACTACAAATTTGACAACAAATGTGAATCGCGAGAAGAAATAGAATGCATAAAAGATTTCTCAGCCTGTCTAGGCGTTCCGCAGAAAATGAAAGATTTAGAATCGCTCAATGCCCTATTCACCAGCTTATTCGGATTTGATATTACCTTACAAAACATAGTCAAATCAACAGCGAAAATAGTGACACCGGAAATCGACTTCCTATCATTCTTTGAGGGAATGGCAAAAAAGCTACAACTACTCAACAACAAAATAGTAAACTGATCACAAGCGATAGACACAACAGAAGCTGATCTCCTCATGAGAAGGCCTCCAGGTCGTGAAGCATATCCCGGCGACGTACGCTATACCAACCCAAAGCCCACCAAAACAAAATAACTATATGCCAATCCTATACCTTTTTATTCTTTCAATCACAAACACAATGAAAAAAACTATGAAAAATTTTAAAAAACATGCCCACAAAGCATTGTTCTTTCTATGAGGGATAGCTATCGTCCTCCTAGTGCAAGCGTTGATTCCAGCATCGAGTAACGCAGCCACCATGGCAGCGGAAAATTTTGATGATTCATTCATCCGTGAAGACACAACATATGTATTGGCACTAAGTGACGTACTCTATAGAACAGATTTGACAGCGCCACTCAATACAGTAAAATTAAAAATGACTGATGCGGAGGGCAAAATAACGTATCGTGCAGTCGAGGCAGGCAAAGTATTGAGCCTGACGATAGGAAATCCTTTAAGCGATACTGATATGAAAGTTGATTTTGCAAGAGATACAAGCATTCTTAACTTCGAATTTTTAAATGCTAGAGGAGATGTATTGAGTCAAAAGTTATTGGTACTTGTACGTAGTAAAGCAACATTTCTCAAAGCGAAATTAAGATTGGGAGAATGAGAAACGGGCGGTGGTGGAACCAGATCTCACGCGTCTGCAGAAGTCTTGGCATATAGAGACACCGCAAGCACAAATATAATTTCAGTGTTGATAAATAGAGATGCTGCAAATAGAGATATCCTTACCTACGATTTTAGAGATATCAGAGATCTTACATTTAGAGACGAATTACAGGTAGCAGGAATAGCACTTAAATACAGAGACGATGCTACAAAGAGAGATATTACACAAACGGTCAAACTTACCGATTGGGATAAGGGGCGATCGCTGAACATCAAAAAGGGGCTGGTGACACTTACATTTCTCAATAAGAATGGGAAGACAATACCATCAATTCCGGCACTGGCATTCCAATTCTTATCAGCAAGTGACTTTGCAAAAAATAGGGGTGTAGCAGGATATCAATATGCTACACTAGCAGATGCACTTAAAGACGTATTGAATCTTTCTTTAAATTTGGAATCAACTCTCGCTGGATATGAAGCATTATCTTTGAAATCTCTCATGACATCAAAAGACGTAGAATTGAAAATATGAACACCCGCAAAAGCAGGCGAGCCACTTGAAACACAAGTGTTGTCAGTCAGGAATACATTTGATGCACGATTTGGTGCATTGTTATACAACACACAATCCGTAGTGGATTTCATGGCTCAATATAGATTGGAAAATACATACAGAATGAACGTGCTTGCCTTGGAAGTTCAAGACCTTAGAGATACCGTAGACTTTATAGCAGCGAACACAAGCGACACACAGCTCAAAGAAATGTTGAAAGTTCGTCCGTTGGCAGATAGATTTATAGTTCAAAGAGTGAAAGAAGAACAAAAAGCATACATGGCTGCGAAAGAAGCCTTGCAATTGCAACTACAGCTACAACGGCAACAGAAATAAAAAAACATATTTTCCACGACAAAAAAAAGAGCCATACGGCTCCTTGGAATAAGAGATTGATGATCAAAAGTTATGTCTCACGAAATACGGAGAACGTCCCTTTTTAGATTTCTTGGCCCGCTTTACGGGCTGGATGTTTTTTTTGTTTGTCTCTGCACTCTGATCAACAGTCTTGGCTGTTTCTTGGCGGGTCTCAACTGATTTTTCTTTTGGATTCTCGTTACACATACACTTTCTTTTTTGGGGTTCAACAATTTCTTTTCTCTAACAGAAATGCGAAGACGGACTATACACGACGCGAGGCGGATAGGTATCTTCAGGAGTCACAGACTCAGAAGCATCCGATTCAGTCTTGCGTTTTTCTTCCGTAGACGCAGCCTCATCACGAGGGCTTTCGATGTCATTTTGTTCACACATACGCTTAAGATTTTGGGGTGTTTATATTAGGTTTTTATTAGAGACTACGAAAAAGTGATGTTTGATTTGATGCTTCCTGTAGAATATTCACCAGTATCTTCATCGCCGGATTCCACTTTCCTGAATTCTCTTCTTGGAGAAGCATCTCTTGGTTTCTGGACAACAGCGTCGCCAGTCTTCATCGTCAATGAGACTTTTTCACGTTCCGGCTCGATGCCGATGACTCTCACTTTAACTTTCTGGCCTACAGAAACAACATCAATAGGGTTGGTAACATAAAAATTGGCCATCTGGGATTTGTGGACCAAACCATCATTGTGTAATCAGATATCTACGAATGCTCAAAAATCAGTCACGTTCCTGACTACTCCATCAAGCTCCATACCCATCTGCAGATCTTTGAAATCTAGCACATCAGATTTGAAACTCGGTGGTTCCACATCATCACGAGGATCCAGTCCTGGCCTCTCAAGTTCAGCCAACACATCTTTCAGCGTTTCTCTTCAGATATCATATTTTTCTGACCAGTCAGCGATTTTTTTACTCACATCACCGACGACCATAGGAAGTTTGACGTCTTTTTTCTTCAGATTAAATTCTTTTTCGAGCAATTCATAAACTTGTTTGTGAATTTCTGGATGGATACCGGTAGCATCCAGCGGATCTTTTCCTCACTTGATCCTCAAGAATCAGATCGCCTGTTCGTAGGCCTTAGGACCGACACCTTTCACCTTCTTGATTTGCGATTTGGATTCAAATTCACCGTTTTCATTCCTATAGATCACCACATTTTTCGCTAATGCAGGAGTGAGTCATGCGATATATTGCAATAATGGATAACTCGCAGTATTCGCATCAACTCATACCGAGTTTACCGTATCTTGTACCTTTTCATCAAGCTTTTCTTTGAGGAATTTCTGATCGACATCATGTTGATATTGTCCGACGCCGATAGCTTTCGGATCGATTTTGGTCAATTCTGCGAGCGGATCTTGTACTCTGTGGGCGATACTAATCGCCCCCCTCACCGTCACATCCAAGTTTGGATATTCTTCTTGTGCGAGTTCGGAAGCCGAATACACAGACGCACCGGATTCAGAAGTAATCATATATTTTACGTTCAGCTTATTCTTTTGGATGAAATCAGCGACAAATTTCTCTGATTCCCTCGACGCGGTTCCATTACCAATCACGATCAGATCAATCTTGTATTTGTCGATCAATTCTTTCAATGTTTTTTCAGATTCTTCTGTTTTTTTCTGAGGTTCGGTAGGATAAATCACGGTATTGTAGAGAAATTTTCCCGTCTTATCGACGATAGCGAGCTTGCATCATGTCCTGAATGCCGGATCGAAACCGAGCACCGTAAGGCCTTTTACAGGTCATGTGAGCAAGAGATGTTTCATATTATCTCCAAAAACTTTGATTGCAGCTTCATCAGCTCGATGTTTTTTGTCGGATCTAATCTCCCTTTCCAGCGATGGCAGCAATAATCTATCTAGCCCATCCTGAATCGCTTCTTTGAGATATTCCACACAAGACTTCGCCTGTGCGGGCACAAAGAATTTTTCAGCAGACGCAGTGATTCTCGCATCAGACATCTGGATATCCAGACTCAATTGTTTTTCGTCTTCAGCTCTGCTCACTGCCAAATAGGCGTATGAAGGCATTTCTGAAAGTTTTTTGCTGTAGTCTTTGTAGATTTTATACACGCCGTTCTCTTCAAATTTTTTGGTTGGTTTCGTTTTGAGCAAAGCATTGATTTGTTCGTAGGCTTTTATCTCTTCTCTGAGGTCAGCATGATCAGACACATCTTCAGCGACGATATCTTTTGCTCATTGGATAGCCTCTTTCACGTCTTTGACTGACGTCTTCACATCACCCGTATCTTTGACGAATTTCTCAGCCTCAGCGTCAAATTCTTCTTTGGTCATTTCCGCTTTTGCGAGAATCTTCGCCAAAGGCTCAAGTCACTTCGCTTTCGCAATCGTCGCTTTGGTATTTTTCTTCTCTTTAAATGGTCTATAGAGATCTTCTACTCTCGCAAGCGTATCAGCCTCCATGATTTGTTTCCTCAATTCATCCGTCATCAAACCTTTCTCTTCAATCAAACGGATCACATCGAGCTTTCTCTGTTCAAGATTTTTGGTGTAGACATAGATATCATTGAAATCTCTCAATTGCTCGTCAGTCGCGCCATGCGTCATCTCTTTACGATATCTGGCAATGAATGGAACAGTATTCCCCTCATCCAAGAGGTCGATGATGGTTTTGATCACCGCAGGATCCATCGCAGTTTTCACCGCTATCTTTTTGATCAAATCGTTCATAGTTTCACATATAAGAGTAAAATGTTTGCGTCCCCCAATGTAGCAAAATCAATCTGCATTACAAGTCAGACACAACTCCTGTTTTTTTAATTCCATTCTTTTGGGCCGATTGCAATGTCCGTCACAGGGAACATACTCTCGTTCAAAGTCGAGACCAAACGGATCCAAGACCGCAATCGACGAGGGGTTTTTGCTTACTTTTTGACCCGGGAGCAAAAAGTAAGGCCGGGCGCGGACAAGGCGCAAAAAAAATATCTAGATAACATTGAAGAAATAAATACTATAAGTGCATGAAACGAAGGACCATCGTCATCTCAGACCTCCATCTCCCTACGCCTGACGCAAAACCAGACAGACTTTTGGCTTTTCTTGAAAATCATCCTTGTGAAACCCTTATTATAAACGGCGACCTCATCGATAAACGATATCTCAGATTCTTCGGGAAACGAGAAGCAAAACATGACGAAATACTGAGACAAATACAGCAAATCTGAAAAAAGAATCAGACTCACATCATCTATCTTCAGGGCAATCACGAAAAAAGCAGAAAACACGTCACGTCAGTCTTTGAGCATCCTCTCCAAGAGACTACTATCACTTCGGGCGGCAAAACATATCTCGTCTGCCATGGCGACAGCTTCGAAAAAGAGATGAGCGAACCGAACTTCTTCAATATCAGCCTTTCATTGATCGGCTACTTCGTAGCTTGGATTGATAGGAATTTGAGAACAAATTATCGGATATCCCACTTCTTGGAAAAAGTATACGGTTTTCTTTTCAACCAGAAGACACGTTTCATCAAGAATGCCATAGCTCACGCCAAAAGAAAGAAGGTCGACGGCGTGATTTGCGGACATATCCACACGCCTCAGATACAGATGATAGACGGCATCCAGTATATGAATTCAGGCAATCGGACAGATAACTGTTCAGCCTTGATCGAAAACGGACAAGGAGAACGGGAAATCGTCTATCCCAAATAAAACCTTGAGATTTACTAGAGCTTCACTATAGTGCAACCTGCAATAAGGTCCGGTCGTTTAGTGGATAGGACACAACCCTGCGAAGGTTGTAACCCCGGTTCGACTCCGGGTCGGGCCGATGAGAAAATCTGACGAAATCAGATTTTTTTCGTTCAATAAAAAAATTTGCATATTTTTCAAAAACCACTATAATTATAGTATAAGAAATTGTTCGACCGCCAAAATTTATTTTGGATGCGAGAACAATCCAGCTCAGCTAGACAAAAACAAAACTTTTAGTTCTTACAAAAACAAAAATGGCAGAAACAAAAGCGACAGCTAAACCTGTTGAAAAGAAAGCAGCTGCAAAGCCAGCAGCAAAAAAGATTCCCAAAGAGGAAATCATGCAAAAACATGCCCAGATGGTATGATTCGTACAAAACGTCGTAGGTGCGATCGAAAACGATCTCAAAAGGATGAAACTGATCCTAGCCCAATTGGCTAAATTTGATCCGGAAAATCCTGACTTCCTCAACGCGCTCGAATCAGAGACGAAAGAAGTGATGGGAACTGGTGATCTGAAGTCTTACAGCGAAGAGAATATGGAAGTAGTCGAAGGTAAATTTGATGGATACTTCATGGTCGGAGCCGATCAGAAAAAATATCCAGTGCCATTAAACTACTCTAGCAAAACGAAGTTGGTACCTGGAGATATCCTCAAACTGAAGATCATGGAAGATGGAAAATTCATCTACAAATTGATCCAACCAGTCGAAAGAAAACATATCAGAGCAACCCTTTCAAGAACTGATGATAACAAATTCATCGCAGTCACTGATGAAGGAAAAAATTACTTCCTTAATCAAGCTGCCGTAACCTTCTTCAAAGGAAAGCCAGGTGACGAACTCTACATCCTCGTAAATGATAAGGAGGAAGGCGGATTCGCAGCCATCGAAGCCATCATAAAGAAATAATAATTTCAAAAAATATTTTCCCAAAAAACACGCTGTAGAGACGTTTTGACAAAACGTCTCTATCCCATTCACGGGCAGCGTGTTTTTTTTGTCCTACTTTTTTCCTACTCTTTCCATTGAATTAAAAAAGGTAAAAAAGAAAACGGATAAAGGTTAATGTACTTTATCGAGAGCAAAAAAAACATGCTTAAATTCGAAGAAATATTGTCACGACAAAAAGCACAGGAATTAACATTAAATCTGTATATCATTTTCAGAAAAATTAAAGATTTTTCATTTAGAGACCAAATCCAAAGAGCGGCAGTATCAATATCTAACAATATCGCCGAGGGATTTGAAAGAAGATCTAACAACGAATTTAGATATTTCCTTTATATAGCGAAATGATCCAGTTGAGAATTACGTTCAATGCTATATCTAGCTAAAAAGCTAGATTATATAACAGAAGACGAATTTAAAAGATTCTATCAAGAAACAACGACAATATCATGACTTTTACATGGTCTAATAAAGTCTTTGCAATAGATACAACCTTTTCACTTTAACCATTTACCTTTAACCATTATACTTGTGTTCGTCCTCAATTTTCTTTTCCCCAGACTCTGCATCAATTGTCGCGCCGAAGGCGAATATTTATGCAAATCCTGCAAAAAATCACTTACTCCACACCCAGAAATCTGCCCCTATTGTCACAGATTTTCTGAAGACTACAAGACCTGTCTCAATTGTAGAACAGACAGATCGCATCATCTAGAATGACTGATTGTCGCCTTTTCGTATCAGGATCTCGTCAAAAAACTCATTCTCCAGCTCAAATATTACCACAAATCCGATGTCGCAGACTTTCTGACGGAAAGGCTGGCATTGGCTATTTCAACAAACAAAAGTTTGCCGAGCAGATTCAAGATTTCCTATGTACCGAGTCATCGATTCCGTCATTATTGCGTTAAAGGATACAATCAATCCAAGGTCCTGGCGCAGAGACTTTCAAACAAGACAGGTCTTCCGCGAGTCTATATCGCTAGGAAAACGCGCTCGACACATACGCAGGCGGGGCTGAATAGAGTACAAAGACTGACAAATCTCGAAAATGCTTTTCAGATGGACGCACGCAAAATAAGAGAATCTGACACCATTCTCATCATAGATGATGTAACCACGACCTGATCCACAATCAACGAACTCGCCAAAACCATCAAATCCCAGTTCCCAAAGGTAAAAATACGATGAGCAGTCCTGGCAAGAAATACAAAATAGCAATTATGTCACATTTCAAAAGGAAGGCAAGAGAATGCTCTTGCAAAGAGCACTTTTTTTGACAAAATAAGGCATTTGGGCTATAATTGAGATAGCTAAAAACTTTACCTTTAGGCAAGCAAGATGGCAGACGCAACTACTCCAACATCAACAACAGCAACCACAGGGACAGATGTAAATCTGAATCTCAATTTTGACGATATCAAAATACCTGAAGCATCAGCTACTACGCCCGATCTCAAGGTAGATCTTTCTGACGTACAAAAACCAGAAGTGACCACGATACAGACAGAAGAATTACCAGCAAAAGAAGCGGAATCGACGAATGTGACAAGTCCAGAGCTAGTCGGAACTATCGAAGAAGTGAAAGCGGCCGAAGAAATAAAACCGGCTATTGAGCCCTCTGCACCTATCAACCTATCCAGCTCTGCACCTTCAGGCGACGACCGACTCGCACAAGAAGATAAAATCGTAGAGAAAAAAATAGAAGAAAAGGTAGAAGCGGCAGTCGCGTCACCTGAAACAAATGAAGAAGCGACCGTAAGTACAGTCGAAAATACGCCTGTGGAAGCAGAAAAAAATCTACCTACGACCTCATTCAAAGAAGATCAGAAGATCATCGAAGAATTGACGAGCATGGCAAATCAAAATAATCCAGTAGAAGTACAAGCAGAAGTCGAAGCAACTCCTATTGTCGAAGCACCAAAAGTAGAGCTTACAAAAGTAGAAGTTCCAGAACCGGTAGCCAATCCAACAACCGCAGCTCCCGCTGTAGGTATGGATCTGGATTCATTATTGTGAACACCGACCACGCCAGTAGAGCCAGTGGCTATCCAAGTTGCCAATCAGAATCCCGAACCAATAGCTAGTAATTTGCAGTCACCTGCAACCTGAAACCTACAACCTGAAACCTTAATTCAGCCTGGATCAACATTCCAGACAGTACTTCCACCGATAGCGACTCCCGTCGCTGCACCAGTGACACCAGAGATACCAAGCCCGATGCCTACGATAGTAGCGAATACCACACCATCATATTCTACGGCTCCTACAACACACAAAGGAAAGAACATGAAAACATTTTTGATCCTTCTAATCTTGGGATGAGCAGCAGCATATGTCCTCAAAACGATGTACCCCTTGGAATACGAAAATATGAAAGCGAATGTCGCTTCTTTATTTGGAGGAGATACAAGAATCACGGAAACTACAGGCATAGAAAATATGCTTGGAGCTACATGAACAGTAGCGGAAACAGGAGAAACAATGACATGAATCGTGGAAACGACAGAAGAAGCGACGACAGGCACGATACCAACCTGAGATCTCTCTACACCGGGCTTCGACGGATTCGCAGATTTGCAAGATGTCTTGACGGGAGCGAATGGAAATCCCGCTCTGACGGACCAACAACTCACACAGCTCAAAAAATTCTCAGACGAAGCAAAGACATTCGTGGAATTGGGGAAGAAAATCAATGACAAGGTAATGCTCAAATATGGAACCTACGTGTCCAAGAAAGCAGACGGACTCATTTTAAGTATTGAAAACAAGGAGCAAATAGATAATGCTAAGATAGATTGATACCTTGCACAATTTTCTGGGTATATCTACCAGCTTACTACCCTTTCCTACGATGGCACCGATACCGCAACGCAACCAACAATGATTCCTGAGGAAACAGACGCGTCAACAAGTTGAGAAAACGATACAGCATCAGGCATGATCCAAGACATCAACCGAGACAACTCAGGGTCAACAACACCACAAGACACTCAGACCCCAGAAATGACAGGGCTCCAATAATTTTTTCCAAGGCAAAAAATTTTCTAATAACTTATCTGCGCTCGTAGATAAGTTTATTTTTTATCTGAGATACGAAAAAAATGTCAGCCCAAAGACGATAGAGAATTATACGCTACGACTTAACAGGCTGATCGAATATGTAGGAGATGTAGATGTTCTCAAACTCAATCGCATGCAGCTTTTGGAATATAGGATGGCGCTCCATGAGCACAATCTCAGCGTCAAAACCATCAATTATCATATCGTCGCCATCAGAGCATTTCTCAAATTTCTTCTCAAAAACGATATCGATTGCATCTCGCCGGACAAATTGGAACTAGCAAAAATACCGCCGAGAGAAGTGAACTATCTCGCAGATGAAGAGATAGAGAAAATCTTATCGGCGCCAGCACAATTCAGCAAAAACAGATTTAAGCTGATCAGAGACGAAGCGATTCTCCAATTCTTGTACGGTACCGGACTCAGAGTTTCAGAGTTGATCAACCTGCAAAAAAAAGACGTCCACGTAGATAGCAAACAATTTTCAGTAATAGGTAAAGGCTCCAAGATAAGGGCGATATTTACGACCAAAGACGCCAGGGAAAAACTGAATGAATATCTCAAGACGAGAACTGATAATTCGCCATATCTATTCATCAGCCTGTCGGCGAATAAATTGGGAGAACATCTGAGCAGAAATGCTATCGAAGATATGGTAAAAAAATATGCCAAGCTCGCCGGCATCGATAAAAAAGTTACGCCGCACACGCTCAGACACAGCTTCGCGACATCACTGATCAAGAAGTGAGCAGACATCAGAGCGGTGCAGACGCTCCTGGGCCATGCATCCATCACGACGACACAGATCTATACGCACGTCGATGACAGACATCTCCAGAAAGTCCACGACTTATTGGAAGAGCAATCTTAAGATTGAAATCAGATGCAAGAAAAATATAAAGCTTCCACCAATCCGCGATAGCGCGGTACTCATTTATACTCTTTAAAGGATCCCATGGACAAGAACACCCTCTTACAGAAGTACGGAGACATCATCAAAGAAGAGATCAACGTAAAAGATATAGCCTCTCTCGACGCATCAGTGAAGATCACTAAGCTTTTCAAGCCCTTGGGAAGCAAGCTTTCTAGTAAATACGCAAAAGACACCGGAAAGATCATCCAATTCGGGAAACAAGGAAATATCAAAGAAGGTGCCGACGGCGCCATCATCATTTTTGATGACCAAGGGAACGAATGGAAGCTCGAGAAAGAAGACTATGAAATCGCCTATGAATGATTGGAATGAGATAATATCGCTGTCGACCAAAATATCATCGCAAAGCTCGATCTCGAAATCACTCCACAGCTCCAGAGAGAATGAATAGCCCGCGAGATATCAAGATTCCTCAATCAGATGAGAAAAGATGCTGACTACAAAGTAGATACGAAAGTGACGCTCTTGTATGAGACACAAAGCAAGGAATTGGAGGACATCCTGATAGAATTCAAGGACTTCTTCAAGCATGAAGCGCTCATCAAAGCAATCGAAAAGAATGCAGATCCTCAAGGAGACATCAGAGCGGAATTCCTGAACGGTGACTCTTATATAACGTTCGCCTTAAAACAATAAAATCTATCTTCTATTCTCTATTGTCTAAACATCATGAAGTGTTACGATTATGCGATGAAATATCTCTATAACCACCCAAAAACTGAACAGGATCTCAGGATAAAGCTTTTCCAGAGATGATATTCTAGCGAAGACGTGCATCATGCTATGGAGATATTGGAGAAACAATGATTTGTGGACGACACGATGTTCGCACAGATGTATATCAATAGCGAAGTGATGAAAAAAGGAAAACCTCTGCTCCTCATCACGAAGAAGCTTGAGGTGAAAGGAGTGCCCAAAGCCATTATCGCACAAGTGACGAAAGCGAATCAAGAAGACATAGCAGAATGAATCCACGAAAAGATAAAGAAAGAAATTGCAAATTATAAGAAGAAGTGAGAAGAGTGATTTAATATCATCCAGAAACTCATGAGAAAATGATATAAACTCGATGACATAAAATATGTCATCAATAAAAATACACATTAATTTAATTCATTATCATACAGCATGTGAAGACGACATTCGATAGCGGCAAAAAAGGCCGCAGGCGATCAAGCCAAAGGGAAAGCTTATAGTATGCTCTCCAAGATTATCCAGATCGCAGCCAAAAAAGGCGCAGATCCCAAGATGAATCCAAGCCTAGAACTTGCACTCCAGAAAGCGAGATACATGAGCGTCCCCAGAGATATCGTCGATAGAGCTATCCTCAAAGGTTCAGGACAGCTTGAAGGAGAAAATATGGAAGAAGTTTTCTATGAAGGATATGGGCCGGGTGGCATAGCTATTTTGGTAAAAACATTGACGTCCAATACCAACAGAACGGCGTCCAATGTGAAAGCGATAATGGGAAAACACTGATGATCACTTGGATTACAGAATTCTGTAGCGCGGCAATTCAAAGAGACATGAATCATCGTCACTGATGGAACATCAGAAAAAATAAATGACAAAGGTAAGGAAGTAGAGAAAATAACTCCGCTATGAGCAGATTTTGAAAATGTAGTAATGGAGCTTCCCATTGCAGATTTTGAGGTTGAATGAGGCACGGCAGTCATCTACACAGACAAGCTCAATTTCATCGAAGTACAAAAAAGATTGGAAGCATTACATTACCATGTCATAGAAGCAGATATTCAATTCGTGCCGGAAAATATGATCAACATTTCTGCAGAAGATAAAGAAAAATTTCTTAGTCTCATAGACGCCCTAGAGGGTGATGAAGATGTAGATAAGGTACGACACAACCTTGCTTAGTTTACTGGCAAAGTCAGTTATCATCGAGCATTCTCCGCATCTCGAATAATCTGATTATTTTTTTGTAATTAGAGATAGTAGGATATTCTGTGACGACGAGATCAAGAATAGTTTTGAGATCAAGGAGATCCTGTGTCTTCGATCTGTCTGCGCCGGCGGCATCAGATTGTTTTACGATAGCATTATTGACGAGCAAAAGCGCCTCATCTACCGACATAGCTCTTTCTTCAGCGAAACATTGTTTACCGAGAACTAAAGCTATCTGGTCGATCTCTTCTTGAGAGATTCATTTTCCATAGATATTCAAAGTCACTTTTCACTTATATTTCAGATTGTTGAAATTATTCAGATCAGAAGATTTTACCTTATCAAAGGTGAAGTCTTGGATAGTAGTGATGGGTGGCAAAGCCGCAAAGAACTTTTTGAAGTTGGTCACGACATCATTGTTCAGATCCTTGGAGATGGAATATGCGAAGACAGCGATGTCTCTGTATTTCTCCCTAAATTGATAATAGCACTGATTCATATCGATATTGTCGCAAAACATCAAACCTTTGATGGATTGCTCGATGACAGCATCGTCGATCAAGGTATTTTCTCCCGTGCTGAATATCCGATTGTACAAAGCATATCATATATACGCATCATCGGACAATCATGATCCAAGCACATCAGCATAGTCAGTAGCCAATGCAGCGATCTCAGTCTGCTTCTGTTTTTTGACTTCTTGTCGGAGGTAGTAGAAGAATTCATTGAGGAGAGACAGAGTATTTTTATTGGATGTTATAGAAAGTTTATCTACGAGCATAAGGAAAGAACGCTTGGAATTGGCGGTAAACGCGACGGTGATAGGAATAGAGAAATAACCGTCAGGAGTCTCCAGGATGTCGCCTATAGTGACATCGGAGATATCGTTGAACTCATTATTTTCTCCCACATTCTTGAAAAAATCACTCCATTTCTGCAAAAGTACCACATCATTGTAAGGATTTTTTTTCAAAAAATTAGTACCTATCATATCAGTATTGATCTTGTCTGTATACGTATCTTTCCAGACATTGAGGCTAGGAAGATAGATATATTGTAAAAAATTCTGATAAGGTAATTGGAGATCTTGCATATATTTGGTGTATTTCTCTATGCTCTGTTTCACCTCGTCATCCTTTTTGATAAGATCGTAGATCGTAGTGGAGAAGCTCAAAGCTTCCTTGGTGACACGATTAGTATTTAGCATAGTGGTATCGTAGAGAACGAGATTGGCCAATTCGGGTGTCTTGGCGTTCAGGTCCTGGAGCGTAGAATACGCGGCAAATATGAGATAGATGGCTCATATGCAGGACAGGATTGCGAGAAGCATGATTACTTTACCGGAATTATTCTTGTCATGGAAAAAACGCAAGACAGGTTCGAAAAAAACCTTAATCTTATCCATGTTGATGGGGACAGATACTTTTATCTTCGGAGTTTCTGGCGTTGTTTTCGCTTCCATGATATAAGACGTCAAATAAAGCTATTGTATGATTCATACTTCAGGCACCGTTCACGTAGTATTGATTGATAGATTGCCACTTCACATATTGTCGCCGGTTCATGCCATTTCGCCGGTCGATGGTTCACTAGTAACGACGGACGGCGTAGCAGATTGTTCAGGTGAATAGTCACTATGTAAGATGAAATCTGCTATTTCTCTTTGCGGATTTTTCTGGATAGGCAGGATAAAGTTCATAGAAGAGCTGTTCACCGGAAAGACGGTAGATCAGACTTGGATGACTTTCTGCTGTATCTTGAGCTGCTTGGCATCGATATTTTCTCCTATCACGAACAAACTTTGCTTGAGGAGATCCAACAATTGAGTGACGACGAAAATGTGCGGATTGAGGATGCCCTGTCTGATGAGCGAAGCCTCGTCCTGTTTGAACGTATCTACTTCGACGTTGAATGATATTTCTTTCTGTTTCGGATCGAATTTTTGGAAGGTGATACTAAAATTAGGCAGGTCGGATTGCTCCAATTTGAGATCGATATAGTACATCAATTTCTTGAAGAAACTTACATCAAACTTCGATCATTTTTCATAATACGTATAATATCTATCGAAATCGCCGATCAAATTACAATTTTCATCGATCTCGAATGGATTGAGATAGCAGGTATTGAGGTATGTTTTGATATCTTTCTCCCCTCTCGTATCCAAAGCTTGTATCTTGGCTTGAACTTCTTCAGGACTGATAGACAACAGATTAGCCAATCATTTTATGAAAGTATCCAGATAGGAGAATACTTTGATAGCGGTGCTGAATTTCACGACCTCGAGCGACATCAACGAATTCTTGATAGAAACGACATCCTGATCGGCTGGGAAAATGACCAGAAGATCTTTAGGGAAGAAGCCGTATTGTGTGATATCTTTCTTGAGTGTATCCAAGGCAGTGTAATTTGAGATAAGATCGCTTGCGACACCATTCAAACCGTTCTGGACGATATCTTTCTTCTGCAAAAAGCTCAATCTGGATGAATTCAAGAGAGAGCCGACAGTATCAGCGGCAGTCGCTCCGAGAAAGGACGTAGACGCCATGAGCGAATAATCATTGAGATTGGTATATTGGCTTCGAAGCTTTTGATAATCTTTGGCGTAAGTAATATAGGTCTGGTATTTCTGATCGATCTTAGGCTGGCTCGCGATATCCATGTACGATTTTCGTAGGAATGCGAATCCAGAAACCAAAGACATAAACACGATGACAAAAATGGAGATAGAAACTATCTTCCGATAATTGAATGCCTTGACCTTGCCTAGCATATCTATGCCTATGCCGCTTTCACCAAGCGTTTGAGCGTTTTTCTTAGACTCTTCACGAGTGACTTCTTCGATAGCGATATTGGAGATATCGATAGTAGGTCATTCAGGACTCTCTTTCATGGCTGCATTAGCCTCCTTCAAAAGGTTCGTAGGCTGATCTGAAGCGAAAGATTTTTCCGAAGCTTCAGGAGTAGTATCGTCGGTAAGATGATCTTTCAAAGTTACAGAAACAGCTTCAGGCGCCTGATTGGTAATCAAAAGCTGATCGAAATTGATGCCGCCTGCGGCTGGAGTAGCTGTATTTGTTTGATTCTTATCGTCCATAAACGAAGTTTAAGGTCTTAAAGTCTAAGGTCTTAAAGTCTAACACCGCGTCATTGCGAGGAGCTATTGCGACGTGGCAATCTGCGGGACTAGCTCTAAGTTCTTCTCAATTATACGCAGAAACCCTCCAAAAAACCAAAAATCAGCCCCATATCGACCGATTTGCCTTGACAATTCACGGATTTTTTATACATTCAAGGCTAGCAAAACAAAAAAACGGAATATTAACCAACTAAATACATGCATATGACGACACAAGGAGAAGAAAACAATTATGACAGAAGAGGCGTATCTTCCGATAAGGAAGACGTACACGCCGCAATTCAGAACATCGACAAAGGGATATTCCCCAATGCGTTCTGTAAAATCATCCCCGACATGTTCGCAGGTGATAAAGAGTACTGCAACATCGTTCACGCTGACGGCGCAGGCACGAAAACATCGCTCGCCTACCTCTACTGGAAGGAAACTGGTAATCTCGCTGTATGGAAAGGCGTAGTCCAGGATAGCATCGTGATGAATCTGGATGATCTCATCTGTGTCGGAGCAACAAAAGTTCCCATGCTGCTTTCAGGAACTACTGGACGCAACAAGAAACTGATTCCCGGCGAAGTCATTGCTGCTATCATTAACGGCGCTGAAGAATTCTGTGCAAAAATGCGTGATCTCGGCATTCCAATCTACACCACCGGCGGAGAGACGGCCGACCTCGGCGACCTGGTGAGAACCATCGTCATCGACAACACACTCAGCTGCAGGATGCGACGCAAAGATGTCATCAATGCAAACATCCAGCCAGGCGATCTCATCGTGGGACTTGCATCATTCGGAGAGGCTATCTACGAAAACGATTACAACAGCGGTATGGGAAGTAATGGATTGACGAATTCACGGCACGATATATTCTGCAAAAAGTATATCGAGAAGTACCCGGAAAGCTTTGATCCGATTCTTCTGGAAGAATGCCCAGAACTGGTATATAGAGGGAGGAGCGAAGTCACGGATAAGATTCCTGATAGTATCTGGGATTTGCGTGATCCGCAAATACCGTACCAGAAACCATGGGATGTGGGTACGTTCATTCTTTCGCCGACACGCACCTATGCACCTATCATCCATGAATTACTCAATGAAAAGTATGGATGTCCGACCATCAACGGCATCATTCACTGTTCCGGAGGCGGACAGACCAAAGTAATGAAATTCGTGGATAATGTGCACATCATCAAGGACAACCTCTTTCCTATGCTTCCGCTCTTTGAATTAATCAGGGAAGAAGGTGGCTACCATGTCGAAAAAAGGAAGGAGATGTATTCATCCTTCAACATGGGACACCGTATGGAACTCTATGTGCCATCACAATCACTCGCTGATTGGATCATCGACGTCGCAGGCAAATTCAACGTAGGAGCCAAGATTGTAGGCCACGTCGAAGCTTACGAAGGCAAAAAGCTTACCATCAAAGACAGTTACGGTGAATTCATTTACGAATAAACTAATTCAACAGTCATCATGAACTACTGTGAGCATCTGCCACAGTAGTTTTTTTTGAAATTATTTTTTCTAAAAAAAATTTAAAAAAGAATCGGGCATGAATGCAGGCAACGATTTTGGTTCTTTGCATATTGTCTGAGCTGGATTACATTCTGAAATAGCAATCTGAACTGTATAGCGAGGCATGTAAAGAACTAGACCTTTTGCCTACTTTTGGGGCAATGCCAAAAGTAGGTTAAGAAAGCGCCGCAGGCATGAAAAAATTATTTTCTAAGTTTATATATTCGTTTGAAAATCTTATATAACCACGAATTCAAAACTATATCATAATTTCCATAATACTCAATTTTTTCACCGCCGAGCGATTCTTTGAATTCCGTCACTCACGCAAGTTCATGCTCCGGAAAGCCGGTCGGCGCTCCTCCACCCGTATCCACATAAACAAATCCATGTTCCCTCGCTCGTTGGAATAATGCGAACTTGAGAAAATGTTGGACTCATATGTTGTTGAAATTTCTATCATAGAATCCGTACGGACAGATGATGAATTCACCATCAAAAAGGCAAATCGTGCCTGCAATCATCTCTCATTCAAAAAATGCGCCGATAAGCATTCATTTGCCATCACTAAGATAGCGCAAAAGACTATCGTATTGTGATCTGCTGATTGTGTTGAATCATTTCTTGCCTGCAGTTTCCTGCCGCTTCGCGAAAAAAAGCTCATGCCGAGCGACATCGACAACGCGGAATTCCAATCATTTACCGATAGATTTTTTGACGCGCTTCCTGCAGCTTTCGTTCATATCTCAGAGAAGCTCTTCGTCAGATTTCGTCACATCGTATATGATGCCAGCCTGCGGCATATTTTCCCTGAATGAATCAACGAGTCCGTATACATGCTGCAATTCGGCACGCAAAGCAGTTCTCACTCATCTCAGATCTTGTGCGAATTCAAGATTATCTACGCATGCATTTTCAAATCTCACGATTTCATTGACGATACCAAGCTGGAGAAACACATTTCACGATTGCACTTGCAATTTTTTCTTCGCATGCTCCAATTCTTTCTTCACGAGCTCTGCGTCATTGGGTAAATGGACTCACAATATCTGGTGCCATCTCAATTTCCATGGTCCGATTTTCTTTTCTTTTATCACGCCGAAATATTCAGTCCCGAAAAGATGCATGCTGAAATGAGGCTTTCTGTAGACCTCTTTCTGGATGTCTTTCCGGATCTTAGACTGATAAAAGTTGTACATGCGGGATGTTAGAAATAATAAATGTTAATTGGTGTCCCTTGACAAAGGGAAGGGGCCCCACGAGCGTGGGGTAGGGATTTATTCGTTTTCTATCACAGTAGCAACACCATCTTTCTCGAGGAATTCTACATTCATCGCTTTGGTCACACCAGCAACATCATCCATATAGCTCGCTATCATATCAAGATAGGTCTTAGGGCCAGACAAGACAAGCTTCTGGAGCTCTGCTCACATAGAGATTTGTTTTTCTGTCTTGAATTTTCTGGTAGCTTCTACGATCTCGACGATTTTGGCAAAATTTTCTTTCACTTTTTCTGGGCTCTGAGACGTAATCTCGGAATTTTCAATCGCCTCAGGATAAGAGGTAGTATGCAAGGAAATCGCTCATCCCGGAGTTTTGAAATAATCCTGATAAATCTCTTCGGTAATATGCGGAAGATACGGAGCGATCAATTTTATGATTGCGTCAAACACGATATAGAGCGCCCATTGTCCTGAAGCTTTTTTCTCTTCTCCATACTCAAATCTTTCTGGCTGGTAGAGTCTCACCTTGATCATTTCGAGATACATATCGCAGAAATCTTTCCAGAAAAATTCATCAAATTTAATTTTGGCGGCACCGTATTCATATTTATCAAGTGATTTTTTCATCTCAGCGATAGTCTCATTAAGTCTGATGAGAATCCACTGATCGGTAGGATAGATATCTTTTACTCATTCCTTCATAAGAGTTGCGATATCCGCATCAGCCAATTGCATTTTGACAAATTGGAATGCATTTCGCAATTTGGTGACCAGCTTCTGGCCATTTTTAAATTCACCTTCATCAAAGAGAATATCCTTCCCCAATTGACCTCCGCAAGCTCGAAATCTCACTGCATCAGCCCCTCGTTGAGTAATGATATTTTCAGGATCAAATTTTGCATTTCACTTTGATTTACTAAATTTTTCGCCCTTGACCGCCATACAGAATCATGACATCATGACATCATCGAATGGTTTCTGGCCATCTCTCAGATAGGTCTGCAATGTCGTATAGAGAAGCCAGGTACGAATGATATCATGTGCCTGTGGCCTCAGATTCATAGGTAAAATATTTTGAGAATAACCATTTTTCTTGAGATTAGTCTGATTAATAAGCGGCGTCAATCATGACGTGAATCGCGTATCAAGGACCAATGTTTCTGCCTGTACTTGATCAGCAGAGAATCCGTCCGGCGTATCGACGGTAGGATCGACAGGACCTCTTTCTAGCTGAGCATCACTCGGAAGAATAACTTCACCGGAAGTAGCATTATACCAGACAGGGATAGGGATGCCAAATTTTCTTGAACGAGAAATATTTCGATCTCGTTGAAGATTTTCTATCCGGTCATTTGATCTTTTTTCCATGAATGCAGGATATCGATTCATCTCATCATTCTTTTCCAATAAGATTTCTTTCTTATCTAGGAGATTAACAAATCGCTGCTTCACAGGTAGGATTTCGACAGGTACTTTTCCTCTCTCAGAAATCTGTTTCGATTGAGTGATGGGGTCCCTTTTGACGACCAATCATTTCGATTCGAATAATTTCATGATAGTTTCTCTTGCTTCTTCTATCTTCAGACCTTCGATCTCTGGTACACCACAATCTTTCATCCTTCCATATCTATCGATGACGATTTTCTCTCACAGATTATGTTTCTTGATCCGGAAAACATCCACTTCATCGCCATAGCTACAACACATCACAGCTCCGGTTCATTTATCCATCTTCACCTTATCATCAGCCAACACAGGCACGACGACACCCAATGGCGTAGTGATCTTTTTGCCGACATATTTGGTGAATCTTTCATCATCTGGATGGACGAACACCGCAAGACAAGCAGGAAGGAGTTCGGGTCTTGTGGTAGCGATGACCAATTTCTCTCCATCTTCCAGAGTGAAATTGAGGTAATTGAAGAATTCGTTGAATTCTTTTTCTTCAGTCTCTGCCTGCGCTACTGTCGTCTGCATTTTGGTGCATCGCAAAGCAGGGAAATCTTTATAGACGATATGTCATTGTTTGAACAATCTTACAAATGTCTGTTGAGCAATCTGTTGGACATTGGGAGATATCGTCGTGTAAGTCTTGCTCCAATCGATAGAAAATCACATAGATCTCCGAAGATTTTCATACAAGACTTTATATTTTTCTACTACTTCCAGACATTTTTGGACAAAATCTTTGCGCTCCACATCCTTAATATTTATGCCAAGATCCTTCTCTACCAATTGCTCGGTAGGGATCCCATTATTGTCATATCACATAGGATAGAAGACGTTATAGCCTATCATCCTTTTGTATCTTGCAATCACTTCTGCTTGGGTATAAGAAAAAATATGCCCGATATGGATCTTGCCGGACACGGTCGGAGGTGGTGTATCTATGCTATAGATAG
>Ga0172375_10003603_pt1 | contig 23439 bp, 15 predicted proteins | sample LakKiv1m_FD_114537 | JGI IMG/M metagenome (GOLD analysis project Ga0172375, IMG submission 114537) | Freshwater microbial communities from Kabuno Bay, South-Kivu, Congo - kab_092012_11.1m | ecosystem: Environmental > Aquatic > Freshwater > Lake | place: Democratic Republic of the Congo... | reverse complement strand
CCGCCAGTGCTTTGGTATGCGAGAGAATATTGTTGACTGCGCCTATTGTATCAATGGCGGGTCCGCTGCCATTGATTGTTACGATGGGTATGGCGTGGGGGCAACGTATGAGCGAGGATATATGAGCATTGATTCCGGCGTTGAAGGCAATGATTATATTTTTGCTATCGTTGTGTGGGGATGTCAGTATGCGTATTATAGTTTCAACTGCCACGCATCGTATGAAATCATCGGATGCACCGGCTTGCGTAATAAAAAATATTGCATCCTCAATAAGCAATACTCAAAAGAAGAATACGAAACGCTTAAACCAAAAATTATCGCGCATATGAAAGAGACTGGTGAGTGGGGACAATTTCTCCCGCCGTCCATCGCTCCATTTGCGCACAATGAAACGCTCGCTCATGAATATAATCAGCGCACCAAAGAAGAGGCGCTGGGACTTGGGTTTAGGTGGCAAGATGCGATGCCGGGCAGCTATGGCAAGGAAACAATTGCCGGCGGTAGATTGGGGCAAACAATAGATGATGCGCCGCCCTCACTTGCGCAAGAAATCCTTACGTGTGCTGATTGTGGGCGCAACTATCGCATCATCACAACTGAGCTTGCATTTTATCGGTCAAAAAAACTACCGATTCCCCTGCTTTGTCCGCAGTGCCGGTATGACGCGCGCAGGCATCTGCGAAATCCGCACCAACTGTGGCATCGGCAGTGTATGTGCGATATGACGGGGCATGATCACGACGCGCAGTGTACGCGAGACTTTGAAACACCGTATGCTCCAGACAGACTCGAGAAAGTATTTTGTGAAAGCTGTTATCAAAAAGAGGTTTTATGAAGATTATCTTGGGATCAAGCTCAGCATCGCGCGAACATATCAACCCTGATTTTTTTGCATAAAAGTCAAGGGTTGATGGAGAAAATTGTATAAGAAAAGATGCCGGCCCTCATTATGCGTAAGGTATGACCGGCATCTGGTGCGCGCTGACGTTCCTTTGCCCGGGCAGTCAGCGCGTGTTTTGCATGGCATCACCTCCTTATGGGCGCCTGCATAGCAGGCAGGATAGCAAAAAAGTTTATTATTGCAAGGGGTACCCATCCAGTGGGCATGCTACGGTAAAAATTTTTGCAGCGGAATTGCAGATTGCCATGCGAGATCAAAGAGTGTGCGATAGGAAGAATAGACATCTGCGTCCTCGATGAGGACAACGAAGACCTTTTTTGCAAGAGAGGTGATGCCAACCTTTCCGGGAGTGAGAATATTGTCAGTTTTGAACATCCACCGCGAATTTTTTGGCAGCACTTTTATTTCATGATGATTTCTGTGTGAAAGGAGTCCTCGTGCGTATTCAATATCTTCTTTATTCGGAGTGATAATCTCACGAATTTTTTTCTTTTTGTACCCCGGGACAGTATGGATGAACGGGATTTCCGGATTGGCGCCAACTGATGCAATACTTGCAAAAAAATCGACCTCATCACTTGGATATGCTTCTGTGAGATAGTATGAGGTAACGCTTTTTATTCCCTCAAAAAAGCGGACACGCGGCTTGTCGCGTGCTTGATCATGGAGCGATTCAAGATAGGGCATGATGTCATGCAAATGGCGACGTCGTTCATCGGCATACGCACGTAGTGCATCCGGACCCGCTGTCGTGTAGACAAGTTTCTTGGAGTGTGGCGAAATTGAGATAAACCCCTTCTCGCGCAGTTCATCGAGGACGAGATAACAGGTTGGGCGTTTGAGATTTGCCTTGTGGGCAATTTCCGTCACTGTGCCGGTACCCAAAACAAGCAAAGCAAGATATGCATCGGCTTCATGCTTTGTAAATCCTATATCGGTAAGTATTGAGGTGTGGCTCATGTTTTTAGTATGCGGCCGCAGTATATTTTGTCAATATTTCTGACAAAATATTGTAAAATTTGTTGCCAAAAACCTATAATTTAAGCAGAAACAACAAAATATATATCAAAAATGTTGACAGAATGGTGATAATTGCTACATTTCTGTGGACGGCAAAGATGGTGTGTCGTCAGAAACGTACTAAAAATATGCACAAATGTATTCAGTGTAAAAAAGAATTTTCATTTGATGAGAAAGACCACGAGTTTTTTCGATCATTTGATGTTCCCCCGCCACGGCGCTGTCATCCATGTCGGCGCAGAACTCAACTCGTGTGGGAAAACGAGTTATTGTTCTATTCTCGAAAGTGCGATTTGACCGGCAAGCAGATTCTTTCCATGTATCCCGAGGAGGTTCCCTTCCCCGTGTACAACAACACCGACTGGCAAGGAGATTCGTGGGATCGTTTTTCTCAAGGACGCGCCGTTGATTTTTCGCGTCCATTTTTTGAACAGTGGGATGAGTTGACCAGAAGCACTCCACACCAGGCACGATTTATCCTTGAGGGAAATATCGTTAATAGCGATTATATTAATTATTGCAGCTCGGTAAAAAACTGTTACTTAATTTTTGACGGGGACAACAATGATAATTGTTATTACTCCTATACCATTCAGAACTGCAAAGACGTTGTTGACGGCCTGAAAGTGCGCGAGAGCGAGCTCTGCTATCAATGCATCGATTGCCTCAAATGCTATGAATGTTTGTATTGTCAAAACGTTCAGAGCTCAAATGAATGTACCTTTGGGTACAATCTTGCAAACTGCTCCAACTGCTTTGGCTGTGTGAACTTGAAAAATACAGAATACTATTGGTTCAATGAAAAACTTTCAAAAGAAGAATACGAAAAAAGACGTGCGAGTGTTGATCTTTCGCGACGGTCAGTGGTGCGTGAATGGACGGAGAAATTTGAGGAGCATAAAAAGAAATTTCCCAAGCAATACATGCACGGGGTGAGCAATCAGGATTGTACCGGGGACTATTTGATCAATTCAAAAAATGCCCTTGAGAGCTACGATGGATTTCGCGTTGAGGACTCAAAATATTGTGAAGCAACATTCCTGCCCATCAAAGAATGTTACGAAACGTTTGAGGCGGGAGAAAATGCCGAACGATTTTATTACTCTGCCGTCGGTGGTTTTGACTCATACAATATTAAATGGAGCTGGGGTGTACTGGATGGATGTACAGATGTTGAGTATTGCTACTACAGCTCATCTATTCAGAACTGTTTCGGCTGTAGCAATCTCAAAAAAGCCAAATACTGTATCCTTAACAAACAATATACCAAAGATGAATATGAGACACTCCGCGCAAAGCTTGTCGAACACATGAAAGAGACCGGTGAATGGGGTGAATACTTCCCTCCTGAATACAGTCCGTTTGCATACAACACCTCAAATGCGGGAATTTTTATGCCGCTCGCAAAGGAGAAGGCGCTTGAAAAAGGATTTCGATGGGATGATTCTGCCGATGTAAAACGCGGTGAACCAACCGACATTCCGGACAGTATCAATGATTGTGATGATTCCATTTGCGACCGCGTCTTGGCAGACAAAGATACCGGACAAAAGTACAAACTCATCAAACAAGAGCTTGAGTTTTATCGTCGCCTCAACATCCCCATTCCTGACAATTGTTTTATGGAGCGGCACAAAGCGCGCATGGCAAAACGAAACCCGAAACAGCTCTGGTCACGAACATGTGATTGCACGAATACTTCACACACACATCATCACGAATCAGCCGCTTCCTGTAAGCGCTCATTTCAAACAACATGGGATCCGGCTTTGGGTGAGCGTGTTTTTTGCAAAGAGTGTTTTCTCGAAGAGGTTGTGTAGTGGTTGCCCTCTCGGGCAAAGCGGGATCCGTGATACAAAATGACGGAAGGGCGGATGCACGATTGCGATCCGCCCTTCTTTTGTTATTCGCCGCTCGCGTTACCTTGCGAGAAGCGCCTCCTTGTCGATGCGTTCACGATCGAGTCGCCCCTTCAGGAATTCGAGAACTTCGAGCAGGGCGTCTACTACGTCGCTCGGCAGATCGGGGTTCGCAGCAAACATTCTGCGAAGCTCTGCGTCGAGCTGCTCGACGCTCATTGTTCCGGTGGCCAACCGGAGTTCTTCGGGAAGTTGCCGCAGAAGCGACAACACTTCCCTCGCGACCCTCCAGTCACCATTTATCTGGGGGAGATGAGCGTGAATTTTGTTAAGTATCCGCTGCATATTTTTTTCGATCCCTCTCTACACGGTGCGCTACGACAATAGTAAAGAATAACCGAGATTTTTTTATCGTCAAGAGGGTTTACTTCTGTCATAAATCTGCCTATACTATCATCGCTATGGATCAGCACTATACAAAAGATAATGAGGCACTGAGCGTTTCCACCCGAAACGTAAATCTCATCATTGATTACTGCAAAAAAAAGAGCATCTCGCCGGATGCTCTTTTGTCTGGGCTTGGCTATCCGACGGAGTACCTCACCAGTCCCGATAACTGGATCCCCCTTTCGATATTTAAAGAAATTGCAAAGCGTGCCCGCATTTTGCACGACAACGATCCGTCTGTTTTTTATGATATTGGCATATCGTCAACATCGGAGGGTGGGCTCGGAATGCTTGAAGTGCTCAAACGTATGCTCGCATCGGTTTTTGCCGATCCGGCGGTTCTGGTTCGGCGCGTTCCGAAATATAACGGCTATTTTAATAAGACAAAAGACATCGATATACTCGATATCGGAAAAAGCCACGCGGTTTTGAAGGTGAAATTTCGAGATCAAGTCGATCCGGTCAACGACTTTCATTCGGGGCCATTGGTGAAGGGAATTATTGCGAGTATACCCGTTATTTGGAAGCAACCACACGCGCATGTTGAGGAGGTGGTTTTGGAATATGATGTCGTAAAACTTCTTCGCGAGCAATTTTCCGTTTTTTCTGAGATTAAAAATGATTTGTTGTATGTTGAGGGCGAGCTCCATGGCCGCACTGTTGGATTGGTAAAGGAAAGAGTCGGAGAAAATCATCATTATTCCGGCGCGCATCGCGACCCCCATGAGTCTGATGAGCATCGCGGCATTCTTATTACAAAAGACTATACCTATAAATCATACCCCCTTCTCAAGCAGGGGCAGATCTATAATGCGCCGTATTTTATTTTGCGTATGCAATGGCAGTATGCCCCACTGCATACACGAATAATGAATCGGTTTCGGAGAGCTCCCTCGAGCCATGCAGACAGTTTTCTTCAAGAGATGGAGGAGCGCGCGAGCTATTTCCAGCGATATTCACAGGAGCTGGAGGAAGCGGTTCGCCAGCGGAATAAAGTGATATCTGACGAGAAAAAAGAAATAGAGCAGTTAAAAAACCAACTGACATCCATTTTAAACTCACATCTTCCGACCGAGCTTGTGTCTCGCATGACGATTCACAAGCTTGCCCCTCGTCGGCATAGCGGTGTTGTGTTTTTTGCCGATCTTGTGGGGTTTTCAAAACGGGTACATTCGACCGAGGACTTTGGCGGAATGATGGTGGAGCTGAATCGTTATTGTGAGATCGCCAATACGGTTATCCGTGCACGGAATGGCTGGGTGTACAAGTACATGGGCGATGGCATTATGGCGGTGTTTGGCGGATACAAGGAGAATGAAGACTATCCGGTATTGGCGCGTAACGCATTGGATGCGGCGCAGAAAATTGGTATACTGGTAAATGAAATGGGATGGAATATTCGCATCGGCATTGAGTACGGTGATTTTATTGCCGGGGAGATAGGGCCGACAGATGATCGTATTTGGGATTTTTTAGGAGAGACAATAAATTTCGCTGCGCGGCTGGAGCAGAATGCATGCGCAAATGAAATTTTGCTCGGCCCAAACGTCATGTCATTTATTCAAGATGATGTCGAATGCGAAGAAAAAGTTATTACCATGAAAGGGCTCGGAGAACAGCGAGTTTATTCTTTCAAAGAATTTAAAAACAATGAAAAGAACAATACGCCACCTGCGTAGCATATTGTACAGTGTCTATTTTTACACTGTTTTTTTGTTTGTCTCACACGCGTATTTTTATTACGGGCATCTATTGTTTGGGCATTTCAAACGCAATCCCAACAATAAGGAGAGGTGGCGGGCGCTTGCGCTCCATCTCGTTGATACAATTTTTTTGCTCACATTTGTTCGTATCCGCGTTGAGGGGAATGATCACATTCCAAACGATCCCGTTGTGTTTGCGGCAAATCATCAAAGCTATTTAGACGGACTTATTATTTTCCACGTGCTGCGTCGACCATTTACCGCCGTTACCGGACCATTTAACATGTTTCCCCATATTATTCGCGAATGGTTTGAACATATGGGGTACATGAGTGTTGCCCGTGATGTTTTTGAAGAGTTGCGGTACAAGGATACGGTTCGTCTGGGACACGCAGTAGGCCATTGTACAGAGATTCTCAAGCAGGGAACATCCATTCTTATTTTTCCCGAGGGGCGTCGTGAGTTTAAAAAACACCTTCTTCCTTTTCATATCGGCGTCGTGCGCATGGCACTCGAGGGGTCTTCGCCCGTCGTGCCGGTTGTCTTAGAACGGGTTGATGTTTTACTTCCGACGCGATCGCATTTACTGACGCCAACACGTATCACCGTCAAGATATCTCGTCCAATTTTGTTATCCGAGGTTGCACCAAATGTTTTGGACGGCACGATTTACCTTGAGCGTGAGGTGAAAAAACACCTTCCAAAATCCTATTTTTCTGAAACAAGCATCCCCCATCTTCCGCTCGGAAAACGAGGAGCTTTTTTTGATCTTGACGACACGCTGACCCGGTCGAATATTTATCAGAAGCTTGTTGCGCACTATTTGGCAAATCATTTGAGCGCCAAGAATATTGGGAAAATTCCTCGTTTGGTAGCAAAGCGCATTTTGTTGAAACACGGCTATTTTTATCTCGCCGCCATCCGGCTCTTAAAGGGCATCAATGAAAAAGAGTTTCTCAAAGGGTTCCATGGGTATTTGAGGAAACACAAAAAAGAATTGTTCTATCCTCAGATGCTTGAGCTTATCCACCACCATCAAGAGAAAGGAAACAAGGTTTTTATTCTCAGCGAGGAGCCGCAAGCTATTTTAGAGCCGATAGCAAAGCTTCTCGGCGTACCCTGTTTTGGGACGGTTGTCGAAAGAAAAAACGGCGTTTTCACCGGGGGGGTTATCGGGCACATTATGAAAGATGAATACAAGCGAGAGAAGATGATTGAGCTGGCAAAAAAACATCGTCTTGATCTTGAGAAAAGTTACGCCTATGGAGATTCGTGGCATGACTACGCGATGCTTCGGAGTGTCGGACATTCTGCGCTTGTGAATCCCCCAAAATCGCTTGCTCATAGAGGAAAGGAATTGGGATTTCGGGTTATTCATGAGAAATAAGGTCCTCTGAAGTACGATACATCTAAAATGAAGAAAGGCGATTACAGAAAAGTTCGAAGAGTGGCGACGAGCGCGGGAAAGGCATCGATGATTGTTATCGGCAACATCTGGGTTTTATGAGAAAGCGGCACCGTATTTGAGACAAAAATATGCTTAAATTTTAATGCGCGGATCGTTTGGACGGCGGTACATGAAAATATCGGATGCGTTACGCAGAGATAGAATGTTTTAAAGCCGTATATTTTGAGTTGTCGCACGCACTCTTCAATGGTGCTGCCCGTGTCAAGAATGTCATCGGTAATAAGGGCGGTCGTACCGCGTTTTACGCCAAACAGCTCATGCGCATGCACTTTTCCTGTCACTGGGTCGCGATGTTTTTCCAGCCAGCAGACAGGCAGTGATGAATCAAGGAGATCGCGAAACGCATTTGCTCGGTGTTTACTCCCCTGATCGGGAGAGACGATCGTGAGGAGCTCCTTTTTGCGCCACACTTTCTTAAACGCTTTTACAAGCTCGGGGACAAAATCAATAGAGCTGATCGGAAGCGGAGAATTTTTTTCTGTGATGGAGCTGTGCAGGTCGACCGTGACAATGCGCGTTGCCCCGCAACGGTTGAAAAGTTTTGTTAGAAGATCGGCGGGCAGATGGTCGCCCGTGCGAACAATACGATCGTGTCTACTGTAACCAAAATAGGGCAGGATGAGGGTAATGCGCTGAGCGCTATTCCGCTTGAGCGTATCGATAAGGGTAAGTGTTTGGAAGATATGATCGCCGGGCATTTCAGTGCGTCCAAGGACTATTGCCTCTGATAGCATATGGGGTACTCGTAAATGCCACTCGCCATTGGTAAATTGTCGCCACTCAGTATTTTGGGCAAATTTTTTATCCCATTTTTTCGCAATAGCAATTTCAAGAGGGCGTGGATTGGGAAGTGTATAGACATTCATAGAGATCACAATAGGGAGGTCTGTCTTGAGAGAAGTTTGATAACTTCTGAATCTTCGATTTGGGGGAACTTTTCATAGAGCTGTGCGACAGCGGAAAAGAAAGAAGGAATATCGAGTACAACGAGCGAAGCACACTCTTTTTTGAGCGCATCCAATGTATCAGCCGGGCCGCCGGGAACGGCAATGATGAGTTTCTTTGGTTTTTCAGCACGAATCGTATTGATGGCTGCGCGCATAGTCAATCCTGTTGCGACGCCATCATCAACCACGATAACAATTTTATCAAACAATCTTCGCGGTGGGAGCCCTTTGCGATAGACCGCAAGGCGTCGGCGAGATTCTTTCTGTTCTCGTTTCATGATAATAAAAAGTATTTCTTCGCCGTACAGAGATTTTTCTTGTTCGTTCCATACGGCATCTCCACTCTCGGCAATTGCTCCGATGGCATATTCATCGTTGTCTGGTGCGCCAATTTTTCTGGGCACGACAATATCGAGTGGTGAGTGAAGCGCATCAGCAATGACACGTCCGAGCACTACCCCGCCCCGCGGCAATGCAATGACGATTACCCCTGGATTATTTTTATATTGTTCTAGTTTTTCCGCAAGTTTTTCGCCTGCTTCCCGTCGGTCTTTGAAGGGCATAGTAATTACAGTATACTATATGAATAAAGAATCACGAATTAAAAGTATGAAAACAAGAAGCGCCGCTTATTCTTTTCTGTCCGTAACAAAATCAGAATAATTATCGAAAAAATATGAAAAAGTTATTAAATGTTTCATGGTATCATTGGGTGTGGTATGCAGGTGCGGGCGTGTTTGCAGCGGGGGCACTGCCGTTTTTGGAGGAAAAAATATTTTTACACCCCAATCAACTGCCGATTGGCATTTCCTTTGTGAGCATTTTGGTTGTATACATTTTTTTAACCGCTGTTTTCTTGTTCTGGGCAAATAATAGTTCAAAGCTCAACACACACGCGACGACCTATCTCTTTCTTTCTTTCGCCAGTATCGGCGCCGTTAATTTTTTTCTTATCCCGGCAGCAATATATTTGTCAAACGCTGTCGCGATTCAAACATTTCCATCTCTTTCCTCAACGGCGGTCCAATTTCCATTTCTCTCACCAACTACGTTCCTATCAAGCATATTAGCTACACTATTTTGCATCGTTGGGTACGGACTATTTTTTAAGTGCGTTACATTTTTTTTGAAAAAAGTAAAAAGTTTGCAAACAGCCAAAGAAAGAGAACTAATAAAGCCGATATGCTCAAAAAAAATTTTACTCCTTGCGGCTATCGCGATAGTTTTGGTGTTCGTACTGATTTTCTATCGACAGCCTGCGATAGCTATTGTTCTTGTAATGCTTCCCCTATTGCAGCTCGCCATTCTTATCACGCGACCACTTTACGGGGTCGGTATTGAAGTGGGTGTTATGCTGTCGCTGCTGCTGTATGTGTGTGCGGCGGTATCGCTGGCGAGAAACGAGGATACACTTCAGAAAGCGGCTGCGATATCTTTTTTGCCGCGATTGGCGATGGTGTTAGTTGGACTGCTCTATACCTTTTGTGTCGTTTATTACACGGCGCTCGGTTTTGTCTGGATGGTACCGACGTATAATCCTTTTGAGTTTTTAAGATTTTATTAGTACCCTTAATGGTTTTGCAATTTAGGGTTTGACAGAATGTGATATACTGATCGCGTCGTTCTTAAACAATCCGTGAAAGAAAGAGAGAGAGTACAGAATGAACGCGAAGAGTACCATGGCCGTAGTGTTCGTTGGGGTGGTTGGGTGCGTGCACTCGACCCCGCCGACAGCAAATCCCCAGATGCAAAATAGCACCGCGCCTTTGCAGACAGCAGCTCCACAACAGAGCGCAACGCAGCAGCCATCAGCAATCGCAACCACCCCGCCGGAACCAATCGTTTTTACCGCAGATCCGCGGACAACGATTTCTGACACCGTGTCAGGGGAAGCAGGTCTTACATCGGCGACGCGTTTTACCGCCACGACAGTGGAGGCGGGCGCGAAACTCTCCGTACGACTCGGCAGTATCGATTCTACGCGGCTCTTCCGCGTGCGGAACGATCAGTTTGGTCAGACGGAGCTCATCGACCAGGGACTGACCGTTTCAGATGAAAAAAAAGGAATCGTCGAGGTGGCGATTCCGGACATTGGAAGAAATGAATACAAGGTGGCGGGAAAAGAGCTTCCGCTGTCGGTGGAGAACCTAACACTGGAGTCGTTGAGTCCCGACGCACAGTCGTATCGGACTCAGTCACTCGCATGTCCGGGCTGGCAAGACAAGATCACTGTCATGGTAGGCGGTGATGGCGGCTATCCGGCAGAGGTATATCAGCGGACACAGGATACGACCTATCCCGTGAAGATTGATGTTTATCTCCATGGCGGACTCGGAAGCGATAAGAAATCGGAAGAATATTCCCTTTCCCGGTGGAGAGATTACAACCTCAATGACTCACCAGACAAGGATCGTCTGGCGCAAAACATCAGGGAGTACCGCATCGATCCGTGGGATACGGGGAAGGAACCGGCTATCGGGGCCGATCTCTATATCTCGCGTCGTCGCGGATGCGGCGATTCGGGACGTCCATGGCTGGATGTGTGTCATTCAGCGGGCTGCAACAAAGTGGTGTTGGCGCTCCTCAGGTCGTGGCCCGACGATTCCTTCAACAACGCAGGGATACTTGCGGTGACACCAGCATTCGGCGGATCTATTCTGGGCATCAAGGAATTGGTTGACGCAACCATCGCGATGGGCGACTTCCCAAAGCGCATGATCTATGCCTACTACTTTTCTTTGATGGATCTCGGGGCGCTTCTAAAGGATCCAGGGAGACACTTGAAAGAGTTTCTCGTCGGAAAAAGCCGAGACCTATTCGGGGAAGGGATCCATGCGGTTGCATGGAATGGCAAGGGGCCAGGCATTCCCACGATTACCTATCAGTGGTTTTCACTGTGGGATATTAGCGTTCCATTCTTGTCGGCACGAGTGTCGCCAAACGACCGCTATGCCATGCCCGTTGAAAGTTCCATCCGGGACTATGCGCCCACAATCTATGCGGATCCGCGGACAGGGAAGGCATACTACAACTACAGCGAAGCGATCCAGGGGACATGGGATGCGCAAATAAACAGGCCAAGCTTTCCCGGCAGCGGATCTGTCGACGTCGTGGCCGGATACATGGCGGGCGATATCGGTGGTCCATCTCGGAAATTCCAGGAAAGGTTTTCCGAAACAGGGATCGTCGAAACGTTTCGAAACAGGGTACAGCTCGAGAAAGACCCCAAGTTTCAAGAGGAGGCCATGTCATTCCTCAACTTCGTCATTGCAAAGTCACCGTCGAACGAGCCGAACAAAGATGCACCCAACCAAAACGCCCCGAACGACGGGACGCTTACCATCCTTCAGCAGATCGGGGCAGTGGATGGCCCTTCGATACTTGCTCAGGGCTCGACCTATGCCAACTTGAAGATAAACGATGAGGCGGTTCACGCTCGGACTCCGCAGTATATTCGGAAGGTCGAGATCGTTCCGGGCATAAACCATGCGCTGGCCGTTCTGGGTACCCCAAAGATTTGGGATACACTGAATCGCTGGCTATTCGAGCGAGTTGAGCGGGTCCGAGATGAAGAAGCTCATACCATTCTGACGGATGACGAGAAGCGTATCATCCAGGGCATTCTCATTCCAAAGGACGGTCTTGGCTCGGCTTACCTCGATTACGATATAGTCATCGGACGTCACCGCCATTACAACACGTACCAGTTCTACGGACTCTCGTCGATCGTGTTCACGCAAGACCCGCTGAAAACCGGGCAGTCGAATAGGGTTCGGATGACTGGCAGCGGTACCCTGGCGGTGACATATGGTACATGGGATACGACTATCCATCAGTATCTCAATCACTTCGCAGGCGTACCATGGTCTGTGAACCGCGACTTTATCCGCAGGAGCGGAGTCTGGCATCTCGTGGTTGAATAAGAACGGCGATCAATCGCGCAAAAGAAAGGAGAATGCGCGATTTTCATTTTGGCAACGGCAGCCACATTCCTTGCGTACGCCGTACTTATTACGCAGGGAATTACACGGTTTAATATTGTTTTTCCTTTTTTATCATGGTACAGTTGATCAATCAGATGCAGTTTTCGAACTATGTTTCTCCAAAAACTTGAAATCCAAGGGTTCAAATCATTTGCAGAAAAAACAACATTTCTCTTCCCTGCTCGCGACGGCGATCGATGTGGTATAACCGGGGTCATCGGACCGAATGGAAGCGGAAAATCAAATGTTGCCGACGCTGTCCGCTGGGTGCTCGGTGAACAAAGTCTCAAGCTTCTTCGCAGTAAGCGCGCGGAGGATGTTATTTTTTTTGGCTCAGGACAAAAAGCGCAGAAAGGGTTTTGCGAAGTCTCGCTTTTTTTTAATAATGATGATCATGCCATTCCCCTTGATTTTGCCGAGGTGGTTATCACTCGTCGACTTTTCCGCGACGGGATGTCCGAGTATGTTCTCAATAAAAATAAGGTGCGCCTTTCGGATATCATCCTATTACTCGCGCAGGCGCACATGGCACAGCGTAGCTACAGCGTGATCGGCCAGGGTATGGTTGACACTATTTTGCAGACCCCTCCGGCGGAACGAAAAGAGTTTTTCGATGAGGCAGTCGGTGTACGCCAGTACCAGATAAAAAAGGATTCTGCATTGGCGAAGCTCAAAAGCACAAATGAGAATCTAAACACAGCGGGATTGGTGCTACAGGAGCTTGAGCCAAAAATGAAATTTTTTACCCGTCAGCTCAAACGGCTTGAAGAGCGCGAAGAGGTTGAGCAAGAATTACGCGGACATTTGATTGTTTACTACAATACGCTCTGGAATGATTTGACCGGGCGCAGCGAGCAATTTATAAAAGAGCGATCTGTTTTGCAGGAGAAAATTGATGTTCTCGCAAAGGAACAAGACGCGCGCACCGCTGTTTTTTCACAAGAGGAGAAGAAGGCGCGAATGGATGATGGTGGATCGTTTCAGCAACTACAGCAGAAACTTTCGAAACTACAAAATGAACGACAACAGCTGATGACACGACTCTCTGTTTTGGAGGGGCGCCTTCAAACGGAGCTCATTAAAACAGGCCAAGGACAGCTTGCTTGGCTCTCACAGAAACAAGATGAATTGCGCATAACAGTCGGGCGGCTGAGCGAAGAGGTAGCATCTCTGCACAAAGAGATTGATGCAATTGGCGGAAAGGAACATGAGCTTCGATCAGTAATGAGCGAGATGGCAGCTGTTGTTGAAGAGCCGGCGGACGAACAAGAGAGTCACGCTCATATCTCGGCTCTTGTTGAGGCGGCAATTGCACTGCATGATGAGGGGGTGCGCCCGGATACAACAGTCGAGCGGCTGCGGGAGCTGGTCGCGGGGATCAAGACGCAACTTTCTGCGCTCAAGTCGTATCTTTTTGAGCAAGCACAAAAACGAATTGCGAGCAAAGACAGGGGCGTGGCAACAAAAAGGCGCGCGGCTCTCCACGATGAGCTTCGTGCACTCCAAACAAAAAGAGAGATTCTCGGAGAGCGACTGCGCTTGCGTACAGAAGAGAAGCAGAAATCAGAAAAGGAGCTGGAGAGCACATCGACGGAGCTGGAATATTTTGCGGCATCTGATAGAACAGAGCAACAGCAGGCGCTGACCCAAGAGAAAGAGGCGCTTTCCGAACAGCGGATGATTCTTGAGAAAGAAATAGCATCCATTCAGCAGAGCCTTGATGTTCTTTACGATAAGGAAAAAGAAAAGGGTCGGCATTTGCTGGAGCTACAAAAAGAGATTACCGCGCTTCAGAAAGAGCAAGAGGCATTTCAGCAGGAGTTTACAAATCTTTCACTGCAGATCGCAAAGCTTGAAGCGCACCAAGAGGAGTTGGTGCAGAAAATTTTTGATGATCTCCATGTTGAAGAATCAAGCCGGCAAGAAATTTCACAAAAAACAGAAACACTTTTTTCCACGCTGGGATTCTCTCATTCCCCCGACATTATTAATCTCGAAGAGACGCGCCTTTCTATTGATCGGCTCAAACGAAAAGCCGAACAGATTGGCACGATTGATGCCGACGTTGTAACAGAGCACGAGGAAACAAGAAAGCGGTACGAGTTTTTGACCCAGCAAGTCGCCGATCTCACATCAGCAAAAGAAACACTTCAAAAAGCCATAGAGGAACTCGATGATATTATCCAGGATCGGTTCGAGAAAAATCTTGAGGGAATCAGCAAAAAATTTACTCAATACTTCCAGCAATTGTTCGGCGGTGGCACTGCGCGGATTATCGTCCAGCGCCAGCAGAAGGAAGGCGATGAAGAAGTGGACGACGAGGAGCGGGAGACCACCGAGGCACAGGACGATGCTATCACCGGTATCGAGATGGAGGCGACGCCTCCGGGTAAGAAATTCAAGAGTTTGAGCTTTTTGTCCGGCGGGGAGAAGACGCTCACGGCAATAGCGCTTCTGTGTGCCATTCTGGCACAGAACCCCTCACCTTTTGTTATTCTTGACGAGGTTGATGCCGCGCTCGACGAGTCAAATGCCCATAGATTTGCCGAAATTATTAAGGATCTTTCCTCTCAGACCCAGTTTATCCTTATTACCCACAATCGTGTGACCATGCATATCGGAAGCGTGCTTTATGGGGTAACAATGGGTGAAGATGGCATTTCTCGCACCCTCAGTATTGACATTGGCAAGCTAGATGGTATAGTTGCGAAATAATAATGAAGGGTTTTCCGCTGGTAAAACCAAGGAACTATCACATATGTTAATGATTCGTCTTGCGAGACGCGGAAAAAAGAACAAACCATTTTACCGTGTCGTTGTTTCAGAAAAGGCGCGCGATCTTTTTGGAACCGCGCTTGAGATTCTCGGACACTATAATCCGATGAGTACGGCAAAAGATATTGAGCTCAACAAAGAGCGCATTTTGTATTGGATTTCAAAAGGCGCGCAGACTTCTCCGACCGTTGCAAACCTATTGATCGAGAACAAGATCATTGAGGGAAAAAAGATTGTTAAGAAGAGCGCCAAGAAAAAAGAAGAGAAGAAATAAAAGGGTTGACAGCTATTCGGAATTCTAGTGTAATAGATGTATACAGAAACACTGGAGTAAAGGGTCGACAGTGTGAAGAACAGAAGATATCAGTCATGAGCAATCCTTAAAAAAAGGATCGAAGGAGAAAACGATGGAACAGTATTCTGATGTAGAGTTTGTACTCATGGTCGTAAAAGCGATCGTGAATCATCCGGAAGATGTTGCGTGCGAGCGCACAATCGATGAGCGCGGTGTATTGATAACACTCAAGATCAATCCGGAAGACATGGGGTATGTCATTGGACGAAAAGGACAGACAGCGCGTTCGATTCGAACACTTTTGAAGATCGTTGGCGCAAAGAACAATGCCCGTGTAAATTTGAAAATTTACGAACCGGAAGGATCGCGCCGCAATCCGTATGCGCATTCCGATGCGGATCTCGACGTAAAAGTTGACACCAGCATGGTCGATGACCTGAAGATCTAAAAACAAAGATCACAAAAAACCCCGACCATCGGGGTTTTTTATTACCATATGCAATTTGATATTGTCACCTTGTTTCCAAAACTATTTGAATCATTCTTTGCGGAGAGTCTTTTGCAAAAAGCGATTGAAAAAAAAGTTATTTCCGTGCGGACGCATGATATCCGCGACAAAGCGTTTGACAAACACCACACCGTTGATGACAAGCCATACGGTGGCGGCGCAGGTATGCTGATGAAAATCGAACCGCTTGTCAAAACACTTCGTTCGATAAAAAAGAAAAAGCGAAGCCGCATCATTCTCCTTTCCCCATCAGGGAAACAGTTTACGCAAACGCGCGCCAAGCTCTTTGCAAAAAAGTATGACCAGCTTATTTTTGTCTGTGGCCGTTATGAAGGATTTGATGCGCGGATAAAAAAATATATCGATGAAGAGCTCTCAATCGGGCCGTATGTGGTGAATGGCGGTGAGGTTGCCTCTATGGCGGTCATTGAGGCGGTGTTTCGTCTTGTGCCCCGCGCGATTGGAAATCCCGAATCGCTCTCTCAAGAATCGTGGGCAGAAAAGGATAGAATGGAATATCCGCAGTATACGCGGCCGGAAGTGTTTGAGGGGAGACGCGTGCCAAAAGTATTATTGAGCGGCGACCATAAAAAAATCGAAGCGTGGAGAAAAAAGAACACTTATTTTGTTTCCGGCGGCGTCGGGACTTGATCACTTGGTGTTGCTCCTCCTTGGAGTTCTGAAATCTTTTTTGTAATAGTGTCATTGCCAGGATTTTTTTTCTGCAGATCCTCAAGAATTGAGAGCGCATCTTGTTTCTTTCCCTCGTCGGCATAGAGAAGGGCAAGTTGCCATTGCGCAACTTCGGAATTCGGATTTACGGACAGCGCGTTTTTCAGCGCGAGCTCGGCTTTGTCTCTCTCGCCAAGACCGAGATATGATGAACCAAGCGAAAGAAAGAGCCCCTCGTCGGCATTTTGAAGAGTGAATAGATCGACATTTGCAATCATTGCGCTGTCAAGATATTTTATCGCCTCTTCTTTGTTTTTTTGTTGTGCGCGCAAAAGTCCCAGCGTGTAGAGGGCTGGCGCATAATCACTTTTTAGCTCAAGTGCTTTTTTGAGCGCAGTATCGGCGCCGGTAAGCGCGTCAGAAGAGCTTTTTTCTTCGGCGGACTTGGCGTCTGCTTGCTCGGTCTTCATGCTCTCTGCTCGTTGGCTGTGAATGAGTGACATGGCAAGCAAAAACTGTCCCTTCGCAAGCTGATGAGCGGGATTTGATGGATCAAGTTCCATTGCTTTATCAAGAAAATCTACCACAAACGAATCTGCTCCGTCGGCATACGGCACAATTTCTTGATAGGTGGTTGCAAGATTTTCAACATTTCGAATATCATGAGGGTTGCTGTTGTATGCATTTCGGGCGCTCTGTATCATCAATGCTGTTGCATCCTGGATCTGTGCGTCAGTATCTTGTGCGCTCGATCCATCTTTTTGATTTTTGCTCGCACCAAGCTCATTGAGTCGATAGGAAAGCGCCGTGCTCAATGTCCGCGCGTACAATGGATTTCGCGGCTCTTGTGCAGAAGCGCGGGCAAAATTCATAATGAGTTCATCAACCTTCTTTGGGTCAGGTTGCTGTTGAGACGTCTGCTGAAGGCCGGAGAGTTCTCGATCCATATGTTGCCCGCTTGCATAAGCGATTGATGCGCTGAGCCGGTTGCCCGTGACTGCCAACCCAATCAGGCCAAGAGAGATAAGAACATAGAGTCCAAGAGAGGAGAGAATAAGAAATCGGCTTGTTCGTATTTCGAGTATTCGTACTGTGCGCGCAAGCATCGTCCCACAAAAACCAATACAAACCCAAAGCAAAAAAGATACAGCCATGTTTGATGGCTTCAAGAGGGATGCAACGAGGAGTGTGATAACGCCTGCGCCGACGGTAAGGAGCATAAATCTGTCATCTGAGAGAGTGTCGCGGAATATCCGATCAAAAAAAGAGCGCAAAAAGAAGAAAAGAAATGCAAGGAGCCCAAGCAATCCCAAAAGCCCCGTTGCTGCAATTGCGGTGAGAAAATATGAATTTGATTGGTCAAATCGGAGCGTCCAAAAACCAAGAAAATTATCCGCGTTGCTATTTATCGGACGAAAACGGGTAAAGTTCGTGAGAAAATTACCCTGTCCATAGCCAGCGAGTGGTGAAGCAAAAAGCGTCTTTGTTGCAATGTGCGTCGAAAGTCCCCATGTCGGTTGAACAAGAAGTGGCAGAGTAACAGTGCGGGGGTGAGAAATGATCATTACGCCGGAAAAAATGATGACGAAACACGGCAGGATTACCCAATCAATTTTTTTGTCATGAGGAAGCTTGAGATAGAGGATGGTGAGCGCGACGGCAAGGCCGGCAATGATGCTTGTCCAGATTCCTCGGTCATTGAGCATGATCAGAGGGATAAGCATGATGCCAATATATGCAACCAAAAAAAGTGACGTTTTTGTTCGCGGCAAGCTTGATGCCGATCGGCGGATCAGCTGAAGAAGCGCAAGGACAATAGAAAGAGCGACGAGCACACCCCACAGATCAAAACGACCGACAAGACTAAATCCGGTATTTTTTGCAAAATCCCACGGGAGAATAAATACTCCAAAGAGTTGGAGCATACCGAGGATCGACACAACAATTGTTGAGAAAAAAAACGCATTCAAACAACGCGCGATATGTGTGGTCGTGAATGTCTGAGAAATAATAAATGCGAGGAGAACGAATGAAGCGAGCGAAGAAAAACTCATTACCTGCTGGCCATCGAGTCCGAAGAAGCTTCCATATGGAAAAATGGAAAAAATAGTGGCAATCAGCCAACTGGCGAGCAGTGCAAGCGCGCCGATCATCCAGGTGCCTACGCGGAGCGTTACTTTGTTTGTTATCACGATGGTGAGGATATAGCAGAGAGCAACAACAAATGTCCCCACAAACAAAAGAGATTGTTTTGCAAGCTCAATCGGTTCACTTAAAAAGGGTAAGATAAAGAGCGGCATCAAAAACACCATACCGCATACTGTCCATGTGAGGATGGCATTAATTATCATGGCAAATCGTGGGTGTGCTGTTGGTGTCTTTGTGGGCTCACTGTTTTTTATAGAGTTTTGCTTTGGCGGTATCTGCTCGGATTTCAATACTCGTCGCACGGGGGGACGGGTAATCTTTTTTCGGGTGCTATGGATTTCTTTTTCGTCGAGATGCATAGAATAAAAATATGAATGGATAGGGACAGTATAGCATGAACAAAAATTGACAAAAAGCTTTCTCTGAAGTAGGTTGGAGATGTATAGGCCGCCCGTTTCGGGCTTTTTCCAAAGAAGGAGAAAAAAATGAAGAAGTTCGAGAAGCAGGCGACCATGGTCGTTTTTTTTGTTTTCGGGATGTTGGGTGGGGGGTGTGCAGTCGGAACGATGAAGCTCGCGGATTCTATCAATACGACCGTGAGTATTACTGACGCCGAGCGTCAGAAGATGGTGTCGGACGCTGCCAGCAAGGCAGCGGAAATCATCCCTGTCGCGACTCCCGCACCGACCGCCGCGCCAATCCAGGCGTGGACGGAGGTCGGCGAGGGACGCCATCTCTCCACCGGGTATGGTTGGGGGGCGTTCGGCGACACCTCCTCGACCGGGAGCATCCGCTTCCGGTACCTCGGCGGCGCTCCCGCGCACGACGGCAGGGAGGTATACTACCTCGCGTCCACGGATGGACGAGAAGGTGCGTACACCTACGACACCCCTACAAACACCTTTGCCGAGGTCAAGGTGGACCTCGGTGGCAAAAAATTCGAGCAGGGGCGGTTCGCCTCCCTGCTCAACGCTCACGGGCACGCCGGACCCGTGAGGAAGGTCGATCTCAAGGGGAAGGGGCTCGTCCTCGACCCCGACGAGGTTCCGGCTGGAGGGATCGCGACATCGAGCGACACGGTGTCGCTCGACGACGCTGACCTCTCCTACCGTGGTGACATGGATGTCGCCATGGCAAATATCGTGTTTGCGGCAGGCAAACACGCTCGGGTGTTCCTCACCGGACACCCAAAGTACCCCCTTCTCGCCGAGACGGTTCTCGGCGGAAGGTGGGCTGGTCACGGCGCTGTGGCCGAGCCTGGTATGCCTCGCGACGCCACCAACTACGCTCCGGCGAGCGAGGAATTCAACTTCTTCGGCGGCGGAACCTGCCTCCGGGCTGACGAAAAAATCTTCACGCCGAAATAGGAGGTTCGGCAAGAAGATCAGAGTTGTGGAGGGTTGGCCGTATGTGTCGACCCTCTACCTATTTATAGTCAGCCCACGCCACCTTTAGTTTCCGAGATTATTTACAAATACCGTGCTATGCCAAACGTTTGTCTCTGCCGGATCACCGCTGACGTTTATCTTGATCAATCCATTTGTTGTGACATTAAAGCTTGCCGTCGACGCTTCATTGTCTCGGAAGAGTGTATCAAGATTTGAATTTACTTGCGTTATTATCGGGGGATTACTGGAGTCGGTTTTGAAAGCACCACGCAACGTGAATGCTCCGCCGTTTCCCGTAGTATTGCGTTCGATTATTTTTGCCTCGATAGAATAGAGGTTGTTTGGCAAAACAGTCAGCTGGTGGATAGTATTTGTTGGTGTTACGGAATCCGTCTGCGCTTTTCCCTGGAATACTTTGTAGTTTGGCCCCTCTCCTCCTGTGACGGCAGATGACAATCCAAATACTTCTTTTCCGATACCATCGTCAACATCCCCTTTTTGTTTTACGTCCAATGCCGCGGTTGGCGACTGTGTTCCAATCCCAACATTGCCGTCCTTATCAACATACATAAATGGCTCCGCGCCATATTGATCGCTGATTTGTATTCCGCGCGAAGAGCTATTATTTTTTAGCGTGTCAATCTGCGCTTGCTGCGCCTTTGCAACCTCGACCAAAAAAGCTGAAATTTTGTCGTATTGAAGAACTTTATAACCATTGGCGCCAGTCCCAACAAGCTCAGGAAAAACAGCTTCAACTTCTTGGGCAATCATACCGACCTGACGATCATCTCCCCATGTTTTTGTGGCATCAAGTGAAGTGTCCCAGTTAAAATAAACCCCCCTCAATTTTTTTAATGAATCAAGAACATTCATGGTTGACGAAAGTTCGGTAATATTTTTTTTCAATCGGATGTCGGATCCGGAACACGACGTACCCTTTGAGAAAAGTCCATTTGAATCAGCACAGACGTAATAGGTTCCTCCACCTGACAGAGAGCTCATTGAAATATTCCCAGCGCCATTTACGACAAAGGCAGTACTCGTAACACTCGTACCAGCGGTATTATATACCTGCAATGCGAGTAAATCAGAGGTATTTGTGGTGCTGTCTGTCTTTTGGAATTGATACGCGAATCCGTTGGAATTAAAAATGTTGCCATTCGTTGTATCGCGATTGAATCCTATGTTGTTTGAATTGAAAAATGTTCGTGAACCCGAAGCACCAAAAACCGATGGTCCAGCAACGTCAAGCTTTGTTGTCGAACGCGGCGATGTCTGACCAATTCCAATGTTGCCGGAACTATCAATGGTCATCCGTGCATAACCGCTTGTCCCCAATTGAAGTCCGTAATTTCCGGTACTTCCAAATACCGCATTGTATGAGGACGAATCATTAAAAAATACCCCACCACTACTGCTTTCTACTCCAAGGACTACTGTCTGCCCACCGGTTATATACAAAACAGATGGGTTTGTTGACGTTGTCGATTTAATACGTGCAAGTGCTTGGGTTGCTTGGACGTCAAGATTATATGTTGGCGCGGCTCCGATACCAACATTTCCCAAACTATCAATCCGCATTTTTTCTGTCGGGGCGCCTCCGTTGCTTGTGTGAAATGTGAGATTTGAGGTGGACCAATTTCCTGCCGAACGGCCTGAAATTTGAGCAGAGATTGCAGATGATACCACTGTATTTGTTCCGTCATTTGTGCCAAAACCGAGCTTTATCCAGTTGTTTGTAGTGGTATTTGTGTTGCGCAGCATGAGGGTCTGTGGGGCGCTACTCCAGGTCGTATTTGCATCTGTTTTGTCAAGAGAAACAAAGCTCGCTACATTTGTACTTGATGCGTCATAGTCGTCACTGTCGGTTGTTCCAACACCCACATATCCCGTATCCCCCTTTATTCTCATTTTTTCGTTATAACCGCTCCCGTCGTAAAATTTGAATGCAAGGTCAGATATGTTTGTTGATGAATTTGTAATGATGTTTTCAATGCCCGCATTTGGGGTGGAGTCTGTTGATGCGTCCGGACCAAATGCAAGCCGGGCACTACTTCCAACAGCATCAGTTCCCGTATTAGTTATCCAAAGATCACCGCCGAGCCCCGTTGAGTTTGCTTTGTTCACGTGAAGTTGCCCGGTAAAGGGATTTGTCGTCCCGATGCCGACGTTGCCATTCCCCTTGATCATCATTAATGTACTCGTTTGATTGCCGGCGTTATAGAAATTTTTAAAATATAAATTACCCATCGTGCCGTCATAGTTCATTGAAATAGTTCCGACTTTGTTTGCTGCTGTTGAATCGGAATAATACCACGATATTCCATGTTCTTCGTTTGTTGACCATCCACCATTTCCGCCAATTCCAATGTCATTATATGTTGCTGCAGAAGAGCCAGTGTTAACAGCTAATTTATAAACCGTGTTCGATGTCGTTCCTGCGCCAATGTTGCCGCTTTTGTTTATGATAAATTTATTCACCGCGTTCGCGTTATATACCGAAAAAAGATTTGGATCTTTGTATGCAGGGATATACAGTGATGCGGAGGTATCTGGATATGCGGAATTTATAGTCAGGGCTGTATCTGAAGAGATTGCAGTCACAGTGAAAGTGTATGATGCAATTTTTATACTATCGCCCACTGATAACTCACTTGTAAATGCCGTGCCGTTTCCTGACACCGTCGTCCATCCATTAGGAACACTAACGGTTCCGGTAAGCGCGGTGGAAGCAGACCCTTTTACATGGAGTGTTGCCGTGGGGCTTGTCGTGTCAATGCCAACATCGCCGCCGTTTGGATTGAGCGATAGGCCGTAATTTGTCGAATAGTCGGCTTTGCTCCTACTTTGGATCCATGAAAAAGCCGGACTTCCGGACTGAACGCCGGCATCGATAACAAGATTTGTCGTCGTTGCACCGATTCTCATGTCGCTGTTTTGTGAACTCCCCGACGTGGACGCGGTATACTCGGCTCCGTTGACGTGAAGTAATGCTGTTGGCGTAGTTGCTCCTACGCCGACGTTGCCGCTTCCAAGGATTGTCATCGCGGTTACCGCTGTCCCAGCGGTTCTCATGCGAAAATTCATCACCGATCCGGCATTGTTATAGACTGAATCAAACGATGAAGTTGTAGCTCCAGAGTTCAAGTAGGTGATGTCAAGACCCTCCGAAGTGGCTGCGTTATAGCCAATGCGGATGCCGTCTGTGACGCCATTAGCAGTGTTGATTTCAAGTTTTTTATTTGGGGATATTGTCCCGATTCCAACATTGCCGCCGAAAGCGGTATTGCCAGTGCTTCTGTCAAACCACATTTGAACATCT
>Ga0172375_10003601_pt1 | contig 23441 bp, 22 predicted proteins | sample LakKiv1m_FD_114537 | JGI IMG/M metagenome (GOLD analysis project Ga0172375, IMG submission 114537) | Freshwater microbial communities from Kabuno Bay, South-Kivu, Congo - kab_092012_11.1m | ecosystem: Environmental > Aquatic > Freshwater > Lake | place: Democratic Republic of the Congo... | reverse complement strand
TAATATAGAAAAAAGAACTAATACACCTGGAACATCAGGTAGTTCAGGAACATCAGGCACAAATGGAACATCAGGAACAAATGGTACTTCTGGAAATAATGGAGCTCCAGGAACATCAGGAACAGATGGATTATCAGCATTATATGGAACAGGTGCAGCTCCAGGTGGAACATATACAAATGGAACTGTTTATATAAAATATACAGCATAATGTCAGCAAATATATATATTACAGATTGGAAAAATGTTATAGATGTGAATGTCTATGTTGATGGATGGAAATCAATTGTGGAAGGATGGATATATACAGGTTCTTATTGGAAGCAATGGTGGCCAGATAATTTTTATATTGCTGACTATTATACTTGTGCTTGTGATGGTGAACCACCTGAAATGGAACTTGAGGTTTTTGGTAATTTAACATTATCAAAATATTATAAAGTAAATAATCAAAATATAGTTTTTTATATTAAAAGTACCGGTGGAACAGGCGCAGATGGTGTATTTACATTAACTGGTCCTTATGATACTTGTTCAGAGGCTTGTCCACCAACTACAACAACAACTACGACAAGTCCTGAGACAACTACAACTACAACTGCTGGTCCAACAACCACAACTACAACAACTACAAATATAACATCAACAACTACAACTACTTGCACAGGAACGCAGTATTATACATTATATCATGAGATAAATGGTGTTAATATAACTACATCACAACAAGCAATTTTAAATCAATATTGTGGAAGTCCTACAAGTTCAGCAGGTTTGGTTTATTATACTGCTAATTCAACTCCAACTGTTGGTGATAAACCTTATGAAGCAATAACTGGATCTCATGCTTGTCATACTGCTTCAACAGGTTATTATTTATATGCACCTGATTTCTTAATTAAATCAGCAAATGATAGAATAGTTTTAATAGATGCAAGTGGAGCAATTACTAATATATATACTATATCTTGTCCAACAACAACAACTACAACCACATTAGCACCACATTAGCACCTTAAAAAAATAAATAATATGAAAATACCAAGAAAATTAAGTGATATTAAAGTAAAAAATTATTTAGAATATCAAAAATTTTTAAATAGTTTAACTGATGAGCAAAAAAATGATGAACAATTACTATTAAAAAATACAATTTGTATATTTTATGGTATAGATGACCAGGTTTTTAACCAAATACCATTTAATACTTTATTAGATATGTATAAAATTATAGAAAATATATTTATGATGGATAAACCACTGGTTCCTATATTCAAATTAGGTGATAAAAAATATGGTATAAATCCAAACTTTGATGATATGACATTTGGTGAATTAGTGGATTGTGATACTGATGATATTATTAAACAAATAGCAATTTTATATAGACCTATTAAAAAGAAATTATTTAGAAAATATACAATAGAAAAATATAAAGCAGACATATCACATTATGAATTATTAAAAGAAGAATTAACATTAGATGTTTATTATGGTTTTATAAGTTTTTTTTTGAATATACAGAGCGCATTCATAAATTATACCCATCAATCTTTAATGGAGATGGGTTTAGATGGAGAGAAGAAGCAGAGTTTGGAAAAATATATGGATGGTTTCCTTGGATATATGAATTATGTAATGGAGATATCACCCGTCAGGACATTATCCTTGAAAAACGAATAGGTGAAGTTTTAATATGGTTAAGTTTTATAGTAGATAAAATAAAATTGGAAAAAATACTAAGTAAGAAAAATGACGCTGGAGGAGGTTCTAAATAGTTTAGGAAAAAATATAATTAAAGATGCTAAATCTAATCTTAAAAGAAAAAGAAAAATAGCAACTGGTAATTTGTATAATAGTTTAGCATATAAACTAACTGATGATAAAACTGCGTTAGAGTTTGATATGGAACCTTATGGTTATTGGATAGACCAAGGTAGAAGACCTGGGCCAATTAGTAAAGAAGGTGCTAAATCATTAAAAAAATGGATGAAAAAAAAAGGTATTGATGAAAAGTATTTATATGTTATTAAAAGAGCAATTGAAAGAAGAGGTTGGAAGCCAACTTATTTTTTCACAATACCTTATGAACAATATACAGAAGATATGGATAAACTAATAGACCAATATGTAAATGGTTTATTAGAGGATTTAGATGAAGCATCAATAGAAGCAGAAATGTATGGTTTTTGAAAAACTCGCAGAAGAGTTTATGAAAAATAAAGAAAAATTATGAATCCAATAAGATATTCAGGTGGAAGAGATAAAGAAGATATAAAAAAAAAATTAGTAATAATGGAAAGTAGAATAGTTTTTACACCTGATGAATTAGCTTACTTAGATAAGTTTAATTGGAACGCAGCTATTATTGAAGCACAACAACAAAGAGAAATACTAAATATTTATAATAGAGTTTTAGGATTAAACCAAGTAATGACCCAATGCACACCGTGCTGGCAAGGTATATTATTTAATCTTAAAAAGTTATATGATGAGTTTAAATAAAAATAATATAATAAAATGCCAGATACAACAACAACTACTACATCATCAACTACGACAACTACTACTACTACACAAGTAATAGTGTCGCAGCCATATTTATATTCAGATGATATAGTATATGCAAGAAGTCCAGTTATATATGCTTTTAAGAATTGTAGTTCAACACTATATACATATAAGTTTGTATTATATTGCACGACTGGTTTAACTTCAGATTTAACCACAATTTATGCTTCTATTGATAGGACACCAGATACTAATGGTTGTATATTTGTAGATGCATCATCACTACTTAGAAGTTATTTAAAAAATAATTATAATATAACTTATAGTGGAAATTATTTTATATATTTTACTGCTAAACTTGTAGAGTATGCATCAGGTGTTATAAATAAAGAAACATCAACAAATATATCGGTAGCAAGTTTAGGATATATAAATGATGCAACTGGTGGATTTAATGATGATGTTGAAACCGGTGAATATATGTTAAGTTATATACCAGATACTACTGAAATTAGAATACCTACATTTTTGAATTATATTATGAAATATAAATATATTTCAGGTGATAGCACTGGATATAAAATATCATACACAAGTTTAACAACAACTACAACTACATTAGCACCAGAAAGTCCAGGACCAGCAAGTTTAATAGTTCCGATGGCATTACCAATACCAGATCCATTAACAAATGAGGTTAGTTTTACTACGGCTTGGACCGCAGGTTCAAATGCTTCAACAAATACTATGAAAGAAATAGCGTGTGGTTATTATGATATTATCACAACACATTTACACACAGATATAGACCAAACACAACCAATTAAATTAAGAATAATGAATAATTCAACGATATTATCAACTTATATGTTATATCCTTATCCTTGTTTAGAAGATTTATATCCAGTAGATTTTATAAATATAAATGGTGTTGTTGATACAATATATTTTATAGGTCGTGTAACTACATATGATACTATTGAATATGAAACATATAAATATGATAAGGTTAATTATTTAACAGCGACTTATAATTCAGCATCTGGATCTTATCATAAATTATTTACAACTGGAAGAATTAAACTGGTTTTAAATACAGGTTGGATTGATGAAGATTATAATTTGAAATTAGAACAACTATTTTTAAGTGAATATGTATGGATTTATGGTAAACCATATATCGTAACCGATAAAGAAATGATGTATAAAACAAATAGATATGATAGGATGATAAATTATATTGTGACCTTAGAAGCTGGCTACGATAGAATAAATAATGTAAAATAAATGGAACTATTCGTAAAAACATTAGTTAGTGGATCTTATGTTGAACATAAAGTAAGTTTATTTGGTGATGAAGAAATAGAATTAACCAGAAATTGGAATAACCAACAAATTATAACTGGTTATGGTTCATATTCAACAAGTTTTTCAGTTCCAATAGATGATAATAATGCTGAAATATTTAAATATTATGATGAAATTGGTGGAACCCTTGTTAATTCAACTTCAATATCATCAAGTAATGAAAGATTAAATCCAGCATACTTTATGCCAGCAAAAATAGTTATTAATGAATATGAAATATTAGGTAATATACAGGTTCAAGGTTTTTCAATTAAAAAAATGTATAAATATGCTTATAACTTAGTATTTTATGGACAAGAAAAGGATTTAATTAAAGAATTAAATACTTCTGAGACACCAAAATTGAATAATATAGACCTTACTGATATGTCATTTACTTTTAATATAGGAAATGTGACTGGAAGTTGGGCGGCTGGTGATATTTTTGTACCAATAATGGCTAATAAAAGACCATTAAACTTTAGAGATACACAACAAGAAGGTAATATAGCAAGAGTTATGGCTGATACTGGTGGTGTAAAAATGACAGATTTATCAGTTTCATATAAATTAGGTGATATAATTGATAAACTTTTTACACCAAATACTATCACACATTCACCGAGCACAGAAGTTTCATCTTTTTTAGATGAATTATTTTTGATGCCAAATACAAAAACAGAATATACTAATAGTTTAACTTATATTTATACAACAGCAAGAGGTGATTATACCAGACAAATTACTACGGTTATAGTTCCAGGAACGCCTATTACTTGTAATAAATTAAAATTATCACCTGGTGGTGGTTCAGATGGTGGTATAATGGAAGGGAATACTGACTTAACTTCATGGGATAATATAGAAACTTATACATTATCAAATAATTACTACACTATACCTTCAACACCTATTAGTTTAAAGTTAGATATGACATTAATAAACCCACCAACACAATATGAAAATATCGTTGGATATTCATTATATGTAATTAGATATGATACAGGCGCATTAGTGCAACATGCTTATATAGATGTTAATTCTGAAAATACAATTTCATTAATAAACTTAACGGTAGGACAACAACTTCAATTTTTAGTAAGTATTGAATATGAATATTGGAATGGAACATCTTGGGAAACTAAATATGGATATTTTAATAACGACCAATTAATATCAACATTAAAACTTACACTTTTAACAGATCCAACTTATGATTATAGTAAAATTACTATCAATTTCCCTGATATGTATAAAAGTGATTTTTTTATACAATTTTGTAAGTCGTTTAATATATTTTTTGAATATAATAGTAATACAAAAATAGTAAATACTTATTTTAAAAGTGAAATACCTTCAACTATATATGACTTAAGTGAATACTTTATAAAAGATAAAGATTATACTTGGAACCACAACCAAAAATATAAACTAATTGATTATCAATTCGCAGAAGGTAAAGATATTAATAATATAGCATGGCGACAAGCGCAAGATGATTTACAGCCTGAGATTGGTTCAAATGGATTGAGTTATGGACAAAGCCGAGTATATTATTCATATGATAATGGTGAAGAAAAATTAGAATTTAAAAGTTTATTCACCGTATTTCCAAGGACTACATTAAATAAAACAGATAATAATAATGTTATATTAGAGGATACTACAATTCCATTACATAGTGAATTGAACGAAAGTTTAGAACCTATTAATACACCATTTTTATTATTATATAGATTACCAATTGTATCAGGATTAACTGCAGAATATTATAATTTACAAAGTGGCTTAACATCTTATTCAGGTATGTGTTATGCTTCGGATTATGGACCTGATGGACCAAATGGATATTCGTTAGATTATACGAAGTTTCCAAATGCTATAAAAGATAATGTATCAATTAAATATGAAACTACATTAGATTTTATATTACCATCAAATATATTATATACAATTAAAGTATCGGATAAAATAGTAGTTCATAATATATGGTATGAAATATTAGAAATTAGAAGTAATATAAAAAATGGTTACGCCAAAATTAAATTATTAACTATGGCTATACCATCAAATGATTATACACCAACCAGTGTTTGTGATTTTAATGGTGGAAATATAGAAATCCAACCAGAAGGTTGTGAATATACTGGTGGTGAAATTACTTGGGCTGGTTCAACAACAACAACTACTTCAACTACATCTGAACCAACTACTACAACAACAACTACTACATCTGAACCAATAACAACTACAACTACAACTGCTGGTCCAACAACCACAACTACTTCAACTACATCTGAACCAACTACTACAACAACTTCAACTACAAATCCAGCAGTTAGAAATACCTCATACATTTATATACAAAAAATATCAGAATAATATGAAAGATTTAAATAAATTAACAAGCAAACAATTAATAGAGACTGATGATAATGTAATTGGTGTAGGAATTGGTAGAAAAATTAAAAATGGAATTTTAACTAAAGAAATTGGTATAACCTATACAGTAAAAAAGAAATTACCAATAGACCAAATACCAGAAGGAAAAAGAATACTAAAAACTATTAAACACGAAGGAAAAACTTATAATACTGATGTTATTGAAGGTGAAATAAGACCATTAATGGATTGGTGTTATGATGAGTTTTACCAATGGATGCCACAATACCCAACACCAGTAGAACCAACAAATAGAGACCAAATTAGACCATTAAAAGGTGGTATTTCTTGTACCAATTATACAAATATGCCAACTTCAACAGGTACATTAGGTTTTTTAGCGGTAGATAATGAAGATAATACATTAGTTGGTGTTTCAAATGCACATGTGATTGTAAATAATGCATTATTAGCACCATATAGAACTACTGGAACTATTGATAATACTAAAAATAATTTGATAGTTCAACCAGCAAGTGGTGATGGTGGAACTGATTATATAGGTGCTATTAAAAGATTTAAACCTTGGAGAACTGGAGCAACTGATAATTTTATTGATTGTGCGTTATGTACTATTGATGACACAGACATTGATAATTCACAAAGTTGGAAAATAGAAGGTTTAACTGGTTATACAGCAGGTATGTTATGGGCTTCAACTGATGAAATAAATAATATATTAGAAAACGATTATAACCTTTATGCTGCTGGTAGGACAACTGGTTCAAAAGGTGAAGGTAGGACTAAAATGAAATTAAGTTCAATTTTTTATGCTAATACAATAAGTTATTCTTATGTAAGCGTAAATTATAATGACTTATTTACTATGGTAGCAACTGATGGTTCAGGTGGTTTATGTTATTTACCTGTTAATCCAGGAGATAGTGGTTCAGTTGTTTATGCTGATGTTGATGGTTCAGGAACTAAAAAGATTATAGGTTTAGTTCTTGCTGGACTTATTTCAGGAACTGTAAATAATCCTTGGACTGGAACGCCAGTAGATAATTATACGACTGCTATTTGTTGTAGAATTGATAGAATTAAGACACTTATGAATATATCACCTTACACTGGACAAACTAATTTAGATTTCTCAGATAGAAATAATATAGAAGAATATATATTAGAAGGTTTGTCAGATGTTGAAAGTATAACTGTTGCTGGTAAAAAATATTTTTTAGCAGGTTTAACCTCAACAACAGGAAATACAACTACAACTACTTCAACCACGGTATTAACTACAACAACTACAACTTCAAATATAACTACAACAACTACAACTGCTCTAGCATCATTAAGTTGTTCAGCTACGAATATATTTGAATATGCACATTCATCAATTACAGTAGATGGTATGATGTTTATTGGTGAAAGGAAACAAAACCCATATATAATTAAGTTTGATGATCCAGATGATTTGAATTCATATACAGGAGTAACGGTAAGTGATGTTGGAAATGAATATATTGGTTTAGAAAATGTATGTTCATCAGGAAGCACTATGTATTTTGGAACTATTGAAACTACAACAGGTTATTTAGTTATAGTTGAATGTGGAACAGATTTAACATTTACAAAACATACATATCCAACAATTGATGTATGGAACTTTGCTATAACTACGGATGGAACATATATTTATGGTGGAACTGATTATGAGTTCTTTAAAATTAGAATTAGTGATTGGGAACTTATTCAGAAAGCTAAGTTTTATAATGATTTTACATCAACACATGCTGCGGCTTATAGCGCAACAAGAAATGAAGTATATTTAACTTCACAAGGAACTACTGAAAAATTAGCAATTTTAGATGCTGATGATATTTGGACTTATACAATTGTGGATCTTTCAAGTTATACAAATACTTTAACTGATGATATGGTTTATTATAGTAATAAATTATATATAGGTAGTGAATTGGGTGGTTGTATAATTGTGGATTTAGCAAATAACAATTCAATTACACCATTAACTATTAGTGAAACTTATGGTTTATTCTTAAATGGAACTAATATATATAGTTGTAAAATAAGTGGTTATATTGAGAAGTTTAGTGTTTCTACACCAGATAGTGTAGCTGTTTATAAATTAGAAAGTGGATTTACACCAAATGAAATATTGTTTGTAGGATCAAGAGTTTTTGTAACTAAATGGGCTGGTCCTGGAACTGCTAAATTATGTGAAATGACTTAAAAAATAAAAATATAAAATGAGTAAAAGTATAATAATAACATTAAGTGGAGGTTTAGGTGCTAATTTAGGACCAAACTTTAACCTTACTGCTGATATAGGAACAGTAGTTCCAGTAACTTCAACAAAAACACAATTGTTATTAGGACAATTAGCAACGGTTGATGATACAGCTACATCAGTAACAATAACATCTGTTGGAACTTGCACTAATTCAATAACTTTAACTATGCCGGCAACAACTACTACAACTACAACCGGTTGTGTAACTACAAATAGTTTAAGATATTCATCTACACAATATACTGCTTGTTCAGCATCAGAAAGCCCAGTTGATATGAATAATCTTAATTTGGCAACTTCAACAAAATTATATATTCATAATTCTTCTTGTTTAGTAACAGCTGCTAATGGTTATTATAGTGATGGAACTATAGTTAGATATTGGGACAGTGGTGTTGAAACTTTAGGTGTTGCAGCTAATTGTGCTGTAGTTCCACCAGATCCACCAGTATCAACCACAACAACTACGCCTTCACCAACTACAACTACTACAACTACACCTTATTCAGGTCCAGTTTGGTTCTGTCTTAAAAATGACAGCACTTATTCAACTAATTTATTGGCTTGTGCTGGTCCATCAGGATCTGATTATTTATATTCAAAAACTGATTTAACAACATCACCAGTATTATATACTGATACTAATATGTCCACACCATTTGTAGGAAATGGAGATTTTTATAAATTACAATTTTTAACAAGTTTTTATGCAGCAAGAATAAGTAATGTAGGTCAAGTATCAGATTTATATTCTTGTCCTGCAACTACGACCACAACAACTACTGGTTGTATTGAAGCATCATTAAGTTATTCAGAAACTTCTTGGACTGGTGCTTGCTTTGTATCGTCACCAACAACTATTGATATGAATAATACATCATTATCATTATCAAGTAAGTTATATATAAATGGTTCAAATTGTTCTGTAACTGCACCAATTGGTTTTTACTCAGATGGCTTGTATGTTAGATATTGGGATTCAAATAATCAAGAATTAGGTGAAGTATTTAATTGTAATGGATAAAATAATTTAAAATTATGATACAAAATATATTAAAATTGTTAAATAGTGATCCTTGGTTTGGTTTATCAAAGGAGATAGAAATAGCCAAAGGAAAAAATAAACTTAAATTATCATTTAAAGAGATTAAATATCAAATTAAAAGAGATTTACTTTTTATAAAAAGAATTATAAAAGGAAATGGCAACTAACACAACTGAAAAAGTTATAAAATTAACAATAGATGGTAAAGAAGCAACCGTTGATATAAATAGGTTTAAAAAAGCAGTTAAAGAAGTTTTAGCAGAAACTAAAAAAATTGAAAAAACCAATTTAGGTAATTTTAGAAAACAAATAAATGATTTAACTGATAGTTTTAAGTCAGGTGAAATTGGATTAAAAGGATTTATGCAAGGTATAATTGGTGTTGGTAAAGCATTGATGACCACCTTTGTAACAAATCCAATTTTATTATCCATTACTGCAATTGTAGGTGCAATTACTGGCTTAGTAGCAATGTTAAAAACATTTACACCTGTAGTTGAAAAAGTTCAACAAAAATGGGCTGGTTTAACTGCTGGTTTTGATACATTTAAAAATAGTGTATTAGGTTGGATTACTGGTAATAAGTCATTTAAGGAAAGTTTTACTAGACTTGGTGAAAGTATGAGAGATGCAGCTGCTGCTGCAAGAGGATTAAAAGCCACAGAGCAAGATTTAGAGGATCAACAAATACTATTAGAATTATCAAATGCTAATTTACAAAACCAGATAGATAGATTATTATTGCAGTCAAGAGATAGAACTAAAACTGAAAAAGAAAGATTAAAAGCGATTGATGATGCTATGAAGTTAGAGCAACAACGCTTTGAGCAAACTAAAAAAGTAAATGATGATGAAGTAAGAATGGCAGAAAAAGCACTTGCTATTAAACTTGGCATAACAGAAGAAGAATTAAGAAATATAGGTGTAGCTGGTGCTATGAAAAAAAATGGTGCACAGGTTAATGCTGATAAAGAAATAGATATATTAAAACAAGCATATTTAAAAAGAGCATCAATTGAAGGTCAGAATATACAATTAGCAGAAAAAACACAGAATAGAAGAAACCAAATAATAGAAGCATCCGAATCAGGAATAGAAAAAACAAAACAAAAGGAAAAAGAATTATGGGATGAAATTAAAAAAAATGAAAAAGATGCCAGAGATATAATGCTGGAGAATGAGAAAGAGTTTAATGATGCTATGGATGCAGCATTTAATGAAATGATGAATAGGGAAGCAAAAGGTGCTGATGAAAAAATTGAAAGTGAAAAAAGAGTTAGTGATGCTAAACAACAAATAGCAGAAGAAGAAGCAAATAAAGCACTAGAAAAAATTGAGCAAGATAAAGAAGATGCTGCTGATTTTGAAGAGTGGAAAAAACAAACACAAATAGAAAGTGCAAGAACATCATTAGAAGCAATAGCAACATTAGACCAAGCATTTACAAATGTAGCATTAAATAGACAACAACAATTATTAAGAGATAAAAAAATTACACAAGAACAATATGATAAAGCTGTATCAAAAATACAAGCCGAATCAGCTAAAAGGGAGAAAGCATATGCAGTAGCATCAACAATTATTGATACAGCCGCTGCTATTATGGGTATATGGAAAGATGTACCAAAAAAAGATTATGGTGTTATGGCTACAATTTTATCAGTAGCAACTGGTTTATTAGGTGCCGCACAAATATCAAAAATAATTTCTACGCCAGTAGATGGAACTATGTCAGGTGGTGGAGGTTCAATACCTACTGGAGCACCTGCAGGTGGTGGAACATCACCAAATACATCATTTACTTTTTCACCATCATCAACTACACCACAATTACAACCAGTTAGAACCTATGTTATATCAAAAGATGTTCAAACACAACAACAATTGGATAGACAAGTAGTAGCCAACGGAACAATATAAATCAAAAAGTATATTAAAAATACTTTTTATTAAAATAAATTATCAAAATGGAAATACCAACATATGAAATGCTTATTGAAAATGAATTAACTGATGCAGTATTTGCAATATCATTAGTAGATAGTCCAGCAATTCAAGAAGATTATGTATTATTATCAGAAGATAATACTATGAAAATAGAATTAAAATTAGGTAAAATTATAGATGAAAAGAAAAAAATTGTAACTGGACCTATTTTAGTAACAGACCAAGTTATACCAAGAAAAGGTTTTAATATCGTATTTAGAAAAGATACAATAAGAAAAATAAGTGAGAACTTTATAATAAATGGAAATAAAGATAATGTAACATTACAACATCAATTTCCTATTAGTAAAGTTTATTTAGTTGAAAGTTGGATTGTTGAAGATCCAGAAAAAGATAAATCCACTTATTTAGGGTTTAATTTACCTGCTGGATCCTGGATGGCAAGTTATAAAATTACTGATGATGATTTATGGAACGAATATATTGAAACTGGAGTATTAAAAGGATTTAGTTTAGAAGGTAATTTCAGTAAAAAGGAAGTTCATATGTGTGAGCACGAAGAACATGAAGATTTAGATAAGGAGTTTAGAGAAATATATTTAACAATAACATATCCAGCATCGGATTTAGATAGTTATTATACTTGGAAAACAAATAAAGCAGATAAAAATTGTCCTATTTGTGAAAGTAGAGATAACCAAGTAAAAAAATTAAGTGAATGGATTACAACTGGAATACCAGGTGCAAAAAATGGTGATGTTGTAGCAGGTATTACTTTAACATTTAGTCCTGGACCATATTCCACTTATTGTGAAGATGCTTGTAAATGTAAATTAGAAAAAGTAACTAAAACAGCAGTTAAAAATCCATTTGATAAATGGCGTAAATAGTTTATTATCAAATTGATATAAATGAAAACCAATCAAAATAGTAATTATATTACTTTTTAATAAAAATAAAAAATCATTATGAATATCAAAGAAGCAGTAAGTAAAATTAAGGCATTCTTAACAGAGGAAACAGAACAACCAACTAATCTTATTGATATTAAAACCAAAGATGGTATTATATTAAGTTATGAAGGTGAATTGGGTGTTGGAATTGAAATCTTTGTTGTAGATGAAAGTGGTAGAAATCCTGCTCCAGATGGAGAGTATATTTTAGAGGATGGAACTAAGTTAATGGTTGCTGGTGGTAAGATTGAAGAAATGGAAGCACCTGAAGCACCTATTGAAGCACCTGAGGAAATGCCAGTTGTTGAAGAAGAAATGGAAGAAGAAGCACCAACTACATTATCAGTTGAAGAATTAGCATCAAAGATTGCTAAATTAGAAAGCGATTACGCGCAAATGATGGAAGTTGTAACACAACTTGCACAAAGTTTTTCAGAATCTAATTTCAAAAAAGAGGTTAAAGCAAGTATGGAAACTGAAGTTCAACCTGAAATTAAATTAGGTAAAATGATTGAAAAACCATTGAATAAAAATAAAGAATTAAATAACATATTTAAGAATATGTATAACAAAAAGTTATATTAAAAATAAAAATAGAAATTATGGAACAAAAATTATCAACTACTACTTCTATTACGAGCACATATGCAGGTGAGTTTGCTGGACAATATATCCAAGCCGCTCTTTTAGCATCGCCAACTTTGGGAAATGGTACAATTACCGTTAAACCAAATATTAAGTATAAAGAAGTTGTTAAAAAATTGGCTACTTCAAGTATTTTAGCAGCCGCAACTTGCGATTTTACCGCAACAGGAACCGTCGCATTAACCGAAAGAATCTTAACTCCAGTTGAGTTTCAAGTAAACCTTCAACTTTGTAAGAAAGATTTTCACTCAGATTGGGAAGCAATTCAAATGGGTTATTCAGCATTTGATGAGTTACCAAGAAACTTTAGCGATTTTTTAATCGGTAATTTATCACAATCAGTAGGTGCTGCTGTTGAAACTGGTATATGGCAACATTCAACTAATATATTAACTGGTTTCACTTTGTTATTCAAAGATGATGCAACTGTTGTTGATGTATCAGGAACTACAATTACGGCTTCTAATGTTCAAGCAGAATTAGCAAAAGTTGTTGCTGCTGGTTTAGCATTAAATACAACTAATCCAGTGCTTTATGTAGCAAAAGATGTTTATTACAACTACTTAATTTCATTAGGTGGATTTGGAGCAAATGGTTTAGGTGCTGCTGGTTATGATAATAAAGGTCCTAACCAAACAATTAATTCATTATATTTTGCTGGTGTACCAATTATTGAAACATCTGGTTTACCAACAAGTGAAATGGTTATGGCTGAAAAAGAGAACTTATGGTTCGGTACTGGTTTATTGAACGACACTAACCAAGTAAAAGTGTTAGATATGGCAGATTTAGATGGTTCAGAAAATGTTAGATTCGTAATGAGATTTACTGCTGGTGTTCAATATGGCATCGGTGCTGAAATTGTATATTATTGGATTTACTAATCAGTTGAAACAGATTAAAAATTGTGTGGTGTGAAATATCACCACACAATTTAATAAAAAAAAAAATTAAAAATTATGGCTTGTTTAATAACTAAAGGAAGATTAGAACCATGTAAAGAGTTCGTTGGTGGTCTTTATAAAGTATGGTTCGCAAACTTTGGTGCAATCAATCCTACCGTGACAACTGATGGTGTTATTACTTCATTAAGCGCAGTAACGCTTTATGAATATGAATTAAAAGGTGTTTCAAATCTTACACAAGAATTAGCTTCTTCAAGAGAAAATGGAACAACCTTTGTAACGCAAACTTTAACATTAGATTTGAAAGGTATAGATTATTCAACTAATAATGAAATTAAACTACTTGCATATGGACGACCACATGTGGTAGTCCAAGACAACTATGGAAATGCTTGGTTAGTTGGTAGAGTTAGAGGCGCTGAATTAACTACATCTTCACAAACATCAGGTGCCGCTATGGGTGATAAATACGGTTATACCGTCACCTTAGTTGGTATGGAACCAACATACGCTGACTTTTTATCCGGTTCAACACTTACAAGTGCTTTTACCGGGTTATCAATAGCACCAACAATAGTGAGAGGTTCGTAAAGTCACTATTCGTTTCATTCATCGTATTATTTTTTGGTAAGTGGGGTAGAAATACCCCACTTTTATTTTTAAAAAATCAAAAAAGACATTTTTTTACTTTTTAATAAAAAGAAAAAAGATGGTTGTAGAACCAAATATACCAAATAATTCATTAACTTATCACACAAGATATACACATATTGATAAATATGAAATATTAGACCATGAAAATAGGTTATTAAATAGTGGAACTACTAATATATTTGGATGGACTAATGGTTTAATAACACATTCTGGTTTATCATATACATTTCCAGAAAATAATTTATTCACTTATAAGTCATATTTTTTATATAGAGGTGAGTATTATTTAGCAGCACATCTTTTATTACAGTCTTTTTCAGGTGAAACATCAATGTTAGATGCACCATTCAAGAAAGTTAGTAGAACTTATAGAAATAAAGATAGAAGAATATGATAACGGTATTTAATGGTGATAATTCATTAACATATTATACAAGACAAACACAGATTGATAAATATGAAATATTAGATCATGCTTCAAGAATTGTAAGTAGTGGTATAACACATATTGTAGGTTATGACGGTAAAATAAATCACACTGGATTAACTTATGACTTTCAGAATAATACAATTTTTACTTATAAATCCTATTATTTATATGAAGGAAATTATTATTTAGCAGCACATCTTTTATTACAGTCTTTTTCAGGTGAAACATCAAGGTTAGATGCACCATTTATAAAATTAGATAGAACTTATTCATTTAGAACATTTAAACCAACTACTATTGTTATTTATGATTTTGGTTCAGCAAGTTATGTTGGTGAATTATTGATTGATTGTGGTTCAGCGAGTAGTGTCGGTGATACTATAATAGATGGTAAATATATATAAAAAAAATTAAGAATAATGAGCACAATAAATGCACAACTTCAATTAAGAAGAGATACAACCGCAAATTGGGAACAATATAATCCTATATTAGCACAAGGTGAAGTAGGTGTAGATTTAGATTTGGACCAGTTTAAAATTGGTGATGGTTTAACTTATTGGACTGGCCTTACATATAATGGAACATCTGGTATAGATGGAACATCTGGATCATCTGGTAGTTCAGGTACAAGTGGTGTTAATGGAACATCAGGAATTGATGGAACATCAGGAATTGATGGAACATCAGGAATTGATGGAACATCAGGAGTTGATGGAACATCAGGTAGTTCAGGTATAAATGGTGTATCTGGTTCATCAGGTAGTTCAGGAACATCAGGTAATTCTGGCTCATCTGGTTCATCTGGAGTAAATGGTGCAGCTGGAACTGATGGTACATCTGGTTCGTCAGGTATAAATGGTGAAGCTGGAACTAATGGAACATCTGGTGTTAATGGATCAAGTGGTTCAAGTGGTGTAAATGGTGATAATGGAACATCAGGTTCATCTGGTTCATCAGGTATTGATGGTACTTCTGGAATTGATGGTACATCAGGTAGTTCAGGTTCATCTGGAGTAAATGGTGCAGCTGGAACTGATGGAACATCAGGTATTGATGGTGCATCAGGCTCAAGTGGAACAAGTGGTAAAGATGGAGCAACTGGAACTGATGGTACAAATGGTTCATCTGGTTCAAGTGGTGTGAATGGTGATAATGGTACATCAGGAGTTGATGGAACATCAGGTTCATCTGGTACATCAGGAGTAAATGGTGATAATGGAACAAGTGGTTCATCAGGAACAAGCGGTGTAAATGGTAATAATGGAACAAGTGGTTCATCAGGAACAAGTGGTGTAAATGGTGATAGTGGCACATCAGGAACTGATGGTACATCAGGATCAAGTGGTGTGAATGGTGATAATGGAACAAGTGGTTCATCAGGAACAAGTGGTAAAGATGGTGAGTTTGTTGGTTCAAGTGGTTCATCAGGAACAAGTGGTGTAAATGGTACATCAGGAACTGATGGTACATCCGGTGTTGATGGTACATCAGGTTCAAGTGGTTCAAGTGGTGTAAATGGTGATAATGGTACTTCAGGTAGTTCAGGTTCAAGTGGTACAAGTGGTACAAGTGGTGTAAATGGTGAAAATGGTACATCTGGATCAAGTGGTACAAGTGGTGAAAATGGTACATCAGGATCATCTGGTACATCAGGATCATCTGGTACATCTGGAGTAAATGGTGATAATGGTACTTCAGGAACTGATGGTACTTCAGGAGCTGATGGTACTTCTGGTATAGATGGTACATCAGGAACTAATGGTACTTCCGGTGTTAATGGTAGTAGTGGTTCATCAGGTTCATCAGGTAGTTCAGGAGTAAATGGTACTTCTGGTTCATCTGGTTCAAGTGGAACATCTGGTTCATCTGGTTCATCAGGAACAAGTGGAACATCAGGTTCATCAGGTTCAAGTGGTGTAAATGGTGATAATGGTAGTTCGGGAACTGATGGAACTTCAGGTTCAAGTGGTTCAAGTGGTGTTAATGGAACTTCAGGAACTAATGGAACATCTGGATCAAGTGGTGTTAATGGAACTTCAGGAACTAATGGAACAAGTGGTGTTGATGGAACTTCAGGTACAAATGGAACCTCAGGTTCAAGTGGTACAAGTGGTGTTAATGGAACTTCAGGAACTAATGGAACATCTGGATCAAGTGGTACAAGTGGTGTTAATGGAACTTCAGGTACAAATGGAACCTCAGGTTCAAGTGGAACTAATGGAACAAGTGGTTCAAGTGGAACAAGCGGTTCAAGTGGAACTAATGGAACTTCAGGTTCAAGTGGTTCAAGTGGTGTTAATGGAACTTCAGGAACTAATGGAACTTCAGGTAGTTCAGGAATAAATGGAACCTCAGGTAGTTCAGGAACAAATGGAACATCAGGTAGTTCAGGAACAAATGGAACCTCAGGTAGTTCAGGAACTAATGGAACTTCTGGATCATCTGGAACCTCAGGTATATCAGGAACAACTTTAAATGAATTATATTATTCAAATAGCACACTTTATACACCAAACTTATTTGTAACTGGTGCAATAGGTGGAACATATGGACCTCTTGGTTTTCCATATTATATATTTATTGGTGATCCACTTTCACAATTTCCAAACTTAGTAACCAGTTTAACTTGGCTACAAGGAAATATGTCAGGAGCAACTACATTAGTTTTAACAGCTGACAATGAAAGTATTAATTCAGGTATTACAATAAACTTACCTTATCAATTAACAATTACTTCAGGTGGTTACGCACAATCTTATTTAACTGCAGCAAGTGGTATGAGTAACCAACCTATGTTTACTTGTCAAAGTGATGTTTCATTTACTAAACTTATATTAAGTGGTGGAACTGCAACAGGAACTACAACTGGTATAAGATGTGCAACAGCTGATAAGTATTATGAAATTAAAGATACTACAATTTGTGATTTTGATAAAGGTTTAGTATCAACAAATAATGGAGAGTTTTGGGTATTTGAAAGTCAAATAAACGATTGCATAACCAGTGGTTTTGAATTAAATACTGGTGCTGTAGGTGCTAAATATAGATCCAGTTTTACTGATTATTCAGCACAAAGTAAATATCCACTTTATAAAGGTATAAATATACTTTCAGGTGGAACAAATATGTACCTTTCAAGCCAAGGTGATACAACTGAATTAACACATTCAGCACAAACATTTATAAATTATGTTGGTTCAGCCACAACTTATAGTGAGTTTGCTATAGAAGGTGCAATTTGGAATAATGTTGGAACATTTAAAAGTGGATTTGATTTTACAATAGCTAGAGATGCTGATATTGTAATGATAAATAATGTTGGACAAGAAAGTCAAAACCCACACGCTAAATTAAATGTTATATCATCAACTGGTGTTACATCAGTAACTACAAATTGGACTAAAGCAGTTTATGGCCCAAGTGCTAACAGTTATTATAAAAAGTTTACTTATTCAGGTAATAGAATTACTTTCTTACCTACACATGAAAAAGATTTAATGATGTGGTTAAATGGAACGATGCAAACATCAACACAATTATCATCATTAGAATATGCAATAGTTAAGAATGGTTTAACTGGAACTACTTATGGATATGGAATTATAACATTAGATACAAACGCAAGAGATTTTAACTTTGGAACTAATGTGTATATAAGTGATGTTATACAAAATGATTACTTTGAATTATATTTCAAAGCAGCAGCATCAGAAAGTATAAAAATTACTAACTTAAATTGGTTAATAGATAGTAGATTATGAATAAATTATTTTTAAATAAAGATACTAATTTAATTGATTATTCAACTTGGATTACTGGAACAACAGGTTCAACTAATGGTACTGGTCCATCTCCTTCATTTTGGAATCAATATAGTTTAAATAATACTTTAAATGAAAGAGTTTTAGAAACGGATCCTTGGGGTATTCAATCTGTATGTTGGAGAGCATTATCAGGAAATACACAATCTGGAAATGTATATGGTGGATTTAATATAACTGCAGCCGCGAATTCATATCAATTAGTACCTGTAGATAAGACAAAAACTTATAGATTTTCTTGCTGGATTAAAAGAAAAAATGTAGTTGCTGGACAAGGATATGTATATTTTGGTTTATGGGCAATGAGTGGTATAACCAGCAGAAACTCAATTATAGCAACACCAACATATTCAACGACAAATAATCCTTATCCAATTTTAACATCACCAACACAAACAAATGTTATATTTCCTGAAAATGAATGGCGTTTATGTGTTGCTCATTTGAGACCATATACAACACCAACAGGAACAACATTACATACTAATACTGGTGTTTATCAACCAAATGGCACTAAACTTACAACTGGAATGACCATAAGAGATTATATAATGATAAGTGATACATATAATGTTGGTATAAGAGCATCAACACCTTTTAATGTACCATCAGGCACATCCGTATCAGGATGTTTTTTATATCCAAGAATAGACCTTGTAGATGGAACAGAACCATCAATAGCACAATTATTAAAAGCTGAAAAAGATAACAAATTAGTTTCATATGAACAGAATACTAATATGTTAGATTTATCAAGTTGGATTGATGGTACAACTGGTTCAACCGCAGCAGATTTAACTACATCATTTACACAATATACTTCTAATTCAACTAATTATAGATTTTTAGGAACTGATCCATTTAATAATAATTCTATTATATGGGAGGGTTTTGGTAATACTAGTGATGCAACAGCCGGATTTCAAAGCACAGGCCCCGCTGAAGGTATTTTAATTGATAACACTAAAACTTATCGTTTTTCAATATGGAATAGATTGGTTTTAACTGGTCAAAGTATAGCAAATAGATATTATTTTGGCTACAATCCAAGAAAAGGAGTAAGTGCTGATTTTTCATTTCATACTAATTTATCAACAACTGGTATATCAAATAGTTATTATTTTTTACCAGCATTATCACCAGTAGAAACTTATTTCCAGTTAAATGAATGGAAATTATGTGTTGGTTATTTATTACCATCAACAACATCACCATTTAGTTTTAATTCAAGTTTAGTACCAAAAATATATAATTTAACAGGAGGAACTGACTATACAAGCATTTATAATTATTATTCAAGTGGTTCTACCACAGGTGTTTATATGCGTGTTATGATGCCTTATCAATCCACCTTACATATGCAAGCAGTATATCCAAGAATAGACCTTGTAGATGGAACAGAACCTTCAATAGAAGAATTATTAAATAATATAAAAAGATATAATATAGTTATGGATAATATAAGTTATACAACAACTACAACTACAACGGTACTTTCTTGCTATTCACAAACTTTATATTATAGTACCGTGGAAACGCTTGCTTGTGAATCCAATATACCAAATAGCATGAGCACAGATACAGCAACCTTTGCAACAGCAACTAAATTATATGTTGGTGCTGGTTGTAATACCGTAGCAGATGTTGGCTATTGGTCAAACAAGTCAATGGAAAGATATTGGAATGGTTCAACATTAAGTGCAGCAACAGAATGTGAACCAGAATAAAAAATATAATAATATAAATGAAAAAAATTAGAACATTAAACTTATCATTAGAAGATATAAATGCTTATAACTTTGGTGAATACTTATCAAGTGGTTCAAAATGGATAAGTTTTGGAAAAGATAATGACTATCCTCAATACCTTAGAACATTATACCTTTCATCACCAACTAACCAAGCAGTAATTGATGGAACTATTAACCTTGCTACAGGTGAAGGTGTTGAAGTAGTGGATCCAGCAAAAAATCCATTATCAAATAAATGGTTAAATGAAAACTTTCCAAAAGATGTAGTAAAGAAACTATTATCAGACCTTAAAATGTATGGGTTTTGTGTAGCTCAAATATATTCAGGAAACATTGTTAAATATTCAGAAGCCATTAAATATAGATTTGATGTTGATAAAAATAATTTTATATGGTATAGTAACGATTGGGAAAATTATACAAGTAATAAAAATAAACCTATAAAACTTCCAATTTATAAAGAAGGAACAGACCAGCAATTAACCATATTAGTAATAACTATGGATAAAAAAGGTTATGATTACTATGCACCAGTTGATTATGCAGCATCAATAAATTATATAAACTTAGAAGCAGAAATAAGTAAATATCATCTTTCAAATATTAAAAATGGTTTATTTCCATCATTTATTATAACTTTTATAGGAACAGAGTTTAGTGATGAACAAATGAACCAAATTGAAACTGATATAAATAAAAAGTTTGGTGGTTCATCAAATACAGGTCGTGCAATTATTGGATTCGCATCAACTAAAGATGATGCTACACAATTACAAACAATAGACCAACCAACATTACCAGACACTTATGAGTTTTTAACAAAAGAAACAAGTGAAAAAATATTAGTAGGACACGGAGCAACTAGTCCACTTTTATTTGGTATTACAAGAGATACTGGAAACGGACTTGGTTCAAATGCTGATGAATTACAACAATCATTCCTTTTGTTTTATGAAGGAAAATTAAAACATTACCAATCCTATATATTAGAGTTTATTAAAAAAATTATGAATGGAAACCTTTTATATGCTGATGTAAAATTTAAAACCTATAATCCTTTTAAAAAGGAAACTACACAAACCTTATCAAAAATTAAACAAATAAACGAAATAGATTCACAAGAATTATTAAATAAAATAGATTCGCTAAAAATAAAAGTGGATGATATTTTAATAAGTGAAAAAATACTTACGAAACTTAATAATAATGCTTATTATAAGTTTATTAAGTCAAGCAACAATAATAATTTAGTAAATAAAAAATTAGAATTATTATCAAAACAAGGATGGTTATTTAAACCAGATGAAGAAATAATCAAAAATACCGAAGATTACTTTTTTATGGAAATGAATTATATGAAAAAAAATAAATAAAAAATGGAAACTATTTTATTCGCAAGTATGGAAGATATACTACATTATACCACGATAAGTGGAAATATAGATGAATATAAAATATCACCACATATATATAACGCACAAATACTTTATTTAGAACCACTACTTGGTAGTGACCTTTATAATAGAATTGAAGGTTTAATTAGTGGAAGCACAATAAGTTTATATGATAACTATTATACATTATTAGTAAGTTATATAGTTCCATCAGTAGTGTTTCACACAATGGAATTATTTCTTCCTTTTAATGCATTTGAAATATCAGATGGTGGTGTATCACAACATATTTATACTAATGCACAATATAGTCCTATGGATGATATAGATAGATTGGTAACAAAATATAAAATTATAGGATCAAAATATGATAGTAAATTAAGCGAATACCTTTATAAAAATAGCACACTATTTCCAGAATATACAAATAATACTGGCTTAATACCTAAAACTGAAAATACAGTAAAGACTGGATGGTACCTTGGAACTAATAATATTTCATCAAAAATAAGAACATAATATGAAACAATCCGAAAACATTAAAAAATTAAGAAATTACATGAAAAAGAAATCATTAATTCAGGTCAAGCAAATAAATGTAAAAAATGCTAACCAATCCGACTTTATGAACCAATGCGTTCCTAAACTTATTAAAGAAGGTTATGAACAAAAACAAGCCGTGGCTATTTGCTATGAAAAATGGCGTAGCGGAAAAACTAAATTAGATGAAAAATAAAAGGTTTTATTTTTCGGATATATCAATATATAAAAAATGTTTTTGGATTGAAAATATACTATTAAAAATTACAAATAAAACAATTTAACTATATAGGTTGAAAATAAAAAAAATAAAAAAAGGATATGGCAATAACAAACTTAGACACAGAACATACCGTAACCAGCACTTCCTGGGAACCTACATCAGGATCATCAGGAACATCAGGTAAAGCAGGAACAAGCGGTATAAATGGAACTTCTGGTTCCTCTGGTGTAGCAGGTTCAAGTGGTTCATCTGGTGTAGCAGGTTCAAGTGGTTCATCAGGTTTAGCTGGAACTGACGGCACTTCAGGAGTTAATGGTGCAGCAGGTACTGACGGCACTTCAGGAGTTAATGGAACTTCAGGTTCATCAGGAACTTCAGGTGCTGATGGAACATCAGGATCTTCTGGTTCATCTGGCACATCAGCCTAATTAAAAATGATTTTAACGAATGAATTTATCAACTATTATTTCAATTGTAGCAATTTTACTTGGCTATGCAGGAGCAGTTGTATCACTTTATGTTAATTTGAGAATTAAATTAAAGGCATTAGATTTGAAAATATTAGAAATTGAAAAG
>Ga0172375_10003598_pt1 | contig 23449 bp, 25 predicted proteins | sample LakKiv1m_FD_114537 | JGI IMG/M metagenome (GOLD analysis project Ga0172375, IMG submission 114537) | Freshwater microbial communities from Kabuno Bay, South-Kivu, Congo - kab_092012_11.1m | ecosystem: Environmental > Aquatic > Freshwater > Lake | place: Democratic Republic of the Congo... | reverse complement strand
TTCCTAAAAAATTAAGTTTCATACCTTGTGCTCTTGTTGAACTATCGTCAAGCTCTGTTCAAGAAGAGCACTTATTAATTGAATTCACTTAATTTTTCTTAACGGACGTGCGACTAGGGGGCAGGGATAAATTAGGTGAGTGTCCCCGCTGTGGGAATTAGGGGAAACATGCAACCAATAAGGGGACAATCTGACAGGGAATCCTTTTTTGCTAGGCTTTTAATTTTTGTTTAAATGGTTGTGTGAGGGGTTGTGATGAAAATTTATCTTGTGTTATGCTGGAAATATGATAAAAAATCTTAAAGATCTAATTAGGGGTAAAAAAGAAGAAGTGAAGGATAATCCGGAGGTAGAAAAAAAAACAGTTACGAAGAAAAAAAGACGAGGTTTGTTGATAGATAAAGATGGATTGAAGAAGCTGAAGTTGGTTTTGGTTGCTTATTCACACGTTGAACGAGAATGGTTTCCGACAGAAGAATCTTATCTGGCTGAAGTAGAGGTTGAGGAGCGAGCGGCACAAGTGGTGGAGGAAGTGAAGAAGCTGGGGATTGAAGCAAAGGGGATTCCGGGTGATAAATATTTTCTGACTAATCTTTTGGTTGACAAACCAGACCTGGTTTTGAATCTAGTTGATACTCTTCGAGGTCAAGATGAACTGCAGACTTCAGTGCCGGCAGCCTTAGAGTTATCCAATGTTCCCTATACCGGAGCGGGAATGGAAGGGATGGTGATTGGTAATAATCGGAATATTACCAAAAGAATGCTTTTGGCTTATGGAATTCCGACACCGGCGTTCCAGTTTGTCCGTCGAGCAGGGACAATAATTGATCCCGAATTAGGTTTGCCTTTGATTGTTAAGTTGGTAGCTGGGGGAGGAAGTGTTGGGGTAGATAATAAAGCGGTTAAAGAAACAATCAAAGAAGCCCAAAAAAAGGCGGACAAGATGATCTCGACTTATAAATTGCCGGTAATTGTAGAGCAGTTTGTTGACGGTCCAGAGATAACGGTGGTGGTATTTGACGATGGACAGAAGAAACATGTTTTTATGGGCCAGAAAGTTTTTCGGAAAAAAGCGGATGGCAAGCATTACTTCACTAGTTTTGAGTCATATGATGATGAACGGGCTTATGCCTATGAGCACGTTGAGGAGTCGCTGAAGTCAAAGATTCGGATTCTGGCGGTCAAAGCTTTTAATGGTTTGCAACATAAGGATTACGCTAAGTTTGATGTTCGGGTAGACGAGGATACGGGGATTCCCTATTTTACCGATTCTAATCCTAATACGGCTTTTGGTCCGGATATGGGTTTGCCCATGACTGAGGTTTTGGCGATGCACGGGGTCAGTTTTCAGGATGTTTTAGGGAGTATGCTGTCAAAATATGGGAGAAAGATTTGAACAAGATTTAACCTTTTCGGGAATGCACCGAGTGCGACAAATAACCAGTGTGCATTGCGGACCAGCCGTGGTTAAGATGTTATTGTCTTTTGTGGGGATAAGGGTGATGCAAAAAGAAGTAGTGGCGGCGGCAGGAATTACTAATGAAAAATTAGAGAATTATGGCATGATTTACCAAGAAATGATCAGGGCGATTAAAAATTTAGCACCCGAATGTATTTTTTGGTATAAGAATGATTCTAGTTTGGGAGAGTTATCACAGATAATAAATTTGTTCAAATATCCGGTGGGAGTTGAATGGCAAGGGATATTCTTGTCCGAAGACAAAGATGAAGATGATGGTCATTATGGCATAATTACAAAGGTAGATACGGTGAACAATTTGATTGGGATCGTTGATCCATATTATTATGATGGTGAAGATAGACGATTGGGGGTGGTAGAATTTGAGCGGCGGTGGTGGGATGTAAACTTTATTACAGATCCAACAACAGGGAGGAGACAAGAAATTTACGATAGACGGCTTATGTTTGTGGTGGCTAGAGGCGGGGAAACTTTTCCCGAGGAATTAGGAATGAGTAGAGGATAAGAGGGATTATTTTAATTTGGAAGATTCTTTGTGTACGGTATGTTTACGACATTTACGGCAGTGTTTTTTGGTTTCGATTTTGTCAGGAGTGTTGGTTTTGTTGCGCTCACTTATATAATTAAAATTGCCACAAACAGTGCATTTTAAACCTACAACTTGTCGGGGTCCTTTTTTGGCCATAGAGGGTATTTTAACATATTTGAGCCACCCCTGGGATTCGAACCCAGGACATCCTGTTTACAAAACAGGTGCTCTAACCAACTGAGCTAGGGTGGCGCAAGGTTATTTTATCAATTTTTTGTTTTTTCAGATATATTAAAGATGATGTTAGATGAGAGAAGTGAATTACCACCCGGGCAAATAATTTTGAGACGAGACTTTCTTAAGGGCTCTATAGCTATAGGAGCAGGAGTAGCGGCAGAAATGCTTTTGCCAGGGGTAGTTAAAGCCGGCGGAGGAGGAGAAACAGAAAAGAAAGAACCGACTAAAGCAAAAGCGGTTTTAGACTATCTTAAAAAAATTGATGAAGAAATTAAAAATGGTGAGGCTCAGCACTGGGGGATAAAAGATTTGCCATCAGTTGATTTTCAATTAGTGGGGCCGGCTGAGATAAGGGAAATGGTGGTTGGTAATTGGCCGCTAGCGATAGCGGAAATGGTGGATAAGAGTTTTGACAAAAGAATTGGCTGGTCGAAAGAAGAGTTTGAAGAAATTTGGCAAGCAGTGCGATCATTACCAGAAGCAGTAATTGCCGTAGTGGGAGGGAGATTAGTAGTCTTTTCTGAAGATAGAGAGGGGAGAACGATTGCTAGAATACCTAATAAAAATAAAGAGGGAAGGTGTGGTTTGACTCCGGCCGATGGTGAGGAAATATCGAAGGAGTTGTATCAACAGATGAAAGAAAGGTTGGTGAAACAATTGCTGACAGAGAATCACTATCCAGAGAGTAGAGAACTGACCAGAGATTTGGTTGAGCAAAGAGAACAGGTGGTAACCTGGAGGGAAGATGATGAAGCTAGTGGTAAATATGATCCGGCTGATGGAGTTTATCCGTTTGATTATTTATTAAAACTTGAAGAGCGTCAAAAAGAGGTGGTTGAAAATCCGAAATTAGCAATGATTGACCCAACGGTTGAGGAGTTGTTAAGTTTGGCGAGAGAGATGGAGGATGTCAGTTATGGTGAAATTCCGACTGATGTTTGGATGACTTTGATTTTCCGCGAATCTGGTGGGGCAGGTGAATATGCGAGAGAACTGCGCGATCAGATAGATCCGCCTAACGGTGACGGGGTAACTGGGGCTAATCCCAATGTTTTTTCTGATCGAAGATATTTGAGTTCAGTCGACACCTCTTCTGGCGGGTTAATTTATCCTTACAATGGACACTTATTGGAACTTAAGGCTCGGGGTTATGGACTGCGCCATGATGCCAAACAGAGTGTGTTAATGGCGGCAGCAATCTATACCGATATTTTGCGTCAAGTAAGGAAGATGATGACAAATGGTGATGAAACTGAGGATTGGCAGATTGGGGCAATTTTAGGGCAATCGGATAATCTTGGCAGACCAGTAGTGATAGAAAATGTGGCAGCTAGCTATCCATTGAACGAACGGCAGAAATTTAATTTTCGATCGATGATTAAAGGGATGCGAGATTGTGGTTTATCCGATTATGCGATTGCTTATACGGTTTATTTTCGTGGCGCGATTAATATCCAGATGGGATTAACAGCGTTAATGCCAATACCTGGGATAGATTATTCAGAGAAAATGGCTAAGTATTATGGTGGAGATACAGTAGCTGACCCCAGAGATATTTTGGGATTGACGGAGAAGATAGGGTATTTGATGGAAGCAGCGGTGAGGTTTCAGTCGACATTAGATAGAAAAGATTTACCACCATGGGAAAACCCAAATTTTGTGGGAGAGAGAGGAGGACCGCCAGGTTTTAATTTTTTAAGCCATACGAAAATTGAAACAGACAGTTCAGTTGGAGGTGTTAAATAGTGTGCTGTGGGAGGGATTCGAACCCCCGAAGGCGAAAGCCAGCAGATTTACAGTCTGCCCCCGTTGACCGCTTGGGTACCACAGCAAGCGTGCAAGAGCCGATGTTGGGGATCGAACCCAATACCTCGTTCTTACCAAGAACGCGCTCTACCAACTGAGCTACATCGGCTTGATTAGTAGCTCTATTTATTTTAACAGGGGGGGGTAAATTTATCTATTAATAAATTAGTTGATAGTAGTAGCTGAGGTGGTGGCGGTTGTGGAAGTTAGATTGGTGTATTTGACGTTGGAAAAAATGATCTTTTTTGTTTGACTGTTAACCTGGACAACAACGGGAGTGGAGCTGGTGAATTTGTAAGTTAATTCCCAGAGATTAGTGAGAGTTTTGTTGACATTAGTCTTGATGAATTTAGCGGTTAAACTGGTAGGAGAAGTGAATTTATTGTAGGTAATGACCTGGTTTTTAACGAGAAGGGTAGTTTCATCTAGATCGATACCTAGATTACCCGCAGCAAAATCTTCGTTTAGCGAAGGAATGTCATTATCCGGGGTAACATAAACCTGTTGGTCAATTAAGCTTAAATCGTGGTCTTTTTCGGCCAAAATATAAAAATAGATTTTTTCAGTGGCTGATTTACGAAACCAGTATTTATAGGTAGCAGAGTTGGAGTCGGTAAGGTTGGTAGCGGTGATGAGAAGTAGTTTAGCTTCAGGATAATCTTTAGTGGCCAGAGCGAAGACTTCAGTTAAGCGACTAAAAGTAGCTTCGGGGTTAGCTGGTGTTGGTGTAGGGGTGGTGCTGGGATTAATGGTAATAATTTGTTGTTCTTGAAATTGATATTCGGCAGAGGAGCTGGCACTTGAGGTAACACTGGGAGTGATAATTTCCTGTCTTTCTTTAGTGGAGGTGGCTTCATTGAGATCAACTTGAGTTTTTTGATAGCGAATGTAAAAGGCAACGGCAATGGCGATAGCCCCAATAGCAAAAATCATCAAAAGGATAGTTAGAATGGTGGAAAGAGAATTACTTTTTTTGGGGAGAGTAGCGAGAACAGGTTCCGGTTCGGTTGGGGAGGGGGGAATGGGGGGCAGGGAAACTTTTTGGTTGGTCATTTCGGGGGCGACAGGATCGGTGATGATCGGTCCTTCTGTAGCAGTTTCAAATTGTTCCTGTTCATAGTCGGGGTTAGAAGAAGGAGTGGGGGTTATTGGGGGAGGAGAAAAGGTTTCCGGGGGAGAAAATTCTTCTGGGTCGGTTGGTGTCTGAGAAAAGACGCTTGAATTATTGAAGTCTTGGGGTGGAGGTGGAGGCGGAGTGGTATTCTTAATCGGCTGATAAAAGTTATCGTCAGTGTTATCAAATGAAGGGGGAGCTGGAGGTAAGGGAAAAGAATTAGCGGGGCTGGCGTTTTGAGAATTATCGTCGGGCATTAAAGCTAGTATGACAAGTTAAGGAAACTGCTGTCAAGAGGAAGGTGATTGGGTATTGATTTATAAGTTTGTTTTATTCTAAAATCAGAGGTAGTGAAAGTAAAACTATTGATATTAGGGGGTGTGTTTTTGTTTTTTGGGTTAGCGGCGAGTAGGGTGAGTGCTAACGAAGGAGTGGTTCATTTGACAGCGGAACCGGGGAAAGTGGGAAGTTGTTTCGCGGCCAGTGTGTTTATTGACAGTAGTTATCGAATTTTAGTTTCTTGTCGAAATTTACCAGTAGCCTGGTCGGCGGAAGCAAATCGATATGTAGTTTGGCGGGAGTTGGAAGGTAAGGTGGTTCGTTTGGGTGAGTTGTCTGGAGGAAAGTTATTGGGAAACTCAAGCGATAAATTTGATCGATTGTCGGTAACAGCAGAGAGTGGTAATTATGGGAATAAGCCCCAAGGAGAGGTAATGGTGGCAGGGGCTGTGAGCCCGTTAGAGTTTGACGGGAAAAGTAGCGTGACGACAACGATAGCGCCCATGGATACAGTTAAAGTTAGCCCAACGGCATCAATTAGTCCGACGAAAACAACAATTGGGACTGGAGCGGTTGGGGCACTTAAGGGAGTAGGTCGGGCGATTTTGTATGGTTTTATTTTTCTTTTGGTGGTTGTAGGGGTAATGGGATTTTTGGTGAGAAGGAAGACATTGTAAGCTTGATGAATTTAAAGTAGAAATTGGGAAACAAATTGGATGATGGGGGAAACGAGAGAAGAAATTAAAGAATTACCAAAAATGGGCAAAATTAAGATTAAAAGTATTAGGGTACCATAACGATTGGTAACACTTTCCCATTCGTAGGCCAGGTCGCGAGGGAGAATGCCGGAAAGAATTTTAGCACCGTCAAGGGGGTAGATAGGAAGGAGATTAAAAATAGCCAGAGAAACATTAATGAGAATAGTGGGGGTCAAAAGAAGAAGGAAAAATGAGGGCAAAAAAGTTTTGGCGAGTAAACTAAGGCTGATGGCTAAGAGGAGATTACTAACTGGTCCGGCAACGGAGATTAAGGTGGTGTCTTGGCGGGGAGAGCGGAGATTAAAGGGGTCAATAGGAACTGGTTTGCCCCAACCAAAGCCAACAATTAATAAAGTAAGGGTACCGATTGGGTCAAGGTGGGCGAGAGGATTTAAGGTCAAGCGATTATTAGCTCGAGGGGTTGGATCGCCAAGACGATCGGCGACCAAAGCGTGAGCATATTCGTGAATAGTGAGAGCAGTAAGAAGGCCCACCAAACTGAGAAAAAAGATGAGAGGGGAGCTAAACAAATAGGAAAGCATCTTTCTAGTATATCAGGCGTGTCTATGATAAAATTGACACGTATGAGATTGGAAAAAAGATATCAAGGGAAAATTTGCGCTTTGTGCGGTAAGGGAATTCAGCGAGCTAATTTGGTAAGCCATGCTAAAAATCGGGTTAAAACAGTTCGTTTACCAAATCTGCATTCCCATAAAGAAATAATCGGTGGGGTGAAAGTGAGGATGTGGTTGTGTTCGAAGTGCAAGCGAGCGGTTAGGTCTGAAAGACTTGAGGGTGTCCAGAAAGAAATTGAGACCAAGTAATAGGTGATTTCCCCGGCAATTGAACAGTTGTTAGTATAAGTTTTTGTTTTTCAACGGAAGAAGTGAGAATTTTTAGTTCGAGAGAGTCAATTTTAGTCCAGGCGCCAGGGTCAGGGTTAAGAGAATGAATTTCTGAGTTTAAAACTTTGCAGTTATTGATGTTCGGGACGGTAGTGAGACAGGGTTTAATTTTTTCCCAAGGAATAAAAGCGGATTGGTGAGTGCGAGAAGAAGTTTTGGGAGTGTAAGTAGCTTGAAGTTCATCTTGGGTTTTGGGAACAATTTGTCGATTAAGAAATGGGGGCAGAGTAGTATGGAGTAAGTTAATAGCAGTTTGGGTCAGTTTAGCGGTTAGAGTGGCAACATTGTCTTCCGGACTAATGTTTTGTTGTTTTTGAGCAATGATTGGTCCATGGTCGAGTTTTTCGTCCATAAGCATCAGAGTAACTCCGGTTTCTGAATCTTGATTCTTGATGGCTTCACTCACACAGAGAGCGCCACGATAGTAGGGGAGGAGAGAAAAGTGAATGTTCAAAGTGCCTTGTGGGGGTGTACTTAGATACTCTGGAGGAATTATTTGACCATAGGCGGCGACGAGAAAGATATCTGGCTGAAGAAGTTTAAGGTGAGTAAGATTATCAGAATCTAGTTTTTTAGCTTTAAAACAAGGGAGGTGGCGGGAAGCAGCGAATAGGGCTACCGGTGAAGAGGTGAGGATTTGTCTACGACCAGCTGGTTGATCAGGATTGGTAACAACTGCGACAGGTTTTATTAGAGTTTTGTCAAATAAGGATTCAAGGATTTGAGCGGAAAAAGCAGGAGTACCAAAGTAAACGAGGTTTAACATATTTATTGGTGTATTGGTTTTAGCCCTGATGGAGTTTCTTTTAAAATAGTGCCGTCTTGTTCGATGATGCGATCAGTGAAAAGAATACCGTTTAAATGGTCGAGTTCATGAAGAATGGTGGCGGCCTGTTTATCAGAGAATTTTTGACGAATTTTATTGAGATTTTCAGGGAGTTGATATTCTAAAATAATTGAGTAAGGTCGGTTAACAAAACCCCATATTTTAGGGATAGATAGGCACCCTTCCAGGAAGCGCTTTTTGGGGTTTTTGTATTTATCTAAAAGAGTTTGTGAGCTTTGGTTAATTATCTTGGGATTTATATAAATGTTTAGCGATTGGTTAAAGTCGATCAAAAAAAAGCGTTGATCAAGCCCGACCTGGGTGGCGGCTAAACCAACACCTTCGGGGTCGTGGGCGGATTTTAAAAGTTGGCTCATTTGGGCGATTTGACTGGCAATTTTTTTGTCCCAAGAAAGCACCGGTTTAGCGGTGTGACGAAGAAAGGGATGAGGAGTAACAAGAATTTTCACTTAGGTTATATTTTAGCAAAAAAGAGTTTGGGGTTGACGAATTTTGAAGTTAAGACTATAAAGGTGAGGATGCGACAAGAACATAAAGTAATAATTCCAGGAGGAGCAAGAGAGGTATATGAATGGCTGACGGGACAAGGCCTAGAAACTGATGGACAAGAATTAAATGATGGGACAAGACGGCTGATAATGAGGGGAAGAATGAGAGGAGTCGGGGACGGGGAAGTTTTCTATGTCAGTCGAAAACAGCTGGAGGACGACAGATCAGGGCGAGTGCAAGTAATAATGGGAGAAGACCAATTCAGAAGTTTTCTGGAATGGTTAGAGAGTTGTGGCCGAAGCGAGGAAGAAGTAACCACTTTACGAGAAAACCAGCGTTTAAGAAGGCGAAGATTTGTAGTTTTGACTTTAACAGAGGATGTTTTTGCGGCTGTATATTTGAAGGAGACAAATGACAAAAACTGAAGAAAACAAAAGAGAGATGGAGCTAGAATTGGCTTTTGCCAGAATTGATTATTATAAGAAGTACCTGGCAGATTTTTGGGGGTTTAAAAGACTGGATAACATAAATCTTTTAGGCAAGATACGATTTGGAAGTGGTGGAGAAATTTTACTTTTAGGAATAGCAGGAGAAGATATGGGGGTGCCCCATAGAATGGACTATTACGCAATGGGGTTGGATGAAAAACGGGGAGTAGTTGGAGGAGGAAAACTTGTTTTTGAATCAGACCGGTTTATAAGAGGGGTCGACCACTGTTTTTTTGGTAAAATTGTTGTGTCGACTGAAATAAAAATACCAATTAGAAACGGAGTGATAGACACGGAAGTTTGGGAGGAAAGAAAGGGTGTGGTTTTAGAGAGAATACCAGGAAGAATAATGGATTCGGCTTATTTTTTGGACGACTTCTTTTGTTTTTTAGTGGAGTAAGTTTTCAACTTCAAGATAATCTGGTTTTAGTTCAAGAGCTTTTTGAAAAGCTCTTTGACTGGCCTCCTGATTATGAAGATTAGTATAAACAATGCCGAGATTGTAATAAATTTTGGCATCGGTTGGAGCTAGACTGGTGAGGGATTCTAGGGTTTTAGCCGCTTTATTAAGATATTGAGGGTCAAGGGTGGAGAGGTAAATTTCAGTTTTTGCCTTGGATTTATAGAAGTTGGTGTGATAAGGGTTACGAGTGATAGCTTCTTGACTATGGTTTATGGCAAGCTGAGAATAAGAATTGATAGTTTCTTCGGCCTGATTTTTGAAGGTGGCAGCTTCGGAGGTAGAAAGTGAGGTTAATTGAGTGTAGATACTAGCAGCGGCTTGAGCTTCGGTTTCAGCCAAAAGAGCGGTGAAAACAGGTTCACCTGGATTAATTTGGTGAGCTTTGTTAAGAGCGTCGAGGGCGGGTTTAATAATGCCGGCAGAAAGGTAATTCTTAGCTTGGTTATAGTTTAAGTCAGAGATAAAAAAGCCCCTGATGGTAGATAACCAAAGGAAAGCAATAAAGAAAATAATTGGATAAGAAATAACGGTAGGGAGATGAAGAGGAAGAGAGAGAGAAACTTTTTTATCTGGATTCCCAGCGACAATAAAAGCAGGGAAGAGGAAAAAAAAGAGAGCAATGTTGACGACGGAAAAACCGAAAAAGTTAGTAATAAGAATGGAGATGAAACCCAGAAAGAAGGGGAAAGAAATAGATAACGATTTTTGAGATTTAAATTGGTTAAAAAATAGATTAATAATGGAAACGATAAGAAAAAGATAAGTAGCTAGACCAACAAAACCGGTGGTGGCTAAAAAGTTTAAGTATTCATTGTGGGCTTTGTTGTAGAGGAAATCCCACTCAGAAAGGAGATTGTGGGTAACAGGTCTGACCCAGTAATAGGAGTAACCGAAAGTTTCAACCCCAGTGCCAAAAAGGGGATATTTTTTGCCCAAACTAATGGCTCCCTGCCAAACTACTTTTCTGATTTCCATAGAATTGGAGCCGCCAATACGGATACCCTTTTCTTTAGCGGTTAGGTAATCTTTTTCTGCCGGAGTAAGGGTGTTCAGATCGAATGGTTTAATTTGAGTAGAAAGACCGATGTGGTTAAAGTAAGATTCGGCCCTAGGCCAGAGTGGCCCGCCTCGAGTGAGATTATCTTTGATTTGGGCTGGGTTAGGTGTCCAGGGCGTACCAACGACTAAAGAGAGGCTGACAATAAAGATAAGTGGATAAATAACAGATTTTTTGTTGACAGATTTAAATAATTGATAGGTAAAGAAAATAGAAAGAATAATAAAAGTGGCGGCGATGCCTGATTGAGATTTAGTAAAAAGAATAGCGAGAAAAAAAAGAAGGGAGGTAAATATGTAGACTGATTTAATTTTGGCTGGAGATTGTCTAGTTGCTAAATAAAGAGGTAAGGGGAAAACAGACAGGAGATATGCAGCTAACCAGTTAGGTTGTCCGAGGGTAGAGAAAACTCGATTTTGAACGTCTTGAACCCAGAGATTTTTGTCAATACCAAAATGTTCAAGAATGGCGTAGATGGAAACTAGAGTGGTTGAAGTAAGGAGTGAAGTGATGATTAAGGAGATATCTTTTTTTTCTTTGATATTGGTGACAAAGCCATAAAAGAGGATAAGATAACAGATGGTGGAAACGAGGCCCCCGTGGAAACGGGAGTAATAACCCCAGAGACTGGTATGGGGGTTAATGGAGATGATGGTAGAAACTATTTGGGAAAGGAGAAAAAGAACAAGGGGGAGATCAAGTAGGGTGCGATGGAGAATAAAAGCTTTATTTTTTACCGATTTGATAATCCAAGCGGTAAGAATAATACCGGTTAGCGTATAAACAAAAAGCATTTTATTAAATTCAAAAATTTCTGAAGTTTTTGGATAAAGAATTAGAGGGGCGAAGAAGAAGAGAAGAGAATAAAATAAGGTAAATAGATTGCTCATGCCTAGATAATCTTATCATCTGATATGATTTAGGGACATGAAAAGTATAGTAGATAATTTTTGGCGACTTTTAACTATGGATGTGGGAATTGACTTGGGGACAGCGAATACAGTAGTTCATGTTCGTGATCGAGGAGTGGTAATTCGCCAGCCGTCAGTAGTGGCTAGGCAAACAAAGACGAAAGAAATATTGGCAATTGGCGAAGAAGCGAAGCAGATGTTGGGGAAAAATCCGGCTAACATTGAAGTAATTAGGCCGTTGCGGGATGGAGTGATTGCCGATTTTGATGCGGCTGAGGTAATGCTTAAACATTACATTAAAGAAGTTCATGAGTTGTATCGAGGTTTTGGTTTTAAGGTAGCGCGACCAAGGGTGGCGATAGGAATTCCGTCGGGAGTGACGGAGGTGGAGCGAAGGGCGGTTCAGGAAGCGGCTTTGGGGGCGGGAGCCAGGCAAGCTTATTTAATCGAAGAACCAATGGCGGCAGCGATTGGAGCCGGTTTGCCAATCGATAAAGCAGAAGGTCAGATGGTGATTGATATTGGCGGGGGGACGACAGAGATTGGGATAATTTCTTTGGGGGGGTTAGTGCTTAACCGGAGTTTGCGGATTGCTGGGGATGAGCTGACAGAAGCGGTAATAAATTATGTTAGATTGCGACACGATATTTTATTGGGAGAAACAACCGGGGAAGAGGTAAAGATGGGCCTTGGTTCAGCTTGTGAATCGAAGAAAGAACAGGAAGGTGTGCCGATGCAAATGGTGGTCAGAGGGAGAAGTTTGCGTGATGGTCTACCAAAATCAGTTAAATTGACAAGTATGGAGATAAGAGAGGCCTTGATGCCGATATTGCAACAGATTGTGTCGGAAATAACCTTGATAATTGAAGAAACACCCCCAGAATTATCAAGCGATATTTTAGAAAAAGGAATGGTCCTGGCGGGAGGTGGAGCGCTTATTAGAGGTTTAGACAAATTGATCTCTGAGGAGACCGGAATGCCAGTTTGGGTGACAGATAAGCCAATGGAGGCGGTAGTAAGAGGGTGTGCCAAAGTTTTGGCGGATGACAATTTGCTTAAAAAGGTTAAAGTGACGGGAGGTTTGGGGTAATCTATAATGGATATTTAATATTTAATTAATATTAAAGATTGAAAAAAATAGCTTGGATAATTTCCCGAATTTTTGATCCGATTATTGAAATCCCGTTGTTGTTGACGGTGGTGGCTTGGTTTGCTTTGACTAATGGATTGCGCTGGCGCTTTTTGATTTTTTTGTTAATTGTAGATGCATTAATACCGGCGCTGTTTATGTTTTGGGGGCTGGCAACGAAAAAGATTTCTGATTGGGATATGAGTAAAAGAGAGGAGCGAAAACAACTTTACTTTTTAGTGGTGATCGCGCACGCAATTTCAGTGGTTTACGCTTACTTTTTAGGGAAAATGGATTTGGCGGCCATTTTATTAGTTTTTTGGTTTATGGCGGTAACCTTCGCGCTGATTACTTTGCGTTGGAAAATATCAGTTCACGCCGGAGTAAATGGAGTGTTGGTGGCATTTTTTAATCATTTTTGGGGTTGGGAAAATTATTGGTGGTTAATCTTAGTTTTATTTTTGGTTTTGTGGGCAAGGGTGACGATTAAAAAACACTCTTGGTTGCAGGTTTTAGCGGGTGCGGCTTTGGCGATAGCTTGGACAGAAGTAGGGCTTAAGGTGTTTGGTGTGAGTTAGGATGTTAAGATAAAGAGATGAAGGTTAGGCTTAAGTGGTTGTCGATATTGACTATTTTAGTGTTTGTTTTTTTGTATTCGAGAATGGTGTTTTTGCAATTAGTAATGGGTAGTTATTATCGAGATTTAGCGACAGGGAATAGGCTGAGAAGAGAAGTTTTACCAGCCAAAAGGGGAAGGATCTTAGATGATACGGGTTTAATTTTAGCAGAAATTAAAGTTGATGCTGATGGGAATTGGTTTAGGTTTTACCCCGACGGAGAAATCGTAGCGGCGGTAACTGGTTATGTAGGAGAGGGGGGCGGAATAACGGGTTTGGAAAAGGAATATGAAGATCAATTAAAGGGAGTAGCCGGAGAAAAACTGATGGAGCTTAATGCGGTGGGAGAAATAATTAAAGAATTGGGAGTTAAAGAAAGTTTGCCGGGATTGGATTTAAAAACAAACCTGAATTTGGGATTACAACGTTTTGTTTATGCTGAGTTAAAATCAAAACTGAAGGAAGGGGGGGTGTCAGGAGTAGTAGTAGTGGCAAAAGTTTCTGGCGAAGTTTTAAGTCTTACTAGCTTGCCTTCTTTTGATCCTAATTTATTTATTCCTAAAGGAGAGAGGGGGTTAGCGGGCGGTGATTATGCCAGTGTTGAAAAAGTATTGGCTGACGAAGTTAAAAAACCTTTGTTTAATCGGGCGGTTTCGGGAACATTTGCGCCGGGGTCAGTATTTAAGTTAGTGCCAGCAATAGCGGCCTTGTCAGAAGGACTAATAAAAGCGGATTCACTAATCGAAGATACGGGAGAAATAAGGATTGACCAATACCGTTATGGCAATTGGTATTTTGATCAATATGGCAGGACAGAGGGAGAAATAAATATCAAGAAAGCAATCGCTAGGAGTAATGATATCTTTTTCTACCGTTTGGGTGAAAAATTGGGAATTGATAATTTAGTTTTTTGGTCGAAAAAATTGGGAGTAGGAGAAACAACGGGAATTGATTTGCCAGGAGAAGCAAGAGGATTATTGCCGGACCCGTTATGGAGGGAGAGAACTTTGGGAGAGAAGTGGTTTTTGGGTAATACTTACCACATGAGTATTGGCCAAGGAGATTTGTTGATGACCCCAATCCAAATAAATCGAATAACAGCGACGGTGGTTAGCGGTCAAAAGTGTGATTTAAGTGTGGTTCGTAAAGAGCAAAACTGTCGAGAAATTGGGACAAAGGCAATAAACAGAGAAACGATTATTGAAGGAATGAGAGAGGCTTGTATGACTGGAGGAACAGCTTATCCGTTTTTTGATCTTAATGGTAGAGTTTTATGTAAAACAGGAACAGCTCAACAAGGTGGGGAAAAACAATTACCTCATGCTTGGATGAGCGTAGTTATACCAGATAAAGACGGTCAGATAAAATCCGATTCTCTAGTAATAACGATTTTATTACCAGAGGCGGGAGAGGGAAGCGCAGAGGCGGCCCCGTTAGTCCGGAAAATAACTGATTATATTTTGGAGAATTATTATGGTGAGAAGCAAGATAAATAAGTGGCAATTGGTAGATTGGTTACTAAAGGGAAAAAGTCGTCAGTGGATTGGTAATTTCGTAAATAGTTCGGGAGTAGCGGGAAAGGTTCAGACAAGTGATCTTAAGAGTAAATATAGTGTTCAATATGAACTTTTAGAAATTAAAGTAGTGACGATTTGGGATAAAAATTATCCGGAGTTACTTCGGCAAATTGCTGATCCGCCGGTATGCCTTTTTTATAAAGGTAGATTACCAGACAGAGATGAGACGTTTTTAGCGGTAGTAGGGAGCCGGGCGATGAGTCGACGAGGACGAATTGGACTGACAAAATTGATTCCGGGGCTGGTGAAGGTTGGAGCGGGAATCGTTTCTGGTTTGGCGGTTGGGGTGGACGGAGAAGCACATAGGGTTTGTCTTAATTATAGTGGTAGAGCCGTAGCAGTTTTGCCGGTGCCTTTAGACAGAGTTTACCCCAGTTTCAATCAAAAGCTGGCTGAAGAAATTATATTAGCGGACGGATGTTTGATAAGCGAATACCCGTTAGGGGTAAAAGTAGAGAGGAAAAATTTTTTGGAACGAAATCGGATTGTATCTGGTTTATCACTGGGGGTAATAGTGGTGGAGGCAGGAGAGCGGTCAGGAAGTGTGGCAACCGCAGGAATGGCTTTGGATCAAGGACGGGAAGTGTGGTGTTTGCGAACCAAGAATGGGGAAGTTAATAGCGAGGGAATATTGAGATTGGTAGAGGATGGGGCAAAGATGGTAAGTGAAAGCGGGGAGATATTGGGTGATTGGTAAGGTTAGTGTATAGTTATATTTTATGAAGCTTTTGGTAGTGGAATCGCCAACAAAGACGAAGAGTATTTCTAAATATGTAGGTAGTAATTATGAGGTGCTGTCAACTATGGGACATTTGCGTGATTTGCCTAAAAGTAAAATGGGAATTGAGATTGAGGAAGGTAAAACGGGTTTGGTTTTCAAACCTAATTATGGTGTGGTTAAGGGTCGGGGAGATCAGGCGAAAAAATTAAAAGCAGTGGCTAAAAAAGCTGACGGAATAATATTAGCAACTGACCCTGATCGTGAGGGTGAGGCAATTGCTTGGCACGTAATGCAACTTTTGGGAGGTTCCAGTGATAAGTATGGGCGGATTGTGTTTCACTCAATTACCAAGGAGGCCGTTTTAGAAGCACTTACAAAACCGCGAGAAATTGATATGGATTTAGTCAATGCCCAACAGGCTCGTCGGGTCTTGGATCGATTGGTGGGATATAAACTGTCACCGGTATTGTGGTACAAAGTGAGGAAAGGTTTATCGGCGGGACGGGTGCAGAGTGTGGCAGTAAGACTTATTGTTGAGCGAGAGCGGGAGATTGAAGCATTTAAAAGTCAGGAATATTGGGAAATTAAAGTAAAACTTAAGAGTACCCAGTCGGACAGTTTTTGGGTGGATTTGGTAAGGATTGGAGGAAAGAAGGTAGAGGTGGTAAGCAAAAATGAAGCAGAAACGATAGAAGCGGATCTTAAAAAGGCTGATTATGAAGTAGGGGAAGTAGTTAGAAAAGAAAGAAAAAGATATCCTTACCCACCATTTAAAACTTCGACAATGCAACAGGCGGCGGCAAATGTTTTGGGTTGGTCGTCAAAGAAAACAATGAGTGTGGCCCAAAAGTTGTATGAATTGGGGAAAATTACTTATCATCGAACCGATTCGCTTAATTTGGTTCCAAGTGCGTTAGAAGAAATTAGGCAGTTTATAAAAAGTGAATGGGGGGAGGAATATTTACCGAAAGTAGCAAGATTTTATAAAACTTCTGGTAAGGTAGTGGCTCAGGAAGCGCATGAGGCAATTAGACCAACAGAAATGAGTTTGGGAACGAAAAATTTTAAGGGTGAGGGGCAAATGGCCAGTGACCAGGAGAAACTTTATTCTTTAATTTGGCGACGAAGTATTGCTTGTCAGATGGCAGAAGCGATTTACGACACAATGAAAATTGTAGTGGTGGCAAAGAGTAAACAGGATTATCAATTACAGACTTTGGGTGAAATAGAAAAGTTTGCCGGTTGGCGGAAGCTATATAGCCACGAAACAGAAACGATATTATTGCCGGAAGTGGTTAAGGAAGAAAAGCTGAAGATGGAAAAAGTGGAGACGGCACAGAAGTTTACCCAACCGCCAGCACGCTATAATGACGCTTCACTGATTAAAGAACTGGAAAAAAGAGGAATCGGACGGCCGTCAACTTACGCACCCACAATCTCGACAATTATTGTCAGACGCTATATAGAGCGGATAGATAAAAGATTTTTTCCGACAGCGATTGGTAAAGCCGTAGCCAACTTTTTAGTGGCTAATTTTCCCCAAGAACTGGATTATGCTTTTACGGCAAAAATGGAAAGTGATTTGGACGAAATTGCTAAAGGGAAACTAGAATGGATGAAGATGTTGTCTGATTTTTTTGGCCCATTCGAAAAGAAAGTAAAGGATGTGGAGAAGAACTCTAAGCGAGTGGGGGTGGCGGCAGAGGGAACGGGGAAGGAATGCCCTGACTGTAAAGAAGGTGAGGTGGTTATTAGAGAAGGAAAGTTTGGGAGGTTTTATAGTTGCAGCCGATATCCTGAATGTAAATATACGGCGAGGATGATTGAATATGCTGAGGGAATTAATTGCGAAAAGTGCGGCGGACGAGTAGTAGTGAAGAAGACGAGAACAGGAAGAACCTTTTATGGTTGCGAGAATTATCCAAAATGTGATTATGCCAGTTGGACCCGTCCTTTACCCCATAGCGATGGGACTGTGGAGCGACATAAAAAACTGGATGGTAAGGGTAAAATGAAAAACTAAAAAGAAACAAAACAATGGATAGGAAGAAAAAGAATAAACCTAATCAAGTAACCTGTCTGGACTGTCTTGCCGGAAAATGTAAGATTCATTCGGAGCCACCAAGAGAAATAGTGAGGCCGAGTTGGGATGAGTATTTTATGAATTTAGCGGAAATTATTGGAACGAGATCAACTTGCACTAGACATAAATTGGGGGCGGTGCTGGTGAGAAATAGACGGATTTTAGCAACAGGGTATAACGGAGCGCCTAGGGGAATGAAACATTGTTTGGATATTGGTTGTTTGCGAGATAAATTAAAAATTCCGTCGGGAACGAGACACGAGATTTGTCGGGCTGTCCACGCGGAACAAAACACAGTTATACAGGCGGCGGTTCATGGAGTATCGACAGAAGGAAGCGATATTTATATCACCCACAGTCCGTGTTCATTATGTGCCAAAATTCTTATAAATGCTGGAATAAAAAGAATTTTTTACAAAATGGGGTACCCGGATGAATTTTCAAAAGAGTTGCTACGAGAAGCAGGGGTGGAATTAGTGGGAGGAGAAGAAGAATGGAAGCCGAAGGTGATTATTGGGTTAGTGGGGCAATTATGTTCAGGTAAGGGGACGGTAAGTGAATGTTTAGAAAAAAAAGGATTTGTTAGATTTACGTTGTCTGATGAAATTCGAGAGGAGTGTCGAAAAAGAGAAATATGGGAGCCAACGAGAACTGATTTGCAAAATATAGGAGATGAATTACGACTAAAATTTGGTAGCGGAGTGTTAGCTGAAAAGGTAATGGTTGTAGCTAAGAAAAATAAGTGTGAAAAAGTAGTAATTGACGGAGTTCGAAACCCTGGGGAGATAGCTTATCTGCGGAAATGGGAGGGTTTTTCTTTATGGGGAGTGAAAGCTAGGAAAAAACTTAGATATGAGAGAATGAGAATGAGATTAGAGCGGCAGGGTGAAGACGTGAAGAGTTGGGAGGAGTTTAAGAAAATTGATGTTCGTGACGAAGGAAAACACGAGAAAGCAAATGGGCAGAAAGTGGGAGAGAGTTTGAAGGCGGTGGATGGGGTTATTAAAAATAATGGAACAAGAGGAGAATTGAAAAGAGAAGTGGAGAAGTTTTTAAAAAACCAAAAATAAATGAATAAAAATGAACAAATGATACTGTGTGTGCCGACTAAGAAGTTTTTTACTGGTGAAATTTGGGAGGGTTTTCGAGAGATGGAAAAGGGAGAGATTGAAAAAGTGATTAAAAAGTTTGGTGAATATCGGCGGCGGGGTGAGATGGAAGAAGATGATAGTTGGCAACAGATAGTAGTTCAGATTGTTTTGCTTTCGGGTAAGAAGATTTTTGTTCACAAAATTGCCACAACGGGGAATGAGACAAGGCTACACGAGATGTGGCCGATATTTTTAGGAGGGCATGTTGATGATATTGATAGTGATTTGAATGAAGCGGTAGAGAGAGAATTTACTGAAGAAATTGATTATCGAGGAAAAATAATGAATAAAGAATTTGTGGGGGTGATTAACCTGATGGATAATCCAGTTAATCGAGTTCACTTAGGTTTGATTTATGTTTTTGAGGGGAGTAACGGCAATTTTATAGAAACAGGAGACAGGGGGATAAAAGACGGAAAGTTTATAGACTTTGAAGAAGCAGAAAAAATAATAGAGAAAATGACTTACTGGTCAAAATTAGTTTTTCCTTATTTAAAAAAGAAATACTGGAAATGACGCAGCAACGAGGTAAATATATTGTTTTTGAAGGGGCGGGGGGTGGTGGTAAATCAACGATACTAAAGTTGATGACGGAGGAGCTTCTCCGAGAAGGCAGGCAAGTGGTGGTGACGAGAGAACCAGGGGGATGTCCTCAAGCGGAAGAGATAAGGAAGCAGTTATTGGATATTAACCAGTTAAATCAACGTTCGGTTGAAGAAGAAGTAATGCTGTTTTATAAAGCGAGAGAATATAACATGATGGAGGTGGTTGTACCAGCTTTAGAAGCAGGGGCTGTAGTTTTGAAGGATCGGGACTATATGAGTACGATTATGTTTCAAGGAGTTCGAGGAGTGGGAAGAGAACTGCTTTTGGGGTGGCATCGAGAATGGTATGAAAAACTAGGTTTTACTAGACCAGATTTGAGATTGGTCTTGGTGGTAAATCCCGAAGAGGCTTGGCGACGACGACAAGGTGATGGTTCTAAGGGGGACGGATTTGATGAATTGAAAAAACAATTTGCCTTAGATGTGGCAACAGCTTATGGGGCGGAGATGATGGATGTAGTCTGGGGGCGAGGTTTATTTTACAGAGAAACGAGAGGAATAAATGCCAATATGCCAATAGAGGAAGTTTTAAAAGAAGTGAGGGGGGAAGTAAAAAATTGTTTGGAGAGTAGAGTTTTTGCCGAAGGTGAAATAGGGAATTGGAGGAGAGGAGGAATTGAGAGGGGGATTAGTTTGTGATAAAATAGGCAAGTTATAAAACACATCTATCAACAAGTCTCCTGATATAGTTGTTGATAGAGAGGTTAAAGGAGACTAATGGCAACAAAAAAGAAAGCAGTCGAAAAGAAAGTTTCAATGGAATCGTTGTTGGAAACTGGAGCTCATTTTGGGCATATGGTGAGGCGTTGGAATCCAAAAATGGAGGAATATATTTGGCAGGCGAAAGATGGAGTGCATATTTTTGATTTAGAAAAGACAGTGATGGCTATTGAAGCGGCAAGTGAATTCTTGACTAAAATGGCAAGCCAGGGCAAACGAATTGTGATTGTGGGGACAAAACGACAAGCAGAAGAGACGGTCAAAGAGGTGGTAGCTAAATTACCCGGAGTAGGAATGGTGACCGAAAGGTGGTTGGGTGGAACAATTACCAATTGGGATCAAATGAAAACAAGGATTGATCGTTTAAATAAGCTAAAAAGCGATAGGGAATCGGGGAAGCTAGAAAAGTATATTAAAAAAGAGAGACTGCTTTTAGATCGGGAAATTGATAAACTGGAGCGTTTTTATGGCGGAATTGCTGGTTTGACGGCTGCCCCTGAAGTTTTGATAGTAATCGATACCCATAAAGAGAGAGTGGCAGTAAGAGAAGCTAATAATCGAGGAGTACCAGTGGTGGGGATTGTTGATAGCAACGCAAATCCAGAAATTATCACTTACCCAATTCCAATGAATGATGATGCAATGATGGCAGTTAAATTAGTAATTGAAGCTTTGGGTTTGGCGATTGACAAAGGACTGTTAATGATTAAAAGAGAGAACGTGGAGATAAAAAAAGAAAAAAATGTTGGAAAAAATTAAAACTTTACGAGAAAAAACTGGGGCTGGAGTAATGGATGCCAAGCGAGCATTGGAAGAAGCGAATGGAGATATCCAAAGAGCGGAAAATATAATTATCGAGAAAGGTTTGGCGAAAATGGAAAAGCGGGCGGAAAGAGAAGTGACTTGTGGTCGAATCTATGCTTATATTCACGCAACCGGTGAGGTTGGAGCAATGATAGAAGTAGCTTGTGAGACTGATTTTGTGGCCAAAACAGACGAGTTTAATAATCTTTGTAAAGAAATGGCAATGCAGGTAGCCAGTATGGAGCCGGAAGATGTAGATGAACTTTTGGAACAGGACTATATTCGCGACGGCAGTAAAAAAATTAAAGATTTGTTGACGGAATTTATTAGTAAAACAGGAGAGAATACGAAGATAGTTAGATTTGTGAGGTTTGAATTAGGGGTTGATGTTTGACGTTTCTAGTTAACTTGGGTTATAAGTAAGGAGATGATTGATTGTGTCGTTGAAGTGATGGGTTGTAAACCTGAAATAAAAGAGCGAAGGTCATCGCTAAATGAAAACCAAGTTGGGATTATCATGGAAAAAACATTGGCAGATATGGAAGTGGCGGCGCTGGCTCAGCGGATGTTGACTAATTCTGGTAAAAGCGGTGAAAGATTGGGAATTTTTGCGTATTTGGAACAGCTTGAGCGCTTAACGGGTTTTCAGTGGGACTATGCTTTTAGTGTGCTTTCGATACCAGATCTTGAACATAACCAACAGGTAGTCAGGAGAGTGATGGATAGAAAAATGACATCTTTAAAAAATGGTTTAGCGACTGAGGTAAAAAAAATGGTTAATGGGGCAGTAGGGATGGTGACTTTCCTGGATTTATTAAGAAAGTGTGATCCTTATTTTAAAGAAAACATTAAGGGGAGGCGAATAGAACAGATGAGACCGGATTGGAGAGATGATGCTTGTGGCTGTTGTGATTTAAAGTTTGGGACGGCTGAAGCGGTTTTTATGATATCTTTAAAAACAGCAACAGAGGGTTTAAATGAGGGAACGATGGTTCAATTGGTTACCGGGGAAAGAGAGATTGTTTGCGGAAGGAGAATTGTTTCAAGGGAGGAACAAACAAGAATGGTAGATTGGTTAGGACAAAAAAAAGTGGTAGGTAATGGGAAAAATCCTGACACACGTCCAAGAGTACCATTAGTGGTGTTTGTTCCGTCTGGTTTTTTGCCGGAAGTTGATTTTTATACTGGCATGTTGAGTATAGATGAAAAAGCTAATCAGCAAGTCGAGCAATGGGTTGGGTGGTTTAGAGAGGGAATGGAAAAGGCTGGTTTAAAATTAAAAGGAAAGGTTTAAAATAGAGAAAAAGTTGAAATATGACAAAAGAAGAAAAAGCTAAAAACCCAGGAGAAGGGATAAAGGAAACTAGACCAGTAGTATGGTACGAAAAATCGTTAGGAGAGATGACGAAAGATGAGCAATTAGAATGGATAAAGGGATTAGATGTTGATAATGAGGCGAAGGAAGAGTTAAGGAGAGGGCTTGGTTTGGTAAAAGATGGGGTAAAGAGTAATGATAGTGAAGAGTTTGGGGGTAGTATATAATTGATATTGATAATGGAACAGGGAAAGATTTTAGAGGCATTAAGACAAAAATTGGAGAAAGTGTTGGAGATTGTAGTAGGTGATTTAGCGACGATTAGAACGGGGAGAGCTAAGCCGGATTTGGTGGGTAATTTAGTAGTAACGGTTTATGGAGGGCAAAAGATGAAGTTGTTTGAGGTGGCCAATATCAGTGCGTCTGATTCAACCCTTATTACCATTGCTCCGTGGGATAAAGGAGTGATTAGGGAAATAGAAAAAGCAATTAGTGAAAGTGATTTGCGATTATCAGCCAATGTGTCGGGGGATTTAATTAGGGTGCCAATACCATCACCAACAGAAGAACGACGTAAGGATTTCGTCAAATTATTGCACCAAAAGTTAGAAAGCGGTCGAATTATGTTGCGACAGGTACGGGGAGATATCAAAGAGGAAATTGATAAATTAAAAAAAGAAGCGGGAGTGTCGGAAGACGATATCGAGCGGCTGTTGGAAGAATTGCAGAAAATGACGGATGAGTACATTGGGAAGGTGGAGGAAGTGGGGAAGAAGAAGGAAGAAGAGATTATGGAGGTGTAATTATTTAATAAATAGGCTATTCTTTTGACCGATAATTTATTGCTTCCAGCGAGCAATGATTATCTACATACTCGTTTCGATTTTTCCAGCAAAGCCGGAAACCAAGCAAATCGAAACTGCGTAAGTTCAACGAATGGCCTATTTTATTATTGGTTGATTGTTGGAATTCTAGCTTTGTTATTTGTGCCGAAGAGTTGGGTAGTGATTTCAACCTCGTCTTCTTGGTCAGCAGGGGTGAGATTGTTTAGAGGAAAGAGCGCTTTTTTTTCAGGTGGAAGATGTTGTGAATTTTGAAAAACGGTGAGGATTTTTTGCGGATCGTCGTCAGCGGCCAAGCGATTGAGACGAAGAGTAAAGCAGGTGTGGCAAAAGTGAACCAGAAGAATTTCACCTTTTTGTTTGAGCTGGTATTTATTTTTTTTAGGGAATTTAAAAGTGAGAGCGATAGGTTCCATTTGGCCGTGACAAGGGGATTGACGGTCACCGGCAGTCTCATCAAGGTGAATTGACCAGAGGCAATGGGGACAATGATTACGGTTTTTGACGCCGGATAGATGTTGA
>Ga0172375_10003597_pt1 | contig 23451 bp, 33 predicted proteins | sample LakKiv1m_FD_114537 | JGI IMG/M metagenome (GOLD analysis project Ga0172375, IMG submission 114537) | Freshwater microbial communities from Kabuno Bay, South-Kivu, Congo - kab_092012_11.1m | ecosystem: Environmental > Aquatic > Freshwater > Lake | place: Democratic Republic of the Congo... | reverse complement strand
CGAAGGACCAGAGTTTCTAAGGCTCTGATGTATACATTCCATCACTCCGGCATTGAAAACTGATCCTTGAAACTGGTATCCTTCTCGATAGAAAACGATCCTTGAGACTGAGTGGTAAATGGGACAAACGAAACCGCAGGGGAGACCGATTTCTTTGCGTGAGTTGTGGATTTTCCGATCATGCCGATCTCAACGCACCAAAGAATTTGGAGTACCTTGAGTTGGCGGGAATTTATGGTTTCCGTTTGCTAAAAAAGAAGCTCGGGGCGGTTTGATACCGTCTCGGGCAACCATTGAATCAAAGTACCGGGAGCGGGACTCGGACCCGCATGAGTCAAGCTCGGGGGATTTTAAGTCCCCTGCGTCTCTCCAGTTTCGCCATCCCGGCATAGGTGCTCCGTTCCCGAGTTGAACGGGATTGTCCCGGGCTTCAGCCGGGCGCACTAACCACCAGTGCTAACGGAGCTAGGAGGTGCTCGGGGCCGGTAACGATCCGGCTACACCAGGTTTTTCAGACCTGTGCCCTACCATTTGAACTACCCGAGCATGGGGGATCCAAGCCGTATCCCCGGGGATGTTCCGCAGGCTTGCAACGTTGAGCCCGTCCGCGCCCGGACGGTGATCGTTGAACGCCCTTCCCTTTTGTCCACTTCCCCGGCCATGTCGGGGTCAGCAGGACTCGGCCTACGCCTCGGCTTCTTGGGGGAGGCACCCCATTCAAGGTTCTGGCAGGCGGTGAGGGACTCGAACCCCCGATGAATGCCGGTTTTGGAGACCGGTGCCGTCGCCACTGGGCCAACCGCCTGTAGATGAACGGGAAGAGTCGGGCCGAAGAGTCGAACCTCGTGTTGCTTGTGAGCTCCATCTGGGGTGTCCCTCACGGAACACGAGTTGGTGGAACGGATTGTTTTGCAGCAGGATTCCGGTGTCCTGTGTGTCCGTTCTCCGAAACCTACCCCTCTATCCACAAAGGATATGACATGGCATTCGGTTCCTGCTTCACAGGTGGGTCCGATCTACCCGATCCTCCACAGGCTGTCACCCGGGAACTCCGGGCCAGATTCCGCAGGTTGCACGCGGCGTTTTCATCTCTGTCCTGAGCGTGTCCACAAACATCGCAATGGAACACCCGCTCATTCAGGGACAACGACTCCTTTACCGCGCCACAGGCGGAGCAGGTCTTCGATGACGGGTAGAACCTGTCTGCCTCCACAACCCGTCCGCCGTGCCCTTGCACCGTGGACATACCGGCGGGTGGTCACAAGGATCAAAGAAAAGGCCCAAGAGAACCGTGTTCGTCTTGAGGTTATTGATCCCCGAAACACTTCCCGGACATGTCCCGAGTGTGGTACGGTGAGCAAGGAAAGCCGAAGGGGAGAGGATTTTTGTTGTGTCCGTTGCGACTACACAGCGGATGCCGATCATGTCGGCGCACGCAATGTTCTCGCCCGAACCCTTCGAGCCATCGGGAGTGTAGAGTCCCCGAAGCATGCAAAAGTGAGTTTGATAGAGAAATCTATTGAATGATCAACTCTAATGGATAGGGCACCAGCCCCCTAAGCTGGGTTGTGGCGGTTCGAGTCCGCCCAGGCGCACTGGATTCTCTCTTTTCAGGAGGAAGATCATGTGCTGGACGATTCTTCGGTCCGGCCAGGGACCGAAACCTGGGCTGTCCCCACACGGGAAAGTCCGGGCCTGTGGCGTAACTGGCTAGCGTACTTGCCTTTTAAGCAAGGGGGTGAGGGTTCGAATCCCTCCGGGCCCACTAATCAATCTATCGGAGCCGACAAGAAGGAGGTGTTTCATGTGGTGGATGGTTGTCGGTGGAGCAGGCCTCCTTCTGATTCTCACCATCGGGTTTGGGTGGGCGCTCGTCCAACGGAATGAAGCCAGAAAACGGGCGGCCAACTTGGAACACGACAAGCAACAGATCGGCAAAGCGGTAACTGAAATTTTGCAGATTCTCAAAGCAACCCAGGACACCAACGACAAACCAACCGAGTGGATCAAAGGCCGGGTGGCCGTTGCGGTGTCCACCCTCGAGGGCATCCTGCCCGAGTTCGGCAAGAAATCCACGAAATGACGGCCAGGGGCTTACGCCTCGGGAGTCGCGGGTAGTAGACGTGTCGGGGGCTCAAAAGGCCACCGATAATCTTTGACAAAATGGGCCCGTAGCTGAAGGGTGCAGCAGCGGCCTTTTAAGCCGTTGACCCGGGTTCGAATCCCGGCGGGCCTACCACAGATCCCCATTTTCCTCTTAAGTTCAGGTCCCGCACGGGATCACACGAGGTCCGTCTCGTTAGGGTGCCTGTGAGGTGCCTCCATTAGGAGGTGCCTCATGGCAACTTGTATAGATCTGATTTGCACTGAATGTGGCAAACCATTTGTTCGTAGGAAAACCGAGATCGATGCAGCAGTCAGAAAAGGCACAATTCGATTCTTTTGTTCTTTGAAATGCCAACATCTCAGTCTGACCAAATCTGTCATCATTCCTTGTAGCAATTGTGGGAAACCTGTAACAGTGTCTCGGGCCAACTGGAACAAAACCGAAAAACATTTTTGCTCCCACTCATGTGCGGCTATATCAAACAATAGTGGCCGTGTTCATTCAGAAGAAAGCAAAGCCAAAACAAGTGCCAGATCAGGATCATCCCGGACATCATCGAGCTGGACAGCACCTCGGCCTTGACCGCCCGGATCCAGAAGATCCGGCACGATTGAAATTTCTGGGCTTACGACTCGGCGCTGCCGGGTAGTATCGACTGTCACGGGTCTTTGAAGCCATCCTAGAAACCGAGTGCGCGGCGGAGATGGTGGAGACTCCGTGGACAAGGCCCTTGTAAAGCTTCCGGAATACCATTGCCGGAGGTGATGAAGGGGGTGCGGGTGGAAACCCCGCATGCACCTGGTTGGAAACGAACGGAGTTAAGGCCGGGCCGGTTGAGCCGGATCCTTCGTAAAGGGCCCTCCGTGACGCCCAACTTGACCCGTTGACGGTGCCTTGACCGTCAACGTGGTGACGGGTTTAATAATAGACGAGGCTGAAACCGGAGACGGGGTTGTTTTTCCGAACCCTCCCGGACGGTGCCGGCGGGACGCACCCTCCCTTCGGGGAGGCCCGCCGGGCCACCGAACTCTTTGACAAATGAGATAGTGTTCTGACGGCAGTCGTTTCAACCGGAAACGGGAAACGGGTTCCCGAATTCGAGTTGAAAGTCTGGCCCGGGGGCCGCTTGGCGACCCCATCCAGCTGGCGGGATTAAGACAGGATGGCCATCCTCGGCTGCCGTCAAGACACTATCGCAGGGTAGCCCAAAATGGGAATCGGTATCGTTGGGAAGGGCTCGCGAGCTAACTTCCTAGAACGGCTGGTTCTCCGGCAGAGGCACCGATGCACGTCGGGGGTTGGGGGTTCGAGCCCTCCCCCTGCAACCATGGGTGGTACGTTGACCACCGCGCCCTGAAAAGGGATCTCGCCCAAGATTCCTCCCAGATGGCGGGTGGGATGGGGAGCTAGCTCCCCGGCGGTTGCCAACGTACCACGGGATCTTTGACAAAATGAGGTTGGGACTTCTGAGATCAATCCGAATTCCCGCGGATGAGGATCTTGACCGCAGAAACCAGTCGACGGGCTGGTTAAAAATCCAAAATCCGAGGGCATTATGCGGGCCGTGCTCGCAACTTCCGATCTGCAGGAGGAATGGCCACTGTGTTTTTTATAACGGGAAGGCTGCCTGGCTGCCTGACCGTGGCGGTAAGTACGGATTGATCTCAGAAGTTCCAACTTCGATAGGATGATGTTCCGACTCCAGCCGTCATCCAGAAAACGATGAGAGTGAACCTGAAGGGCGGCCTTCCCGGCGGCCCTGACGATCGGCAGGTTCTATACTTGGGAGTCCCGGACGGTCTCAAACCGGTTCTCAGGATTCCCCGGCTGGCGTCGAAACACCATCCGAAAATTCGCAAGCGGCTCCGAGGGACGCATCGCGACCCGGCCTTTCCCATACGGGAAAGGTGCCCTTCGTGGCTAGGAGTCGTAGGGAAATCGGGTTTTGCTTTACGGGGCTCCCCCGTGGCGGGGGGTCTCATTTGCAGCCCGGTTTAGATGGCGGCGTGGGCGGGGCAAGCCATTTTTTTGCGCCTGTAACTCAATTGGACAGAGTAGGGGCCTTCGAAGCCCAAAGTTCCGAGTTCGAGTCTCGGCAGGCGCACTTGGATTCTATCCCGGGAGGGAGGCGGTGGTCGCCTCACTCGCCCCATAAGCGAGGAAGCCGAGTTCAACTCTCGGTCCCGGGACCCTCTCCCTCTTTCCGTTGATCCTCCAATCCGACCCCCTATAGGGAGGTCGTCATGGATTTCATCTTGGTCATCGATGATGACCCTATCATTCGCGATCTCTTCCCCGTGATCCTGGACGAATCCCGTTACCAAGTCGTCGCGGTCGGCACGTTGAGAGAAGCCGTCGAAGCACTGAAGAAAAACACTTTCCGGGGGATCATCTGCGACTTGTCCTTGGCCAACAGCGACCCGCCCGAGACCTTGGAACAAATCATGATTCTTGCTGGGGGTCTCCCGGTCATCATTGCAACGGGCTGGACAGATGACGCCACTAAGGCCATAATCAAGTGCTATCCTGTGGCCGGGATTCTTTGGAAAGGCGAGTCTTGGAGCCGCTTGACTGCGACTTTGGACAAATTGTTGGGCTTACACCCGACAAGTCCCGGGTAGTAGGACTGTGGGGCTTTGAAAGGTCGAGGTGGCCGAACCGCAGATGCGGGGGTCCGATACAACGGATCCCGGTTCTCCAAAGCCCGCATCTGACGCCGGGGTGGTTCCGGGCCCCACACACGGTCTTTGACAAGACAGTTGAACTGGGAAAACGAGTCGGAAGGTTGGCTTAGAAGCAGCCATCCTCTAAGGAGTGGAACGAAGTTCCCTTAGCTCATCCCGGTAGGTCCAAACATGGGTCCCCAATAGAGGATCCATTATGGGCACACCGGCTTGCATCACCTAGATCTGCGTCACGTTCTCAGGAGTGCAAGGAGCGGGGGTGACGTAACGGATAGTAAAAAACTGGTAAGGCCCGATTTCCCTTTGGCGTAAAAGTACACCTACTTGGAAATACCAGTTCAATTGTCTTGTCAAAGATCGTGGTTCATCTTTGACAATTGAATTAGCTGTCGTTCAAAAGTGCTGCCGTTCCCGCTGGAGGCTCGGTGGGACGGCACTTTCAGGACGAAGGGGCCGATCTGAGACTCCTACCTGGGAATGGGGCTGTAGTTCAGCGGGAGAACGCGAGCTTTGCAAGCTCGATGTCAGGGGTTCGATTCCCCTCAGCTCCACCCGCAAACGTAGTGTGTAGCTTAAACGACCATGAAGAGCACCGAGCCCTGCACCGGATGAGTTGGGAATGGCCGACCCAGCCACACTACAAAAAAATCGCTTGTCACGCCTCCGTAACGGTTGGCCTGTGACATGGATGGGAGGCGGCGTGGACCCCATCTGAGGCCATGTCCCGGAACCCTACTCACCTAAACGGGGGCCTGAAACGCCCAGAGCCGCAAAGACAGCGGCTAATGGAGCCGGGTGGGGAATCCGGCCGTGACATGCGAATTGCTAAGGGGGAGACCCGGTTTCGACGGGGAGCTGACGTAGTTCGGGTGCGTGCCCGGGAGTGCTCCAGTCCCGGTCAACAACTGAAGCAGGCTTCAACAGCCAACGACACCTTCACCCCCGCCTTCGCGTAAGCGAGCGGCATCTACCCTGGCAAGACACCCGGTAACCAGGGAGGTGTAAAAGCCACAGGGTTGCGGCCCGCCGACCTCCCCAGGTGATCGGCGGGATCAAGACGAACTTGGGAAACACCGCGGCCGGGCGTCGCAGCCGACCGTGGCAAGTGACCGCAAGGTCATCTGCGAGGCTACGCACGTAGCATCCCGGCACGAATGCTTCGCGGACAGGGGTTCGACTCCCCTCTCCTCCACCTGAGTCCTTGAAATCTTTGTGGGAAATGGGTCAAGGCCAACCAGGATAGGTTGGGGGTAATCGGGACCTCCGGGTGAGCAACCGAACCCGTAACACGGGGGAAATTGCTCGGGGGAGCCACCGAATATCTGTTTGGGGACCAGGGACGCCTGGAAACCAGACAAGCGGATCGAATTCCGCGAAACCCGCTGTTCTCGCTCCGTTCTTTGGTCCTCCAACTTTGTTCTGGTTTTTGGGGAATGTCCGCAAGACAACAATCCTCTTGTAAACCGCTATGGTCCAGTTTCTAGTTTGGGTGTCTGAGAACCTTTACCTGGGACGAGTGGGTTTGACCGCCCATTCGTCTCCCAACGTCTCATTCGATTCCGGGGGTCGGGGCCTGGTCTGCCGACAGTCGGTGAGTCGCAGGTTCGAGTCCCTTTTCATCGACTGCGCGTGGCCGAACGGACGGATGATGACGCCCGCAGCAGTTGCTCCCATCGTCTAACCCGGTTAGGACACAGGCCCTTCAAGCCTGCGATGAGGGGTTCAAATCCCCCTGGGAGCACCAACGGTCCGAAGAATCCCCCATCGGAAAGTACAACCGTTGGGGTCAGATCCTTCGAACCGGGGCCAGCACACTCGAAACGACTGGTGGACAGACTCCGGAGGTGGGGGTTCGACTCCCCCCGGGTCGGGCGTGCTGGTCCACATTCTCGTTAGTCCTTCAATGGACGGACCTGTACTGGTATGAAACCTCGCATTATCGAAGCATCCGGTTCGCACTACACCATCGGGTGGAAAATCGGGAAACATTGCGCGGACATGATCCGATCAGATATTTCGGAAGCCTATCCCGATCCTAAGAAAGTGTCCCCGGACTATGTGGCCCGATACTTGGCTACAACCTGGAAAACCATCCAACAGGATCACCCCGAGTTGGCGGAAGAGTACCGGGGACTGGCGGACGGAGCGAGCGTCTCTTTGCGGGATTTGATCGCTTCCGTGGCTGAAGAACTTCTCGATCTGGACGCATCGGCTCGCAAAGGATGCACGGATATCATTGCTGCTCCACCTGCTACCGCTCCAGGTGTACTAGGACTTCTGGGCCACAACAACGACTCGATTCCCGAATACCAGCAGAAGATCGTCGTGCTGTACCTGGCTCCGGAGGATGGTCCCGAATCTTTGAGCGTCGGATTCAGCGGAACATCCCCCATGGTAGGACTCAATTCTAACGGTCTCGCAGTTGGGGGAAATCAACTCATCCAGAAAGATGCCAAGATAGGGATCCCGAGAATCGTTCTCATACGGGCAACCCTCGATTGCTCGGGCATCTCGGCAGCAGAGAAGATAATCACAGATCCTGATCGAGCATCTTCGTACAATGTAACTCTGCTCGATGCCATGGGCCATTCGGTGGATCTCGAGGGATCAGGAACGAATGTCGGTACGTTCGGTCCTGGACTGGACGGGATCATCTGGCATTCCAATCACTATGTCCATTCCAAGATGCAGCAGTACGAGGCCAAACCCCGAGAGAACATGCCGTATTCTGTCATCCGGTTTGAACGGGCCAAAGAGTTGCTGACATCCAATCTGGGGAAGATTGATTTCGAAGTAGTGAAAGGAATAATGCGAGATCATGTGGGGCAACCGATTGTCAGCATCTGTCGGCATAACGAGTTCCCGACTGTCTTTTCTACGATCATCGACCCATCCAATCGCACCCTGTGGTTGACGATAGGGAATCCCTGTAAATCAGAGTACGTCCCCTATCGTCTCTAACCGGAGGTCGAAAATGAGTTGCTCCCGAAACAGCGTTGCTTGTAGCGCGAGCCGGCGGCATTCCCAAAAACGTTGGCTCCGGCATGCCCACCATGCCGAACGCGGACAAGTGAAGGCTGTACTCCGAGCTGGGGACGAGGTGATCCCGGAACGCGAGGAAACCACCGACAACTACGAAAGCCCCAAGGATGATCGATTCGTAGTGTTTCCGGGTAATGAAGACTGGGTCGAATTCAGAGCCATAGCCCGCAAATAGTCTTTTGACAATTCGGGGTTAGCTCAACTGGCTAGAGCACCGGGCCTTGGACCCGGCTGTTGGGGGTTCAAGTCCCTCACCCCGAACCAACGACTCGCCCGTCGTCCAATGGCAGGACACATGACTCTGGATCATGGAATCGGGGTTCAAATCCCTGCGGGCGAACTTTGCAACTGTGTCCGAGCTGCACCTACGATAATCGCCCTATGGATTCTGATGTGATAAAGGAGGTCTTCACATGAGGACACCGGAGGGATTGGTGTTCCGCTAGGTACTCTAGCGGGGATCAACCATGTCTCGTTCGTACAAGAAAACGCCGGTCACCGGATTGACCGGGTGCTGGTCTGAGAAGGACTGGAAAACCGAGTGGCATCGTCGGTGGCGTGCAAGAATTAAAGATGCCGTTCGGGAAGAGCGTGACCCGCCTCTGTTGCATGAGGTCTGTGACATTTGGGATGGGCCCAAAGATGGAAAAATCTGGTGGCCCAAACGATCCTCCTGGTCGAATTTCAAGAACATTGTTCGCAATGGGAGGGTCGGGAAATGAACGGAAAATACCGAAGGTCTCACTTCTGGTGCCGGGGCTGTGATATCTCTCGTGTTACGAGGGGACAGAAATGTCCGATTTGCAGTCGTAGAGGAGACGGGCCAAAAGAAAAGAAACCGTCCCAAGCGGTACTTCTGAACGAAGCCTGGAGTGACAGTGATGAAGAACCGACGTGAATTGGCCCGAAAGAAACAAGCTCGCCAAGCCGAATTCAGGTCTCATCAGGCCGGACTTCGGAAACAGGCCCGGAAAGTTCGGTATTCACAACTATATCTGAGCGGAATCTGCCCCCATTGCGGGGGCCTGGTTCTCCGAAACGACAGGTTCGACACCTATTTCTGCGCCAAGTGCAACAGGTGGCTGGATCCTTGCAACTGTGGGGATGCCGATTGCCCCTATTGCCCGGATCGTCCTGCCAAGCCTTCAATGGTCACCCCCGACACGGAAGGGGGTCTTGTAACGATCAAGAAACTTCATCGTAAGGGGTGGCGAATGCAGAAGGATGGTCGCCTGTGTGCCCCCGAGGATCACTAGGCCCATAGCTCAGTTGGTTAGAGCCACCGGCTCATAACCGGTCGGTCCTCGGTTCGAGTCCGAGTGGGCCTACCAGAAAAAGGAGATGACATGGACATTGACGTAACGGACAAACAGATCGGGGCAGTTCACGCTCGAGCCGTTGTCACGATGACCGGATTGACGCGGGCCGAGACCGACGAATTACGAAAGGCCCTTCAAATCGTGGACAAGTACCGGTTGCGAGCCCACAGTGCTTCTGGTCTGAGACCCAAAGACGCTGATTGGTCGATGGTGGAGTTTGCTGTGAAAACCGATGCAGTGGTCTGCACGGTCGAAATCGGAGCCTGTGGCTAACGATTTTCGAAGCCTATGGCCCAATTCGAACGATTTTTGCAACCTGCTAACGGAATCTGAAGCCGGGAGTCCCTCTCCAACAATTCTCGCACTGGCTAACAATTTTTGCAACCTCATCGGTATCTGTAATGTTAGCGGGGTCACTCGAGACTCCCTTCCAGGGAAGAAGTGGAAGGCATCAAATCCGAATCGTTGGAAGCATGGATCCGAGTGGTCAACAAAACTTCCAACGTCTCCATGACGGAAAACGAAATTGACGCCTATTACCGGGTGCAAAACGAGACTGAATTTTTGCCTTCGTCCGATCCCGACCCCGATCTCCAGAAGGTTTTTGAACAAGGATGCTCTGAAACAGTCGTCAAAAAGGCATTTGCAGCCGTGGGATTGGACAATTCAAGATTGTTCGTGGGCACGCCGGGAGATTCGAGCGTGCCTGAATATATTGGGCTGGGATTCAACCCTCGGTCATTGAATCCGTCCAGGCCGACCAGCAAATCGCGGAAAAGAAAATCGAGCACCAATTCGCGTACCCGACTTTCGTACGAGCAATCTTACCCCCACCAGAGTTTGACCCCATTCAGATCGATGGCGAGACAGTGGATCCCGAGCCGATGCCGGACATCAAAGACACGGAAATCTCAGTGACACCAAACGAAGGCAATTTCACCCGAAGGAATGCCATCTCTCACGGGCGATCCAAAACGAATCCACCGCCAGTATGGTTCAAACCGTGACGGGCATCATCCCCTCTCGCGCCTATCGTGCCCCCAACCCCGGTCGAATACGTGTTCAATCTGGTCCTCGAGAACCCCGAACAACTGAAAATCTTCGAGGACCGGAACGCTGCACTTGATAGGATGATCGACAATGCCCGTGGAATGGGCCAAACTACCTTGGTGGATCAACTGACCCGAGAAAAGAGATCCGCAAGTTCGAAAACGCCTTGGTTGCTTGCGGACAGACCCGTTATCTCTCAGAGGCCCAGCTCTTGAAGTTCGTCAAAGGATGCGAGAAAGGTTTGTGCCTCGACTGGGTTGCGGATTTCGTCAGGCCAATCCCGCAGTCAGTCGTAGAAACCAAACAGAAATGTGATGAAATCGGGTTCTTCGATAATTACGTGGTTCTGCACTTTGATCCCGATAACAAAGCCACCACGGAGAAGGCTCGCCAAGAGGCCGTCAGGCCCAGGGATCCCATTTTGTTCGGTATCATGTTGGGTAGTCGCAGACTCTATTTCGTCGGCGACTGGGTGGACGAGTTCTGTGATTTGACCCCCCAGAAGATTGTGCCCTGGGGGATCTTTTGGAGATCAAATGATCGATGACACGTTGGACCTCATGCACAAAATTCTTCGTGGTGAAGCTCGATTGATTCCGGACAGCTGGGCGGCAGCAAGAATCCGCGTCGGTCCTGATGGTAAACCCCTGTTTGAAATCCTGGCTGCCGACATGGAACATATCCTTGCAACCTTCAAAATCGAGGAGGTAACCAGTGGGAATCCAGCTCCTGTCCGACAGGACTGAAACCTGGGACAATCAACCCGTCCACATCTACGAAATCGGCCTCGGGTTTGAACGACCGGTTGTAGTGGCTCATGTTCGTCCTCACGGAATTGATCCCAAGACCCTGCACACACGGGGCAAACGCAAAATCGTTGTGCCCGCGCTGGACTTCTCGTTGGAAGATGAATGGGAACAGCCCTTCCGGGATCATGTCCGAGCTTCCGTGGAAGCGGTACACCGAGATGGTTACGGTGTTCATTTCACAGCAGACGATTATGTGAACGCTTGTACAGTGACCGCCATCCTTATCCGAACTCCAAAAGCCATCCATTGCACGGCTTTCGTTTTCCCGATTCCGTTGACTTTGGACGATATCCTTCTTTTGGTGCCGGCTTCGTTGGTGACCAAACCGGCTACCATCAGAGATGAAACGTGGGGTACTCTGCCCGTTCACTATGCGGAGCTGGATCTCCCAGTTGAATCAGGCACGTGGCTGGCATTGTCCGACGATGTGGATGCAGAGACCTCTCGGATTCTTTTCCTGGATGAGTCCGATTCAATTCTTCAGGGATTCACCCGTTCGAAACGGACGATCTTGGGCCAGGTGGAGACAACCCCTTTGAAAGACACCATGGGGAACCAAGTGCGTTCGGGAATGAGGACACTCCAGACAGTCTTCTCCGGACTTCCACAAGATGATTTGGCCTTGTTCCCCGATCCCCGGGGGTTGGCCTTGATTCTTCGTTGGCCGACGGGTTACAGCTATGTGGCGGCAATCGCATCGAATCATGTGACCACGGAGAACGTGCTTCTTTTCGTGCCCGTCCAGAATGTTCTTGCGTCAGTGGAGTAGCCAAATGGACATATCCCGTAGAGGCATCCTTCACGTAGGGGATTTTTTCGTAACATCATCGTTTCGGGTCGGTAAAATGTACCTTGTAAGGAGGTGAATTTTGAGCACCACACAAATCAAACGACAGATCCTTTCGGATATTCTCTATCAAGGACCGGAGGGTTGTATCAAACTGGCAGCTTCCATGGTCTGGCCGTTGCGGGTCAAGTTGGGCTATGACATTGGTCTGGGGGATGCTGGCATCTGGCGAGAAGAACCGGGCCTAGAATTAACCCAGCAGGTAAAAACCCGTTTCCGCAAGGATTTGTCTATCAGTTCCCCCGACTTCGAAACATTGGACATGGGACTCGATGGTGTCCGAGAGAAACTCCGGGAGCCCATCAAAGAAACCTGGGCACAGCTGATCCTGGCGATGGCGAATCAAGAACCTAAAAATCTGGATACCTTAGATGCCTTCTTGGCAGACACTCCCGGAGATAACATCTGGGTGGTGAGCAATGCCAAGATGTACGCCCGATTATTGCCCCGGAATCCCCAACCCTTTGCTCACGATGGACAACCGACCAGGTACCGCACGGCCCGGTATTTCACTTTGCGGTATCTCAATGATTTCTCCGGGGTTGCTGTTGTGCGTCAAGGAGCCATGAACATTCAAATCGAAGTCAACCCAGTGATCAATGGGGATTCACTGAATTTCGATATCGTCATGAACTGGGGGGTCAAACCGGAGATCCTCAAATGCTTTCTCGTTTAAACGGGAATGCTCAGTGAATTGATAACCCCGCGATCCCTATCCACCACGAATCCGGCCAAAGCACGACGGTGACCAACGTATCCCATCTGATGATGCCACCGGTCATTGCCCGTCAGGGACGGAAGAGAGATCACTTGGACCCCATGCAAATCGACCACGGTTTCATGGTGGGTATGCCCCAAAAACCACACGCGGTATTGGGTGTTGCCCCAGGCCTGACGATTCTCTGAGGCCATAATTGGCCCAAGGGAAACCAGTTTCTCGTCTTTCCCATGGGTGAAACCCATCAGGGTCTGCCCGTACACGACATACTGACGGTCAATGGGGGATTGCACCTGTACATCGGGTTCTTTCCGATACAGGGCTGAGAGGAAAAGCCCCAACGTAGTCGTGGCATGGTAATCATGGTTCCCCGGGACATTGACAACCAGGACGGGGGCCACCTGTCGGAGCATTTGGATGTACGTTCCCATCAACTCGCAGCCCTCAACGAGAATCTGCGAGAAGGTCACATCCACGTCCTGCTTAGTTCCTGCCGTAGTGGTGTTGTCATCGTTGTCCACGTGGAACCAATCCCCAAGGCTGGATAAGATGATTTTTTCGGGGGTGCCGTAAAGCGTAACCCAAGTAACAAGCTCCTGAGTTGTTCGGAAAAGCAGGTCTCGGGCTTTTGATCGGTCAAATCCGCCATTGACCCCCAGCTTGCCATAATGAAGGTCCGCCGGGGTTACCACCAGTGCAAAAGGTTTCCTGGGCCGTCTGACATCCAAAACGGGCACCTGAAGATCAAATTTGTCGTTCAGAGATTCTTGTAGCGAACGCAGGACAGAATCCTGAAAATGAATCCATCGCAAAGCGTCTTTCTGGATGTCCGCCCATTTCGCCTTCTCAATTTTTTTGTGGACAACAGCTCGACGCTGCTGGAGAGCATCCTCGATAAGGTCTTCATCCGGTCTGTCCTGAATCTCTTCAGTTGAGAAGGGCTCCCGATCGTGGGTCATACCATGGATCCTAAGATACTTGATGACCCAATCCCGGGGCCAACCAAATGTACGTGAGATCTCGTTGATGGTTGCCGGACTGCCACTGAAATTGGAATACGCCCGGATGATTGCCTTGTGTGTGTCCTCTGACGTGACCAGGGGTTTGGGCAATCCCGGAATGTATGTCAGATAAGTGTGCGTGAGCGGGTTGTATGTGTAATCCTCCTGGAGAAGTAATTCATCTGGGGATGGATTCTTACGGGATGTGGGAACGGGAACATCCTCAACCGGAGGTGACACGTTGTGACCCCTACAGTACAGACTGAGTGCCCGAGCTTGTTCTTCGGACAACTTGGTCATGGCCCTGATCCGGGCTATCGAAGCCTTGTTTTTGATGATCCTTGCGCCAAATCGTTCCTTGTAAGAATCGAGCCACTGTTGCATAATTGCCTCCATTGGGGGATCAGCCCTGGCAACAGAGAGGGATCCCAATCGGGTCTTTACCGTGAAAGGATGAAACCAAGATGGCCGAAGATACTGTCATGTGCCCTCTTTGCCTCAGGACATTACCCAAAGGATACTTACAGTCACACCATTTGATGACCAGGAGGAAAGATCGGAAAACCACGGATCGAATCTGTCAAGATTGCCACAAACATCTACATGGGTTGTTCTCCAATACTGATTTGAGGGATTCCCGAAAAGGATTGGATACTTTGGAAGGGATCCTGGGACATCCGGAGTTCCAAAAGACCCTGGCGTTCATCAAAAAGATCCCGCCGGGGTCTTACATGCGGATGCGGCAATCCAACGGCAACAGCAATAAACGACGGCATCCTCGCTGGGCTTGACAGATTTGTCTTTCTCGTGGGCTTAACAGATAATTCTGACGGGTCGTTGTCTTGGGTACTACCTGGTTGGCACTAGACTCGGGCCTTGAGAAAGCCCGGAGCCAAAGATAGGTGATATCATGGACACTCTGGTTTTGGACATGTCGTACATCCCGATTGGCCGGATTTCTTGGCGCAGGGCAGTGCTGAAGCTGCTGAAGGGTACGGCCGAGGTGGTTGAAGAATACGACGACCGGGAAATCCACTGCGGGCAGTTCACTTGGAAGATGCCGAGCATCATCCGAGTGCTCCGTCAGGTGGTCGGGATGTTCCGCCGGGGTGTCAAGTTCAATCGGGCGAACATCTATTTCAGGGACAAAGGGCGCTGCGCCTACTGCGGTTGCAAGGTCTCGATGGATGACTTCGAGTTCGAGCACGTCATCCCAAAAAACCAGGGAGGCAAGACCTCCTGGGAGAACATCGTGGCTTCCTGCTCGGCTTGCAACCAGCGGAAACGGAACCGGACTCCTGAGCAGGCCAGGATGAGGCTGCGTACCAAGCCGGTCAAGCCGAAGTACGTGCCGGGGTCTATCCTGTCACTCTTCAAGGACCCGGATCATGTCCCGAAGACGTGGCGGGATTACCTGATGTCCATCGGTTACTGGACGGTGAGTCTGGATCCCTGAAAAAGGGAACCCTAGAAATCGTCTCGTCCGGGTAGTAAGATGGAGAAGTCCGGGCCTGTAATTCCCCTACCCGGACCCGTTCCGGTTCAACCCTCTCGGAAGCCGGAGGGGCCTCCCCTCAAGAGGCCCCTCCGGCGCGCTTTTTCGGTACGGTGACCTTGGTCGCCGGAATCAAATTCTGGAGTTCCTCCGCAACTTGATCCAGATACCCGGCGTGGGCCAACAGACCCGGGACTGCTACCGGAACCGCAGGGGGATTCACTCCTGCCACGGTAGGACCGTCTACCGCTTGTCGAAGATCCCGTGCCACGTTTTTCAAACCCACGATGGAATCCACGATGTCCTGTTGGGTAATGATTTTCGACATGTCAGAAGATTCCTCGTGTCTCATCCCGCATCGTTAGAATACCTTTGCGGCTCGTCATCCAAAGAATTCCTTGGACAAACCCCAACCATCGATTGTTTTTGTGATCAGGCCAGTTGTCAGCTTCGGCCAGCATTTTGACCAACATCCAACGAGCATGACCCAGAGCCCAATATTGGCTGCGATAACGGTCCTCTGATGCAACAGGCACAACCCCCAGATCCCCCAGTTGTTGGTCATATTGGGCTAGCAATGTTTTGATCTTGTCGTTCATTTTTTGAGGACTCCCCATACGGGGGATACCCCGAGGATTGTCATCTTGCCAGGATCCGGGGTCCTGTCCGGACAGGTCCCGTTGAAATGAATCGGCAGTTTGTGATGATCACACTGACCCCACAGAGACCCCACTGCAAAAACGCCCCGTTGGCACATGCCGCAACAAAGAGGCAATTCGTATTTGATTGCTCGGAGTCGAACTTCTAATCCATCGGGATCAAGCTTCATGCTTTGCATCCAGTTCGCCGGATTCGTACATCATCTTAGCCATGGACACCCAACCAACGAAAGCATCCCAGCAATCATTGGCGAGGACTTCCCGCATCACTGAACGGCACGGTTGGAGTCCACCCGTGTCGGGACCACACGAGACTGTCAGCATGGCTATGGTCGCTTTTTTCCAGATGGAAAATTTCAAACCTATCTGGGGGTCGGATTGCAAAGTCAATAAAATCAGCGTTGTTGATAATTCCAACTCTCTAATGGAGAAATCGTCATTGGCTACCTGCGGGAAAGCCCCCTGAAGCAATTTGCAGATCTTTCTTGCGAAGGGATTCGACGGAAGGCCCAAAGGAGTTTCTCGACCATCATCATCGAACAGTGTGAATTCGTTGTCATCCATCTTTGAAAAACACCCGGGGAGTATCGGTCACAATCTCGACTGTCCTCATTACGCGGGATTCCAGGATGGAATCTTTGAAATCCGCAACTCGATCTGCAAAACCCTGTCTCGGTGTGTACAAAACTCGTTCTCTGAACAAATCCCCGAACTGTGAACCCAATCGGGTTTTCAGCCCCGCGACATCGGCTCCTTTACGAATGGACACCTGTGGGGCTGCCAATTGAACAGAGCACCGTACCCCTTGGACCTGAGGGAAATGGTGGGTCCCCGGAACACCCCCACGATCTTGAGTTGCTTCCTCCCGGAGGGATTGTTTCACCCGATCCAGGATAGAACCCGCCTGTTTGGTCAAAGAGTCCAAAGCATGCCCGAGAAGAATCCGATCTTCCAAGGGAAGACTTTTCACGTCCAGTGATTTGCCCTTGGTTTGAAGATTGTATGCCAGCAATCGGAGGGATTCGGCCTCGGTCATGGCATTTTCCGGATAAGGGGCTCGGCTTCTCCAGCCGTTACCAGTTCTTCGTAACAAGGAATGTGGTAGAGCCCCGCCGCACCCCCGCTTGTTCTGACCCACACCACCATCGAATCCTTCTCCATGTCACCGTTGCATTTGTGGCATTGGGCTTTCTGCTGACAAACGACTTCATGGGCACCTGTGATTTTGGTACCGCTCGGATTCGCCGGGGGTGTCGTATTGGACGGTGGTACAGGAGCCGGGTTCTTTTTTGCGGCCTCAGCAGCAGCCCGGGCTGCTGCTTCCTGAGCATTCCGGGCCTCAATCTCCTTCTGCCGGGCCTCATCCTCTTTAGCCAATTCCCGCGCTAGGTTCGAATAGGCCGCCATTTGCAGATTTCGGCACAGCTCTTGGATGGGGCAATCCGAACAGATCTTTTCCGTCTCAGCGTAACCAGCAGCACAAGGAGTATTTGCTACCGCCAAAGATTGGATATACGGGTCGGGGTGATAGGACAATCCTTCGTTTCGGACTTCCCCCGTTGCTGTCACTGCTGGAGTCATTGTTCTATTCCCCATCGTCTGGGCTTTGCCGACCCCATGTGTTGTCAAAGCCCATTTTCCTTTACCCATACTGACGGTCAATGGGGGCCGCTGATCCGACAGATCTTTGAAAGCCCATTGAGTCCAACGCACAACCCACCAGGTTCCATCGGTGTCGTCCCCCTGACGACCAAACTGATCAATGGTGATGCCCATCTCTTTACAAATGGCTTCGTACACCGGCTTGTGATCCACCGGCCGATTGGCTTTCATCCCCGACAAGTCCCCAAGGACTTTGACCAAAGGATCCCGAAACTGTTTGGACCCGGGCCGATCCATCATTTGAAATCCGGTGTTAAGGGAGCATTGCCAACGTGCGAGGTGTCTCCTTCGGGAAGAGTCTTGATATGGGGATCGAGAATTTTGATCGCGTAATCCCGATTCTCCTGGTCGGGAAGACCATCCACCCAAGCCCTCGAGGCCATTCGCAGCAGCTTCTGTGGGATCTTCTTCTTTTGCCCGACCCGGATCATGTCTTCGGCGTGTTCGAGAATGGAGCAGAGTGCCCGGTGACTGAACTCCCCGTGGAGTTTGTCATCCATGATGGCATCGCGAATGACTTTGGTGGCCCCGGCCATTTTGTCCAGCGCAGACGGACAGCGTTGGAACAACAAGGGGAATTTGGCCTTCACGATCTCCTTTTCGTCTTCCCAATCCATCCAATGAAACTGGAATCGAGCGTTGAACCGTTCCATGAGGGAGGCATCCAACGGATTAGCCGAAATCATCCGGCCCCGTTCATCCCCTGCCCCGGCCGTGTTACCTGTGGCCACGATGATGCTTCCCGGGAATACGTCGTAACTACGACCGGCCGGGCCATCAATTCGTCCCCGAATGGAATCAGTGATGAGTCGCATGTGTTCCGCTTGGGCCCGATCAGCACGATCCAAGTCTGAAACCAGGAGCATGTAGGGCAATCGGCGTCCCGACTCGGTGATGTACCCATCGCGAAGGGCCCCCATTACGACCCCTTCTTCCCAAAACGTACCGTGCTCATTGAACGCCCGGGAGAAAAACCACGCCTCGATATCAGTGCCCGGTTTGACTGATTTGATGATGGCAGGTGTCCTGGTCATCGCAGACCAGGCATGAAAGAAGGCGTCTTTACCCGATCCAGACAAACCCCAGATGTATAAGGACCGATGGAATTTGAGACAGATCAGAGCGTGTTGTATGTCCTCCCCGAGAATTCCATGTCGAGGAAGACGATAATGATCCGGCAATGGGAGACATGCCGATTCGGGCACGTCCCAATTGACCGGAAAATCGATTCCGGCCAACACGAGGGAAAGTGCCTCAGGTGACGGGGGGTGTTGCCGCGTTATGTGTTCCCGAGATTTTGCAAATCGTTCGAGCAACCGTTGGCTGACTAACTGGGACCCCGAGTACTTCGTGGAATAAGCTTCCGCCGAAAGTCCGTGGGCTTCCATGATGTGATTGGCCAGATAATCCAGCTCTTCATGTCCGCATTCCTGGCACTTCAAAGTCTCTGTCGTCACTTACAAGTCCCCCGCCGAATCCCGCTCGTACGTCTTTACAAGCAGGAGTCCCAATGCCAAAACTCCTGCTTCAACAGCCCAAATCAGAAGCAATACCAGCCCAATCCCAGGCATATCAAGACCTCACCAGCGAGGAATACCCGACCATGCTAGGACCTAAGCCTTCGAGGCTTAGAAAAGTTCCTGAGACGGGTAGTTTGGGAGGTGCTGTAAGAGGTGCGTCCATGATCACCAAGGCGGATGCCGCAGTACCGATGATTCGGGGCGACAAGTATCGATTGAGCCACCAGGCCTCGGTCATCGGGATCTTGGGTTCTGACGCACCCCGAGTGTCTTCAAGGGGGTCTCAGTTCTGCAATTTCGACAGGTGGACGGCCCGATTTTTCACCTTGGAGATGTGCAAATGGGCCAACGCCAACCCCGAATGCATCCCGACACGGAAGGATATCCAAACCTGGGTTAATACGGCCAACCAGCAGAAGGTAGAAACACCCGAGATCGTCATTGCCAACACCCCCGATGAAATCCCACTTCGAACGGCGCTGGCTCTCACCGGTGGGGCCTATCACGAGGCTTGGCACACCCTGTACTCTCGAAAGACCGATCTGACTGTAGACGAAATGTTCCCCATCGTCCTGCCCCGATGGGCCACTGTCAAGGACTGGTCTCGATATCATTTGGCACTTCAAGCCTGGTCCAATATCATTGAAGATATTCGGATTGAACGTCGAGGACGGGAGCAATTTGAGGCCACGTATATCAAGATGTGCGATCTTCAAGACTTTATCCTCGACATGGAGAGCCAGGGACAGCAGGACGTTCGGGCACATGGGGGCAAGAAACCCTCCAAAAGCCATTCCATGACCGTCATCGCGGGCGTGTTCCGCGACGTGGGATTGGGATACAACACCGAGAAACAGCGTTTGGCCCTGGAACGATATCGGCAAGAGAGCATCAAAGCCGTGGAACTGGTCCTCCACGGGCCCCTGGCCCCCATCCTGCACGAAGCCATCGATTTGACCGCTCAAGACGATTTGGGATGCCTTCGATTGGCAATAGACGTGATCGCCAAACTGGCAGAAATCAGTAGCGAAGATCAGGATTCGGATGAACAAAGTCAAGACGGAGAACCCGGTGACGGTCAAATCGGATGCCCCATTTGTGGTGCTCCGGCCAATCATCTGATAGTTCGGCCCAAACCCGATGGGAAAGGCGGGAAAGTCAAGGGCCGCGGCATTGCGACTTGCACATCCTGCGGTTGGCAAAAAGAAGTGCCCGTCACGGTCAAAAAGTCGGATCCCCAGAAGCAATCGGAGAAGAATCCACAGGATGGTGTCCGGTTCGAAGGATTTGATGAATCTGACGTGACCGAAGATGGGGAATCGTCCGGGAAAGACGGAAACGATTCTGGGCAGACCGAGAAGAAACCATCCGAGGACCACTCGGATGGAGGCAAGGATTCCAGTGAGGAACAATCGAAAGGACAGAACAATGGAAATGAAACATCCGACGGAAAAGGTGAATCGAAAGATGATTCCCAACTGGGCAAGGATGAACAAGGGGATCACGGTGCGGGTGGACATTCATTCAAAGAGCGTTCCGACGGTACGGACGACTGGTCTGATGTCGCGGATGAGGCGATCAAACAACCGGGAGATGATTCGAATCTCGGTTTGAAAAATGCCGAGTCGGTTTTGGGCGAAGCAATCGGTTCTGCTGCCGACAAAGAAATCAAGGATGTTAAACGGGGTGAAGCCGCCTGGAATCCTTACGATTGCGGTCTGGATGAGGCCAAACTAGTGGGACCTTCCAATCAAGGGAAAGACTATGACCTTCAGCAATCGGACAAAATCTTGCAGTCAGTCCGGCGGGAGATTGCATTCCTGAGGTCCAGGTTGCGGACTATCATCCGGGCTTTGGAGATGACCTCTGTAGATCGGGGTGTTCCCAAAGGTCGGTGGCTATCCCCCTCCTACTTGGTCGACACCCATCTGGCAATCCGAGACCGGGAGCAGCCCCGACGAGCATACAACAACCCGGGAATCCAACTGGACATGTCCTTCGCCACCGTGGTCATTGTTGATGAATCAGGAAGCATGTCTTCCTCGAAAAAAGATGTCACACGGATCTTCTGCGCTGTTACCGAACCTTTCGATGGGCTCGGATGCCCCACAATGGCAATGGGTTTCCGCAACAATTTCGATTACAATCCAAGCCCCAATCGAACAGACGAGTCCAAAACCTATCATCGATACGACGGAGTGAGGTACGACATTTTCAAAACCTGGGGTGAACGGTTCAACGCCGTCAGATGGCGATTCGCCAATACCATCGCTGATGGCGGAACCCCCATGGCAGATGGAATTCAATATGCCATCGATGCAATCTCCCGCCGGGATGAAGCCAATCGGGTGATCTTCGTAGTTACTGATGGGAACCCCGACGGCGGACATAAACCCATCATCAAACGCCAAGTCCGATTGGCCAAGGAAGCGGGAATTTACATCGTAGGAGTCGGGCTGGGCCAATGGTCCAAACAGGTCATTGCTCTTTTCGAAGACTCGATATGGGCGGACGACGTGATCAAATTGCCCACCCTAATCACCCGTAAATTGAATGATATCATAGATGTCCGCGGGAGCAAACGTGGTCGCAGGGTCAAAAGCACCCAGTAGCGGGGCTTAGAGATTTGTGAACCGGGGTAGCCTCGTTTGGTGCCCGGTTCTCGGTTGTGGAAATGCGAGGTGCAAAAATGACCTACCGAACTGAATGCCGAAAAGGGACTGACAAACAGCCGCTTGTGATCGTACTTTTCGAGCGAGAGTCCCCCGAAGCCAACGCCCCGATGATCGAAGTCGTTTATCGGGTGCATTTCCTGACGAGTGACAACGACATCCTCTCTGATCCAAAACCTGTGTTGCGCATGCTTTCGGCAACCCGAACAGACACCCGTTTGGCCGTGGAGTTGACTCAGGAAGAAGATGACTTCTGTGCTGCCAGGGCCGCAGAACGGGCACTGGATTTCAATCCTGACGCATGAAAGATTTCTGGGCTTAAGAATCCCACGGCATGGGTTGAATGGATGTTCGGCGGTCTGTTAGGTCTGAAGGTCCGTTGAGACCAATGACTTGCCGAGGGGACAAAAAAAGTTCTTGACAAGACATGGCATCAGCCGTAAGGTTGTCGTCGGTCGAGTTGTTCTCGGGAGTGAACGCGAGATGCGGCGCTTACTCACAAGCAGTTGGCGGTCAAGCCGGGACGGGCTCGGGTTGTTTACGACCCGTCTGTCCTCGCTGTATCGCCTCCGGCTGGAGGGGGTAAGCGGGTAAACACGCAGTTTTGCGGTTTCCCGAAAGCCCCCTCCGGCGGAAGTCGGTCGGGGCTTTTTTGTTTCTGGTTGTTTCGACAACCGGCCGTGACCCGAAACGGTTGTCACGGACATTGACAATTGAATCAGTCCTTCCTCGTCGGGGATCGCCACATCCTCGACAAGTTTTTGAGATCCTCGGGGGCGGGCTTTGGCCGCCCCCGCATGCGGACGTGGTGGAACTGGCAGTCACGCTAGATTCAGAGTCTAGTGGGCCTTTAGTGCCCGTGCAGGTTCGACTCCTGTCGTCCGCACCTTTGGGATATTTTCCGACAACCCTGTGTTTACCCAGATGTTTCCTGACGGCATTGTCCGATACTCCATTGTTCATCTTTGCCGACGTAGCGCAATTGGCAGGAGGCGTCCGTCTCAAAAGCGGAACAGTATGGGTTCGAATCCCATCGTCGGCACTTCATTCCCTGCGGCCGTGGTGTAATGGCAGCCACGCCAGGCTAAGGACCTGGTCTTCGCAAGAGGGTGGGGGTTCAACTCCCCCCGGCCGCACCTCTGAACCATGGACGGTTGGGCCAGCGGCAACGCCAGGGCGCTGTAAACGCCCCGTCTTCGGACTACGGAGGTTCGAGTCCTCCACCGTCCACCATGGAAGGTAGGTGACTGTTGGGTCGTCACGCTGGTCTGCTAAACCAGTGGCGGTAAAACGCCCGGGGGTTCGATTCCCCCACCTTCCGCTTTTTGCAATGCGTCCGTGGCCTAATTGAAGAGGGCAGCAGCCTACGAAGCTGAAGATTGGGGGTTTGAGTCCCTCCGGACGCACTGATCAAATTCCTGGAAGGGCCACCCGATAGCTGGCGACGGGGCTCCGTTGGAAGCGGAGTGAGCCTAACGGCCTTGCGAGTTCGACCCTCGCCCCTTCCGCTGTTCGTTTGGAGGGTCCACCCGATCGGTGACGGGGCGCGCCTCGAAAGCGTGGTGACGTAACAGTCTTGGGAGTTCGACTCTCCCACCCTCCGCTGGTTTCTATGGAGTAGAGTTGATCATTCAATAGATTTCCCTATCAAACTCACTTTTGCATGCTTCGGGGACTCTACACTCCCGATGGCTCGGAGGGTTCGGGCGAGAATATTGCGTGCGCCGACATGATCGGCATCCGCTGTGTAGCCACAACGGACGCAACAAAAATCCTCTCCCCTTCGGCTTTCCTTGCTCACCGTACCACACTCGGGACATGTCCGGGAAGTGTTTCGGGGATCAATAACCTCAAGACGAACACGGT
>Ga0172375_10003596_pt1 | contig 23453 bp, 29 predicted proteins | sample LakKiv1m_FD_114537 | JGI IMG/M metagenome (GOLD analysis project Ga0172375, IMG submission 114537) | Freshwater microbial communities from Kabuno Bay, South-Kivu, Congo - kab_092012_11.1m | ecosystem: Environmental > Aquatic > Freshwater > Lake | place: Democratic Republic of the Congo... | reverse complement strand
CAGAATTGTAAACTGTTGCCCGATACAGAAAGGGTTATAAAATGCCTGAGCCGGATGCGGTGAAAATCGCACGTCCGGTTCTTAGAAGAGAGAGGGCGGGTAACCGCTCTTTCTTATTCGACTATGCGCTCCCAAAAACTTGGGTAGGAATTCCTTAAGGAAAGACAATGGCGTAGAGGGTAGAAGATATGGCAAAAAGCAAAAGTCAGCCTGTAATCGGCTGAATAGAGGATTAGGATTTGCCTCAACCTGAAAAGGTGCAGACTTGCCAAAGGTGTTTCATTGCAGGAACAGAGACAAACCTAAGAATGTAAGTAATCAATTACGCTGAAAGGCGAGATGCTTATAGACACTTAAAGTGTTAATGGGCTGTCATCTGGAAATGCAAATGCGGTTTCTCGAATTGGAAACTGCCGCCTCATATAAAAGGCGATGAAATGCTTGAGCCGTATGAAGGGAAACTTTCACGTACGGTTCTTAGAGGGCTTGAGACCGGCAACGGTCTCCGGCTACTCGGTGTCTAGGTTAGCCGGAATGACCGTAAGAATTTTAGCCTACCCTTCCCAGCCTACGTTCAACAATTCTGTTGAAGCACCTTTTATGTATCGGGTGCAGTTATCCTATATACGAGATTATTTCATTTATAATAGATAAAGCAGTCTGTTGCAAAAGTGCTACCCCGCCAGCATCCTCCCCACAACCGCTTGAAGTTCAGGAACTTTTTTTAGTCGCCGTTGTTTCCGCAAGAATGAGGGGATGTCGGCTTTATTTAACCGCGGATAAATGCAGATGCACGCAGATTTACATCCCCTTTGCGGCGCGAATATAAATCACAAAAGACGCCCTCGATGTTCCCCAGCCGCATCCCTGATGGGACGGCGCGCCCGGAATCGGGGAGGTTGGGCGGCACTGTGCGTCTCTACCGCCCATTCCCGCCGGGCAGTAAAATGAACCGCGCCGCATTTGCATAGACTGTTTCCATCAGCTTCTCGCTGTCCGCATGCGAATGAATGAATCCTGCTTCAAGCTTATCGCAGATGGACATGAACCGGTCAACCCTGGCGACGATGCGGCTATCAGGCTGCATATATTACTTTGCCTTTTCTTGCAAAGTCAGTAATAAAAGAATTACCGCTTTCAAATTCTTCAGAAGTGAGAGTGATAATGTCAAGTGGCACCCTGAATTTCTTTATGGTGTTTATCTCTGCTTCCTTCGTCAGTCTTGCCCTTTCAAAAATATCTTTGTTCTGAAAATCCGGAGAAATGATCAGGATATCCACATCGCTTTCCATGGTTGCTTTTCCCGTGCTGTGCGACCCGAATAGAATTATCTTTGAAACTTTCAATCCTTTTTCTTTCAGACAATTTTCAAAGAATTTAATGGCTTCTGCTATTTTGTCTTTAACCATTTTAATAACTCCTTCCCTTTTTCAAGTATCTTTTCTGTTGTATCCACGTTGTATTCGTTCAGCATTCTTTGCAGATTATCAGGATATCGAGTAAGAACGCTTACTCTGTTCAAAGTGAAAACGAAATCATACATATCTTCAGGTAATTCCAGATCGATAATTTCAATAAGATAGAGCAGATTGTGGGTTTTGGGTGGAGCTTCTTTATTTTTTTGAATGATCAAACCCTTGAGCGCTTTTTCTATAGATAAATGGCACATGAAGACAGTATAAAAAAACCGTTCTCCTTTGAACATGAATTCTGCGGTTTCCATGTCATAATCAGCTTGTTTGAAACATTCGTCTTTATCCATGTATTTCTCAAGTTAGTAATTGTTTTAATTGCTTATTTGCTTTTCCCGTTACTCCTCCAGCATCCTCTCCATGACCACCTCCCTCAACCTCACCGCTGTCCGCCTGCGAATGAATGAGTCTGGATTCGAGTTTGTCGAAAGAGATACATGAGTTTCTCAATCCTTGCCACGATGCGGATAAATATTATAACCGTGGATCGCTTTTAAGTAGTCTGGTAGAAAACATTGAATCAGAGACATTGTAAGCAATAGAAGAAGGATTACAGGATATCAAGAATGGCAGAGTCATTAAATGTGAAGATTTCTTAAAAAAAACATGGATATGAATGAAAATTTGCCAATTTCACAAAGCAAAACATCGTTCACAATGAGTTCAATTTCAGGGTCCTGGTCAGGGATTGCACTTAAATCCGGGAAAAGCTCTTGGATTTGAAATCGTAAACCTTTTATTACCATAAACTACTATTCATACGGTGAGGAAATGATAAAGTATCGATGTACAGTATGCGGCTATATATACGACCCGGAAATCGGGGACTTGCCCAGAGCTAAACCCGGGACTGCTTTTGAAGATCTGCCTGATGATTGGGTCTGTCCTGTATGCGGGGCGCCAAAAGATATGTTTGAGAAGATGTGAGCCAGGTAAATTCGATAAATATTTTTTTTTTCGAATTTAAAGCTCGTTCAAGAACGACTTCCTATGAATTGCAAAGCGTTGTATACCCTTTATCATCAGTAAACCGTTTTACAATGATACAAATCACACATACATAATATTCATAGCTTCGTTTTCTCTTTGTTTATCTTTTATACGCTCTTGTTCCTGGTAAAGATTAAATTCCCATAGAATCTGGTTTGTCCTGGCTTCTCTTTGTTTTTGCTCTCTTATTATTTCCCACATCTTTTCTTGTTTCTTTCTTAGCAGAACAATTCTCGGTTCATTGTCATGGTCATATTGTTTCCGCTTGCCCGGGTCTGATAGTACTGCATAAGCCTCTGCGATTTTTTTAAACATTTCTTCAGCTTCAGGCAACTTGTTTTTATCGGGATGATATAACATAACCAGTCTGCGGTAAGAGGACTTTATAGCCTCATGGGATGCTTTTTTATCGACTTCTAATATTTCGTAATATGTTTTTTTAACCATGTTTTTTGATTGAAACGATCTATCTGATTCATTTTCTTCTGTTCTTATTACAGTTCTTAGGTTATAGATAAGTTTATTCTATTATGCTTTCAGCCTCAAATGCGTCAACAGGAAAGCAACTGCTGCCAGTAATTTGTCAACGCTGCTATTGAGATATTAGATTGCTTTTCAGTTATTGCGCCACCTGGCTTCGTGCGTCCTTTGCATTATTTATTTCCTCTTTAATCGTTCTTGGCTTTCATTCTTAAAAATATGGTGCTCTTCGTTTGCAGGTATTATCAACTGAAATAAAATAAGGATAAATAAAGCGGAAGAGGAGGACATGAACTATTTATAAGCTATCATGGTTTCCTTCAGGCTCATGAAAATTGGATTTGTGATTATCTCAAATACATCCATTCATCGCTTCTGTATTTTTCCAGGGCAAGTTCCTCGGCTCTTTTATTCTCCTGTATGCTCAATGCGCCGGATTCATAGTCTTTGCCTTCGGTAAAAGCGTTGACTAAAGCCTCATAAACGTCTTTCTTATCAATGTCCCTGTTATTCAGGATGCATGTCACTCTCTCCTCGGCGCTCTTGATCATCTTATCGGTAATCTTCTGCCTGCTCACATTAAGCACACTGAACATTGTTTTCAGGTCAAGCCCATAGAGCAGGGTGCCGTGCTGCAGCAATATACCGCCTCTCCTTGTCTGGGCGCTTCCCGAGATTTTTTTGCCCTTTACAAGAATATCGTTAACCGGCCGGAACTCTGCTTCAATACCAAGACTTCCAAGACCCTTCACGAGCCAGCCGCAAATTAACCCGTATGATTCAATTATGTTCTTCGGGAATATGCCTGCCGGGGCTATCACACTGTATGTTATCTCTCCATCAAAATCGTGATAAACAGCCCCTCCTCCTGTCCAGCGCCTTATGCAGTCAATGCCAAGTTCCCTGCACACATCAAGGTTGACCTCATCCCTTATGCCCTGGAAATAACCTATGGAGACTGCATTCGGTGACCAGTTATAGAATCGGATCGTAGGAAGCGATGAGCCAACTCTTATGCTTTCACTTATTGCTTCATCCAGAGCCATATTGAAATATGCATCATGCGTTTCAAGACCTATGACCCTCCATTTCATTTTAGCGCCTCCCTGATGACTAAAGCCAGCGATTCCGGGCTTATTCCGATCATCTGGGCATCGTAATTCTTAATTATATTTCTGATCTTGAAGGCTAAAGTGTCAAAGCTCACATCCCTTTCCAAGTCAAGCATACTTTTTTCTATTTCATCAAGAACCTCTTCGGGATGCAGGAAAAAATCCCCGGAAATCTTCAGCTTCGTAATAACATTATCGAATTGAGCCTCTACTTTTACAATTTTTCCTTCTTTGACTTTCTGGCTTGAATATACTATCAAATTTGACCTCCAAAGTCGTCTCCCATTGAAAAATCTTCGCCTATTAGCAGAATAATGGAAATGCAGAAATATAAAGATTCTGCACTTATTTTACACCCTTTCTACAAAGATTAGTCATCTAAAATTCGTATCCTTTGGGAGAGTTAAAATCATACTTCGCAGGAATTATACGAACATTCCTGCGACTTCTTCTCGTGGCTCTTTTATGATCAATTTGTTATACGCATCCTTAAAATCCTGCATAGTGACGGCTTTTCCTTTCCGCCGGATCACGAACATACCTGCTTCCGTGACGATAGCTTTTAATTCTGCACCGCTTAAACCATCCGTAATTCCTACAAGCTCTTCCAGGTCAACATCATCAAGTTTCATGTTCCTTGTATGTATCTTGAATATCTCCATCCTGCCTTCTGCATCTGGTGACGGAACTTCTATTATCCGGTCAAACCTGCCCGGACGCATCAGGGCCGGGTCAAGAAGATCAATACGGTTTGTGGCCGCAACTATCTTCACATCTCCGCGGGAGTCAAAACCATCAAGTTCAGCCAGCAATTGTACCATTGTCCTGTTCACTTCAGACGAGCCTGTAGTTCCATCATAGGTCCTTCTGCTTCCCACTGAATCGATCTCATCAATAAAAACAATACTGGGCGCTTTCTCACGGGCAATCTGGAAAACATCTCTTACAAGCCTTGCGCCTTCACCAATATATTTCTGCACAAGTTCGCTACCGCTCATGCGAATAAATGTCGCCTTTGCCCTGTGCGCTACAGCTTTTGCAATAAGAGTTTTTCCATTTCCCGGCGGCCCATAGAGCAATATCCCATGAGGCGGCTCAACCCCGACTTCAATGAAAAGTTCAGGGCTTGTGAGAGGAAGCTCAAGTGTCTCGATGACTTCATCTATCTGTTTTTTCAAACCACCTATCATATTATAATCAATATTCGGGCTTTCGATGAGTTCCATTATTCGGGCTCTCACATCCACGGATTTAGACAATATCTGGACTATTGCAAGATTCCCCGTGACTGCAACACGAGCGCCTTCTTCAGCTTCATGCATGTTCTCCGGGGGAATCATCGTAACGATTTCCTGGTTGCTACCATGCTGTCTTAACAGCGCCATATTGCCCATGACTTCCACAATGCTGCAAATGAAAAGCGGCGGTCTTTTCAATTGTTCTATCTGCGTTTGCAATTCCTGGATCGTCTGGATGTATTTATTGTTCAGTATAGCGGCTTCAAGAAGTTTAGAATGCATATCCCTGACCTGGGTCCTGAGCATACTGACTGTTTCCTGCAGTTCTCCTATTTCGGTCTGTGCATCCTTATTTATCGCCCCTCCGACAACTGGGGTCTTTGCTAACGCATTATCCATATATGCTATACTGTTGGCTCAAAGCATATATATTTTAGGTGCATAGATTTATTATCATGCAACTAAATTAATCGTTTTCATGAAGCTCATTGCATTTGTCGGAATGCCCGCGTCAGGAAAATCAGAAGCAGCAGCTATAGCAAAAAAACTGGGGATTCCTGTTGTTAATATGGGAGATGTGGTCAGGGAAGAAACTGCGCGAAGAGCTTTACCCCCCACGGATGAAAATATCGGTGGCACCGGAACTGCGCTCAGGAATGAAGAAGGGATGGATGTGATCGCAAAAAGAAGCGTCCCGAAGATCCGGGCTATAAGATCAAAAGTGGTCGTTGTCGATGGAATACGAAATATACATGAAATAGAATATTATAAAAAAGAATTCGGCAATGATTTTAAACTAATAGCGATCAAAACTCCTTTTAATATCAGATTCGAGAGGGTAAAAAAACGCGCCCGTTCGGATGATATGAATAGCATGGAAGAATTAAAAAGACGTGATGAAAGGGAAAAAGGCTGGGGACTTAACAGGGCAATAGAAAAAGCCGATATCAATAGCGATAATACAGGAACCATCGAAGAATTCCGGAAAAAAATGGAACAATTGCTGGGAAATATATGAACGTGAAAATACATGTTTTTGCACCTGTTAATCCAACTGAACTGCAGGAAAAAGTTGAAAAAGCCATATTGAATTTCTTCACGGTATCACTTGAGTTTCAGGATCATACAATTCCAGGGCTTTATGGCGAGGGAAACCTTGAAAACTTACGAAGGTTACATTTGAGCCTGAGGGAAGAAATGATACTTGATACCGCTCGTCGCATATTCCTTAATGGGATGATGGGAAATGCAACACGATTCAGTTTGAACAAACAGGTAGCTTTTATCGGAAAATTGAATTTCCCGGCAGGAGAAGAAAACCTGGGTTCGATCGATGTGGAAATTTCAGCGGATAATGAGGAGGATCTCCTGGCCATTATCGACTGGTTAGCTCCCCAGACAGAGGACGGCAAGCCAATCATAGAGATAGAACTATGATGGAGATCGGATCATAATGGGTTATAATGAATATATGGCCGCAAGGGAAACCCTGGGACTTATAGGCCAGCCCGTGATCACTTATATATTTATAATATCTTTATTTCTGGGCATTCTTTCGATCATTTATTTGATAAAACGGGAGAACAAATATTTTGATTACTTATTAAAATGTTTATATGTTTCAACAGGGCTTTACCTGGCAGGATTCCTTATCCTCGCATGGTTCCATATGCAGATATATAATACTGTTTTGATCGAGTATCCCGCACAAATGCGGCAAATGATCCCTGTTGAAAGTGATCGTTTTATCATTCCTTTATGGATCGAGAATGAGAAATTGTACTTCTGGGCGATGTGTGCCTCCGTATTCGCTTTGACCGTTAAGCGAAGGAAAGATATTATGTCTTTCCTAGGTGTAATTCTATCTATTTTTTCCGTGATTGTATATTTCTGGTCAAATCCTTTCAACGACCCTCTCCCGATAGTGCACAGTGAAATAATGAGCTGGTTTGCAGCCCTCCCCAGAAGCGATATGACAATTTTCCAGGTGGCAGGAACACTTTATGGGCGCATAACGTATTATTATAATTCAACATACATGTGGACTCATCCACCATTGCTTTTTATAGCTTATGCATCCCTGGTTATCACTTTTGCGGCATGCGTTTTTATGCTTATTAAAAAAGAGAAGATCTACGATGAGATCGCCTACAAGTATTCAAAGATCGGTTATCTTCTTCTTACAACGGGAATGCTTATCGGATACCCCTGGGCGATCGAGGCATGGAAGGACAGCGCATGGTGGTGGGATCCCAAGATCAGTGGTTCAATAATGATGTGGGTTCTTTACAGCGCTTATCTTCATTCCCGAATATATGTCAGTCAGGACAAAATGTGGAAAACAACCGCATATCTTGGTATAATATGTTTTGCATCTTTGATTTTTACCTACCTGCTTACATATATCGTTCCAGGCATACATTCGGTGGTGCAGCCATGAAGCCCAAGAATTACGATTATTATTTGATAATAATTACGACGCTTATCCTGTTTGGGATAGGGGCTGTAAGCCTTTATGGAATTACGTATTATAATTATCTTGCAGTCAATGCTGATTGGACAAAGACTGCGCAATACACCCGGTACATCGATGAGATGAACTCATACATTTATCCATTCCTTGTTTTGCTTCTTATTTCGCTTGGTCTTTGTATTCCCAAAAGGCTGTTCGAGCAGGACATGATGATAAAAACCAGCGCTTTCATCCTGGGAATTACCGTTATCCTTACGATCTATTCAGGCCTTGAAACAGGACTTGGTTTTATCCTTCTTGCAATTACCGCAGTTCAAGCAATTGTCCTCATATTAACCATTATAAAGAGCAGGATTATCAGGTTCGAGAAGGAAGGATATGTGGTAAGGCTTGGTTCGTCTCTTCTGCATTTTGGGGTCGTTATATTGATATTCAATTTCGTGAACTTTCAAGATAGTCCCTATCACTTGTTGATATTCTGGTCCGGCATGGTATTGATCACTTCCGGCAACATCTTTTCATTTTATCCTGAAAAGGTATCTTCATTATTCCCCCGGGAATAATTCCTGAAACATTTGAAAAAATCAAAATGACAAAAAAACAAATGAAATGATTTTTATATAATCATATCAGATGAGTACATGATGGAGACCATACTGGAATTTGGATCAAACAGGGTTAAGGCTAATGTTCGAATGCTTTCTGATATGAAAGATGTCATCTATGATCAGGACTGGCTTTCCCGTGCGGAAAATGTTGAATTATATTATATGTACCGGGAGCTTTCACTTAACAAAAAAGATGCGCTTTTGATCAAAGAACATGGCCTCAGGTACGATATTACCGTCATCCCGCCCCGCATGCTCGGATGCGAATATGTGAAAACCGCCGGTCATTACCATCCTCTTGTACCGGGAACCAATGTCACATTTCCTGAAATTTATGAAGTGCTGGGTGGCGAAGCTCATTATTTACTGCAAAAACCTGATGGAGAAGGGATTGAAGATGCAATCCTGATAAAAGCGCGCGAAGGCGATAAGGTAATAATTCCACCCGGATACGGGCATCTTACCATCAATGCATCAAATAAAGTTTTGAAAATGGCAAACTGGGTGGCTGATAACTTCGAGTCCATATATCCCCCCATAAAAGAAAAAAGAGGCGGAGCATATTTTTTTCTGGAAACAGGAGTTGAGGCGAATAAAAAATATGATCATGTTCCTGAAATAAGATTCTTTGAACCTGTAAACCTGAAAGAATTAGGATTGCAGAAAAATAAAGAGATGTATGGGCTTGTGCGGGATCTGAATAAACTTGATTTCCTTAAAAAACCACATGAGAATGAATGGGTATTTGAGTATGTTTTGAGTTCCTAAAAGTCTTTTTTTCCCAAAATTTTAGCAATATTTTTAAAGGCGTGGGATATTTACACGTCCTATGATTAAAGTCTCGGATATCAACACGTATCTTAAATGCCCCAGGATGTGTTATTTTATGAACCGGGGACATGACCTGGTAAATGAGGTCTCATCAGGTTATCTTGAGAGGATCCTATTAAAAGAGCTGGCATTGACATATGATTCGGCTGTAAAGAGCGACAACAAACTTCTTTTCCTGAAAACAGAGCTTGAAAGGATATCAAATGAGGTCAGGGTGATATATCCCAATGAATTAAAAAGTGTTGATGATGAAACACTGGAAAAATCCAGGGCGGATATTTTGCCCCTTCTTGATACTATCGGTTCAAATATTTCTACAAATAGCGATTTCTATCTTGGTGAATTCGTTTCTGATGAACCAATTTTGGTCTCAAAGAAATTCGAATTAACCGGCAGTCCTGACAGGATGATAAAAATAGACGAGAACTTTATTCCCTCTATAATAAAAACCGGCAAAATGCCTGAGAATGGCGTCTGGCAGGGAGACCGTCTCCAGTTGACCGCCTATTCAATTCTCGTTGAGGAAAAATACGAATCAATTATTGAAAAAGGATTCGTAGAATATGCGCGCTGGGGCTTAGTACGACCGGTCGTTATCAAGCGACATGAGCGCAGGAAAATCCTCCAGGTAAGGGAAAGGATAAAGAAGATACAGGATGGTTTTATGCCAGAAAGACCAGAAGATGCGCCGTGCCAGCACTGCGGATTTGTCGGGATATGTGATGTTAAATCCACGCTTGCTTCGAAGTTTTTTTAGACTTGGATTAAATCTTTTTCGAATTTTTTCCCTAGAATTTTGCCCCTGTAAGCGTTTTTGTTTCAGTTACACCTTTTAATGCCCTTATCTTATTGACCACGATGTCACTTAATCCCTCATAATCGTTTGTTTGTATTTTTGCAATGAGGTCATAATCACCGAAAAGTGGATACAGTTCCTGGATCTCGTCCCATTTTATCATGGTGTCAAAGACTTTTTTTTCTGTTCCAGGTGATACATTGATCAACACAAAGCCAATGGTCATTAATTTTCACCCATTGATTACAAATTGGTTTTCACGCATATAATATTATCTAAACGAACATACGTGATGTTTTATCTCCTTATTATCTCCATATATCCTACATCTTCAGAAAGTAAAGCAACATTCTTCGACCCGCATTTTCCACATACAGCAGAACAAATCACTCCCCTGCCATCTCCGAGGACATCCATCTCCACACAGAATTGGAGAACGCCATGCTCATTTTTCATAAAATTATCAAGATATTTTTCCTCCTCCTCATTTTCAGGGCATCTTGACAATACGAAAAACCTGTCTTTGATGTCCGTATCGTTCCTGCAATCAGAACATACTTTCGGTCCGGGACTTGCCCAGGTTTTATTGATAGAGTCACTCAATTCTATAAAGGATATTTCCCTGACCTCAATATCACTGTTCTTCGTTTCATCGATTTTTTGCGCAGCCACGAAAGATTTCCTGGCGTCGTCCGTGCGTTTTTCAAGAAGGCATGCCTCACCGCATGCGCGAAGTATCTCTTTTGTCGGTGTTCTTTTTGCTAAAGCATAAGCTTCAAGGCCGGGAGTTATCTGGCCGGTATTAAAACAAAAATTCCCGCAGATGAGAAGTTCTTCTCCGGGCGGGGCCTTATTTATTAGTTTGTATGCCTCAAGTCCATGTGAAAGCCTTCCTTCTTTGAAACACATGCTTGCGCATTTGATTAGTTCTTCTTGGGGGGGCCTTTCTTTTATGAGCTTATATGCTTCAAGTCCTGATGTAAGTTTTCCTTTAAGGAGACACTCTCTTCCTGTGATAGCGATCCTCTCTCTGGGAAGCGGCATGCCGATCAATTTAGAGGCATCAACTGCTGAATATATCTTTCCATCCTCAAGATATTTATTGACATATTTGATGAGCAAACCTTGAGGCAATTCTATACCTGCGGCTTTTGAACCTTCCATGGCTTTTGACATCCATCCTGCATCAAGATATTTCTGAATGTATAATTCGAGTTCTTCTTTTGAAAGCGGGACTTTGGTGACTTTAGAAGCATCCAATGCTTCACGCATCTTCCCTGCTTCAAGACATTTTTTAATATATGCAATGGCTTTCTCATCGGTCATTTCTGATATCCGGGTTTTTTCTTAAACCTGTTTGAACGTTTTGACGCTAACATTAATAAGGCTTACGGGTATGGTATTTCAAGCTATGGCGTATTTAAATGTTGACACTTCCCTTTTTCGCAATGATTATGAATTCGTCTGCAAAAAGATTTTTCCAGGCTCTTGCGATCCAGTCCCACAAGAAGTTCAAATTCTTACTGTAAAAATAAATGCTGGGTGTAACCGCAAGCCATATAATGCGATATCCCGAATCAATAGCCAGTCTTTTTGCAGACCGCAGGGTAAAGAACCGCAAATGACCCCTGTCAAATACAGTTCCATCTTCATATTCGAATTTACCAAAAAAAATCGTCATCCTGGAATGCCAGTTCACAATATTGGGAACAGAATATATCAATAAACCATCTTCTTTAAGATAGTTCTTAAGGCGTATCAACACCTGTCCAGGTTCAATCATGTGTTCAAGCGCATTACCAATAATTATGCGATCAAAAGCCTCTGTTTCATAAGGCAATTCCGTATTTTCAATATCAATGTTCAGTATCTCGATGCATTTTCCTCTTGCAAATGATGAAATTATGGCGTCTTTGTCAATACAATAAACCCTGCATTTTTTCTTTAAAGTCAAAATATTTGCAAGGCTGCCTGAACCGCACCCTATCTCAAGCACCTTTGACCCTGCGGGGACTTTTTCGAAGATCTTGCATTTTGAAGTGTATTTATCAATATACATATTTTCTATTTATATTATGTATTTATTACTTTAAAGTATATTTTATTTTGCTTATTTCGGGATTTATGGAGTCGAATTATCTGAATATTTGAGTTAGGTTACAACAACATCGAACCCTTACAACAAGAGTTCGTTGGAGTTCGTTTTGGTTCGTTGTTCGGTAGCATAAAGTAATTAACAACGAACTCAACTAACTCAAAAGAACTCTCCGTTTCATATTTAAAATAGTTTTAAATGATATAATATATATTGATACATACCATGTTATTATTGCCAAAACAGTATCTGTAGATGGATCATATCAAAACTTGATGTTGTTTTCCAACGGTATTCCTAGTTCGGGATTCAGTTTCGAGAGGTTAAATATATATCCAAGCAATGCGTTTGATTATAAACATAATCATAATGAGGGAAATTATGACAAGCAAAAAAAAATTCGAGAAAACTGAAGTATCCGGACCCCGCATAACAGAAAGTAAAAACATGTATATCGGTATCGACCTTGGTACGAACCATACCGCTATCTCAACCAGCGACGGCAAGAAGAAAAGCATATTGAGCATCGTTGGAACCCCCAGGGATGCTGTGGCATCAAAGTTCCTGAAGAAGGAACGCCTGTATGGCGATGAGGCATTGAAACACAGGGTAGCGCTCAACCTTTTCAGGCCTATCGAATCGGGTCTATTGAAAAACCAGAGGGAAGACCTTGAGGCAGCGAAAGGCCTGCTTGAGTATGTGATGAACTCCGTGGACGAGAAAAAAGGTGGCAAGAAATACGCCATTATCGGCGTTCCCGCCCAGGCAAGCGTACTTAACAAAAAAATCATTACTGAGATAGCAGGTGAATTTTTTGATGGTTTAATGGTAGCAAGCGAACCCTTCTGTGTTGCGTATAATCTGGGAGAACTTATGCATGCCCTTGTTGTCGATATAGGAGCCGGCACAACGGATCTGTGCAGGGTGCATGGGACACTGCCCGAACCTGAAGACCAGATCAGCAGCATTAAAGCTGGTAACTTTATTGACAAAGAACTTGTGAGGCTTATATCTAATGAATATACCAATGTAAGTGTCACCACGGACATTGCAAAGAAATGGAAGGAACAGAGTTCATTCGTGGGAGAACCCGATGAAGAGATTGTGGTGGATGTGTCTGTTGATTCATCTGTACTTAAACTCTCTATAACCAAGGAAATCCAGAATGCATGCGAGTCCATAATTCCGGATATTGTAGGCGGAATTTCCAAACTTATATCCACTTATGACCCTGATTTCCGGGAAATCCTGCGCAATAACATATGGCTGGCAGGGGGCGGCAGTCTTATCAGAAATCTTGATGTCGTTTTGGAACACGAACTTGAACTCATTGACGGTGGAAAGGTAATGGTAGACAAAGACCCGGTCTTTAGTGGCGCAGACGGCGCTCTTAAACTGGCAATGGATATGCCCCCTGAATTCTGGCAGACTGCATAAATGCTGGAAGAATTATACGATAATTCAATAGAAACCCAGCGAAAATGGCTGAAATTCCTACTTGAGAGGGTGGGCCATAATAACCTGCCGAGCCTATTGAATTACTATAAGAGCATTGGCTGGATAAGCGATTCTGTCGCGCAAAGGCTGCTTGCATTTGCAAATATTGAAAAACGCTATAAGGGCGTTTCCTGGACTCTTTCCGCTCAGGAGCAGCGTATATCAAGGTTATATATTGAGAAGCTAAAAGGAAATGTTATAGAGGAATCCTGTCTTCAAGAGTCCTTTCCGGGAAAGGCCCGGCCTGACGTGGAAAAAAAGATAGAGATCAGGCCCCCGGAATATATGCACCCGGTTGAAAAAAAGAAGATGGAGTTTAATATACACCGCCGCGAGGTCACTATTAGCAACCTTGAGAAAGAACTTGAAGAAAAATATGAAGAAATCGAAACCCTCAACAGAAGGATCTTTGAGCTTGAGACTGAACTTCTTGAAAGAAATAAGGAATTAATGAGAAATAAGATATATATGGAAATAATGGACCAGAATATCAGGATAAAAAAGATAGCTAGGAAAAAGCCTGCGGATCTTTCCTGAATTTCAAAGACTTAAAATGCGGTCCTTTCCAGTACACCATTCTTTCAATATTGATCTGGATTATTACATCGTTTTCTCCCATCGGTTTATTTTCGATGACTTTCTGGTATTTGCTCTTGAATTCCAGATATATATCATAGTATAATTGCAGCGTTTCTTCGGACAGGAAATATATTGGCGCCCTGTCTGTGATATTCGCGGTACCCTGTGCCATTACCCCTTCATTGTTGAATGGGTTTACCGGGTCTCTGATGTCAATTGTAATACTGACATTGGGATTTTCGGATAAGTTCTTGATCTTCTTTGATCTTTCGTTGGTAATAAAAAATATTTTCTGGGAATTCTCATCATACACAAAAAAAACCGGGGTCAGATGCGGCTGGTCAAATCTATCGCTCGTGCAAACGTATCCGAAATAATTCGCATATAAAATATTTCGCATTTCATCTGGTATTTGCATATTCACACCGGCACACTGATCTGTTTAGCTCCTCTCCAGTATATGATCTTGACAGGTTTCACTTCGACCAAGATCCTTGATATGATCGGCGTAAGCTGCCAGGCCCTGGGCAATTCCGAGGTAGAATATTTCTTTGTATATTCGGGGTATTTTTTCATAAAAAGCCTTAGTGCCCCAATCATGCCAAAAAGTCTCAGAGGAATATCCATCAATCCATATATCTTGACTTCTCCTGTGAACATGGCTGCCTTATTTTCATAGATATTGCTCATGTCCCTTTTATCGATCAGAAATGCGACTTTGTTGTTTTGCTGCATAATCTTTAATTTTTTTGCTTCCTTTGATGTATTGAAAAATATTTTCTGTCCGTCAAAAACATAGACTACAGGCGTGACATGTGTAATTCCACCAAGTGAAGTACCGATGTATGCAAAACTCGATTCATTAACGAGATTATATATATCCGGGGGAAGCCAGGGCACTTTTGATATTATGTATGCGGATATCACAGAAGTGATGGTTACAAAAAACATAAATGCCAGTATTACCGTAACAAGGAGCTCATCAGTACCGAAAAGAGGTAACAAAAGAAGAGATATTAGCCCGAAGAATACGTTATTTATATCCAGCTTTTGCAGGTATTTAAGTTCCGTGTAAGGTGTATGTTCAAGTTCGGTCCTTTTTTCCGCAAGTCTCCTGATCTGGATAGATCTCCACAGGGCCAGGATTGATGTCCATAACCCCAATCCCATCCTGTAACAGATGTCCCAGATAAGAAGACTGACGAACAATAACAAAATAATATGCGGTTCTTTTCCAAGCCACATTTCCAGAAGGTTCGTCCCCGGATAGAAAAGGTAGAACATGAATGGAATGAAAATCGCAAGCCCCGGTACCGCTTCATAATGGTTCCTGTTAAAAAGGATATCTTTATACCGCTCAAGCAATTCATTTTCATCCTTGCTTAACGGCGCCCTGAATTTTCGAAGCGTTGGGGCAAGTTGCAGGATCAGCAGGCTCCATGAAACTGCCACAAGTATGGCAAGTGAACCATAGAGCATTGAAATTATTTTAATGCCAAAGACAAAACCAAGGAAGATGCCTATGACCAGGAGTAAAAGTAATTGCAGAAGAATGCTGTATTTATAAGAAAGAAGAGAGAATGGGGGAATCCTGCCAACGATCTCTTCATATATCCATTTCATCTCTTTTTTTTCGTATTTATCCATTTATAGGATTTATGTAAGGGATTAATAATAAACCCCTATCCTGGATCGCTATCAGAGAACAAATAGATAATATTATTTATAAAGAGCGCCATTACGGTTGCCGGTGAGGTATGACCAAAATCAAACTTATTTCAATTTTCATTTTAATATTGTCATTGTTATTCCTTGGATGTGTTGAAGAAAAACCGGTACCGACTCCGACAGCAACCGCGACAATTACCCCGACGGCGACAGCTGTGCCGACTGTTGTCCCGACTACTTCGACGCCTACTCCTGTTCCGACACAAATAAGGGAGCAGAAGCTTTATACTTCTGATGTGGATGAATATGGATTCCGTAAGGTCACGGTCAGGAACGGTTCGGCCCCATATAAAAATAATACTCTTACGATATATTCTGGAGATACTGTAAAATGGGTAAGTGTCACTGATAATTTATATTACCTTACGATCGTAAGCAAGGAAGGCTTGTGGGACAATTCCACTTCCATGATGAAATACAGGTTAAGATATTTTAATTACACATTCAACAACCCCGGCGAATATGAAGTATATTTAAAAGAATTTCCGCGCGTGACGCATCAGAAAATCATTGTGAATCCGTGAAAATCCATACAAAGGATTTGCGAATTTGATTATTTATGAAGGGCATGCAACGCATGCCCTAAATATTGTAAACTGTGGTCTCAGTTTATCTATGCCGCTTGTGTTTGATTTTGAACTAAATTTGAAACATTAAATTTATATTATCACGAAGAATCATTAAGATTAAATCGAAATGTTTAAGCTTAGGAGATAGGCATACTTTTTCCGGGCAAATCATTTTAGTACTGAATCAATGTCACTAGAATCAGAGTTACTGCGCAGCAGTAAACAGTTACACAAAGTTAGGAGGCGGTCTTATACACAAAGAAGAGTTAATCCAACTACATACACTGATGGTGCAAATGAAGAAGTTCTTTGAGGAAAGCGGGAATGTGGAATTTTCACAATACCAGTCCCTTCAGATAAGCCCAATACATGTGCATCGAAGCAAAGCAGAACACAAACATGCGATTTTCATCCTTGGCCAGGAGATAGCGTCCGTAATGGCACATGATGAGTTCTCAGGACCGGGAAGAACACAGGTGCGTATGCAGGAACTCGCCAGCCGGGCTGTGGATGAGATGATGCATTAAAAACGTCTTTTTTTTTCTATCGCATCACCAGAACATTTCGAAGCATATATTAGGTACTACAATAAAAATAACTGATTGTTTGATGACCCTTAATGGATATTTTGGGTTCATCATATGAGGGATATTTAATGGAACTAAATGGAGTAGAGATAGAAGATACCTTTGCGGAAGCATTTCCGATAAAGATAGCAAGAATACTGATCACTGGCGCAACGAAAAAATGGGCTCTTGTGGCTGCACAGGAAGCAACCGGTTTTGGAACATCGGTCATAATGTGTCCGGCGGAAGCCGGTGTTGAAAAGATTGTAAATGGAAATGAGACCCCTGATGGAAGACCTGGCGCTTATATCCAGATTTGCACATTCGGCTTCAAATCGCTTGAAGAACAGTTATTAAAACGCCTGGGCCAGTGTGTCCTTACAGCGCCCACAGCCGCCATGTGGAACGGACTTCCGAATGCGGAGAAGCAGTTCGACACAGGGTTCAAACTGAAATTCTTCGGTGATGGATTTGAATCCGAGACTAATATTAGTGGAAGAAAGGCTTATAAAATACCGATGATGCAGGGTGATTTTATTGCAGAGCATGGTATTGGCGCACAGGAAGGCATTGCCGGGGGAAATTTCTTCATAATGGCGGATAACCAGATGGCTGCGCTCGCGGCAGCTGAAAACGCAGTAGATGCAATAGCCCAGCAGGATGGAACAATAACACCGTTCCCTGGAGGTATTGTTGCAAGTGGTTCCAAAGTCGGATTTACGAATTATAAATTCATGAAGGCAACGACCAATGAAAAATTCAGCCCTTCAATAAAAGCGAATATAAAAGATACAAAAGTGCCGGCTGATGTGAATGCCATCTATGAAATCGTTATCAACGGTTTGAGCACAGAGGCGATCAGTAAATCCATAAAAGCAGGAATAGAAGCCGCGGTCATTATCCCGGGAGTCAAAAAGATAAGCGCAGGCAATTATGGCGGGACACTTGGTCCACATAAATTCAATCTGCATGATCTTTTTTAATTTGAAGGGGATTTGATCTCACTTCCTTTTTTTTTAAGGGATAGTTTATTATGGCAAATTCTACCAAAGATGTTATCGAAATAATAAAAACACGCCGCTGCGTCCGTCAATATCTGGACAAAGAGATTTCAGATGAAGAAATAAGTTTTCTTATCGATTGCGCAGGATATGCACCTTCTGGTTTGAATATGCAGCCATGGGCCTTTCTTGTGATAAAAAACAAGGATAAGATCCTGCAGCTATCGGAAACGTGCAAGAAATCTATGATCCCGCTGCTTGAAGATATGAAAAATACTTCAAAAGCATCGGGAGAATATCTTTCATTCCTGAAACAAGAGGGAAGTGATATGTTTTATGGCGCGCCCGTGCTGGTCATCATCCTTGGGAGCAGGAATGCGCCCACAGCAGTATATGATTGCGCTATGGCAGCGCAAACAATGATGCTTGCGGCGCAGTCCATAGGCATCGGAAGCTGCTGGATCGGAACCGCCCAGCGCGCCCTGATGGATGAGAAACTCCTGAAGGAAATTGGGGCGCCTGAGGGATATATCCATGTAGCACCACTGATTTTTGGATATCCGAAAGGAAAGACTAAGATGCCTGAGAGGATAAAGCCACAGGTGGTATGGGTGAAATAAGGCAGGGGTGCTTGGCCAGCAGTTTATTCCATAGATATAAGTCTCACCAACAGGTTTAAATGACATTCTTACATTTCGTGATGGCATGGAAATACTTGCAGACATCGGAGGGCGTCCCGGTCTTGACTGCCGGGGTTTTTGCAGATATTGTTATTTCAAAAGTGTGAAAGAATTCCCGGCATTCGGATGCAAACACTGCATGCCATTCCAGGTAGGCTGTAATTACTGCACTAACAGCGTCAGGGAAGGATATTCGAGCTTTAAACCGCTCTCAGTTGTGGCCCAGGAGATCAACCAGGCAGTTTATTTCAATAAGAATGTTTCAAAATTCAATGTGAGCGGAGGAGGAGATGTAAGCTGCTATCCTGAATTAAAACCCCTTGTAAAATTCCTATCACAATATAAAAAACCCATACATCTTGGCTATACCAGCGGAAAGGGACTGAATAAGCAGGATGCACAGTTCTTTATCGAACATGGAGTTAACGAAGTTACCTTCACGGTCTTCGCAACTGACCCGGAACTTCGGCGAAAATACATGAACGATAAGACGCCTGAAGATTCACTCGAGGCTCTTCGCGTTCTTTGCGGTAAGTGCGATGTCTATGCTGCCGCGGTGCTTATTCCGGGAATAAATGATGGCGATGTGCTTTTAAAAACATGCGCCGACCTTGCGGAAATGGGCGTAAAAGGATTCATCCTGATGAGATTTGCCAATTCAAAGGAACAGGGTTTGATCCTTAATAATTCGCCTGTTATAGAAGGAATTGTCCCGCACACGATACCTGAATTCAAATCAATAGTAGATAATATTAATGAAAAGTTTGATTTTCGCGTTACTGGCACTCCTCTTTATGATCCTGAGACAGGGTCGCCATTTGCAATACGAAATGATCCAGACGCACTTTCAAAATTGCCCATCATCAAAAAACAAGCCACAATTATCACAAGTGAAGTCGCAGCACCTTTATTAAATGACATTTTTAATAAGCTTGGAGGGCTTGTGAATGCAATTCCGGTAAGAAAAGATATTGGATGTCTCATTACAATTGATGATATTAAAAGCCTGGAGTTATCCGCCATAAAGGAAACAGTAATTTTTCCTGGCAGGGCATTTGTTCATGACTCCCAGATCAAGAAAATACTTGTAAGCGATGGCAAAGACAGACTCGTTAGAAGAGGGCCGGATTTGCTGACAGTTGATGGCGAGATGAGCATTTCCATGACAAAAGAAGAGGTTATTTCAAAAGAGGTAGCGGCATTCATCGAACTTATCCAGATGATCAATGTTATTGGAACTGAGCCGAAAAAATAACAGACGGATTCAAGCTATTTATGTTCATCAAAAAATGAATTATTTTTCATTTACTTGCTGTTTTGGCAGGCTCAACCAAATTATTCCCCGCATATGTGGAAGGACATTTTGTGAGCATCCTGAATGCCTGAAACACGTTGTTATTGAATTGCCCTGTAACTATTGTCTGGATACTTACTGCCTCGGCAGGCATGTTAGGCTTATCCCCGATATAAACAACATCCATAGTTGCAGCACCATCAGTCATCTTGAACGTGAGGGTCTTTGTGGCAGGATCCCATTTATCAGTACCCGGAACCAATGTCCCATTAACGGTGATCGGCTTATCTCCAAGTTTTTCTTTTGCAGCCAGGGCGCTGCTTACTTCGAACTGGCTCGATTCCGATGTTAACTGCATGTATCCAATGTAGCCTAACAGGACAACAATAATGGTTACACCAAACAATAAACGATTTTTCTTATTCATTTGTATCCTTACGAACTATATAGGTTCTCCAGACTTAAAGGTTTCTTCCAATGATTATTAATGTTTCGATGTATTTTAGTAATATTTATGGAACTACTTCCGATTATCTTGATCGCATTCCTGATCGCAGTTCTTTTCTCCCTTCTGGGTCTTGGGGGTGCCATCATTTACACGCCTCTATTTTTCTGGCTGGGATTTGATCTTCTCACAGCGATACCGATGGCACTTTTTTTGAATATGATTACAACCGCCTCAGCTTCGCTTACATATCTAAAACATCAGCTTGTGGATAAAAAAATTGCTTATATATTTATCGCACCTTCGATAATGGGTGCACTTGTCGGGTCATATCTCGCAAATAAAGTAGATATGAAGCTTATTATACTCTTCTTATCGATCGTACTCTTAATTGCTGCATTGCGTATCCTTTTTTTCAATAACATCGGTTATAAAGTTAAACAGGCAGGAAACAAGAAAATACTGGCAGGAGCGATACTGGCATTGATAATCGGGGCAATATCATCATTAATAGGTATCGGGGGAGGCACTTTTATGGTTCCTCTTCTTCTCATAATGGGATTTGAGATGAAAAATGCAGTCGCTACATCTGCATTTATTATCACCTTCACCTCATTATCAGGATTTATCGGACATGAAGGTTTTGGAATTCAGGGAATTGATCTGGGCGTCTTATTTTATACGGGCCTGGCTGTTTTTGCAGGAGCCCAGGTTGGCACGAAAATGATATTCAGGCATGTTTCATCAAAATTCATAAGTAATTTATTTGCTCTTGTGCTTCTATTAATCTCAGGAAAATTATTTTATGGTCTTTTATGACATCTGATAAAGACGCTTTTTAGACTGGATGTGAAGGCATTATTTGAATGAGATATGAATAGTGCAGGAAAAATCACTCGAAAAAATATACGGGCCGGGAAAAAACCATCGAATTTTGTGATCCTGAAAAAAGGTAATGAAAAACCAAAAACACCTTTGTATTCTCAGTTTTCCCTGACCAGTCGTGCAATATCGTCCCCGACATCCGAGGTGGTATCCGAGCCGCCCATGTCGTATGTTTTGACCTTGCCGTTCACGATATTTTTCTCAATTGAATTTACGATATGTGAAGAAGCTTCCTTCTCACCGATCTGGTCAAGAAGCAGCGCACCTGCCCAGATGGTCGCTATCGGATTTACCTTGTTCAGTCCTTTATACTTCGGGGCGCTTCCGTGGATGGGCTCGAACATGCTTGTCCCTTCCGGATTGATGTTCCCGCCCGGGGCAAGACCAAGACCTCCCTGGATCATAGCGCCAAGATCTGTGATTATGTCCCCGAACATGTTAGGAGAAACCACTACGTCGAAAAATTCCGGATTTTTCACAAACCACATTGTTACGGCATCAACATAATTGAAATCCGTCTTTACACCAGGATATTTACCGGCAATTGAACTGAATTCTTCACGCCAGAGACCATAGATATCGGACAGGACATTTGCCTTGTCAACTGAGGAAAGATGTTTGTTCCTGTTATTTGCAAGCTCAAATGCATAGCTGATAACCCTGCGCGTGCCCTCTTTGCTGATCAAGCCAAGCTGGTAGCCTATTTCCTCGCTATCAGATGTGATGTCAAGCCCGAACTTCACATTATACATATTCCTTGCGACTTCAAGGGTTTTCTTGTTGTGTCCCTTTCTGGAGCGCCCTCCGATCCCTACATAGAAATCTTCGGTATTCTCACGCACAACAATGAAATCAATATCCTTTGCAGTTTTATCCTTAAGTGGAGTCCAGACCCCTTCAAGCAGTTTTACGGGGCGCAGGTTGACATATTCATCAAAATAGAACCTGATATTAAGGAGGATTCCTTTTTCCAGTATTCCCGGCTTGATTCTTTCATCGCCGATCGAACCGAAATAGATCGCCTTATAACCCGAAAGCTCTTTTAGCGTATCTTCAGATATCAATTCGCCTGTTTCAAGATAATGGTCAGCTCCGTGCGGATATTCGATCCAGTCAATATCAAAACCGAACTTTTCACCGGCAGCCTCAAGGACTTTTCGTCCTTCTCTTATTATTTCCGGACCGATACCATCTCCAGGGATCACAGGGATCTTGTATTGTGCCATATAATTTCCTCTAATTATTTTTTTTCTCTCTGAATTCCCTGTCAGGTTATTAAATTAACTAAACGAAGAGATGGGGCGATGAATCATAGTTTACTAAATCAATTACATTCTTTTCTTTGATGTAAGGGAAGATATTTGTCTATGGGGCAAATGTGCAGATTTTTTCAGGGATGATAAACATGTGGGCAGGGCATTCTTATTTTCACGGAATATTATCAGGGTCAAAATTAATAAGACATATGATATGATTAGCATCATAATTATAATAAAATCAATACAATAATTTTAAATAGCAGAATTATCATAGGTTGGAACAATAGGAAAAACGGATAGGATACCACATGACATTTTCATTGAAATGATGGTTGTGGGTTAAAAATGAAGTACAGTTTGAAAAACGATTAGTTCCCAATTGCAAAAACGCTTTATATAATTGTATTTGGAAAATAATTGATAGGATAGGATGAAATGATTCAAACAACTTCAAGAAAAATTAATACTGGTATAGTTTGCGTACTTTTTTTAATAATACTTTTAAGTAGTGCGGCAAGTGCTGCCCATACGTATGATTCAAGTGCAACGGATGGAACAACTACATTTGCTTCTTCACCCAATCCAAGAACTCTTTCATATACAGCAGGTTCGGGAAGCACTGTAATGGTTTTGAATATTTATACTAATTCAACCACGGCAAGAGCAGGTGGGGCACCTACTTTCAATGGGAAAACATTTACCCAGGTAGGAACCCGACAGCAAACAGCAGGGTCAACACCGGAAGGCGCAGTTGAAATGTGGTATTTGCTTTTGGGCTCATCTGACACAGGTTCAGCCCATACAGTTTCAGTGCCCAATACTAATGGAAGGGCAATGAGAATACATGTCAGTACT
>Ga0172375_10003594_pt1 | contig 23456 bp, 18 predicted proteins | sample LakKiv1m_FD_114537 | JGI IMG/M metagenome (GOLD analysis project Ga0172375, IMG submission 114537) | Freshwater microbial communities from Kabuno Bay, South-Kivu, Congo - kab_092012_11.1m | ecosystem: Environmental > Aquatic > Freshwater > Lake | place: Democratic Republic of the Congo... | reverse complement strand
GAAACTTGATGGTTCCGAGCTACAGAATTCGCTCTGCGAGCGAATCGTTTTGCATTTCATAACAACCGCTGTTTTGGTTCCTTTTAATAGGTATCAATAAATCCAACGGAGAGGCAGGGATTCGAACCCTGGAGACTCTTTCGAGCCTACTCGCTTTCCAAGCGAGCGCACTAGGCCGGGCTATGCGACCTCTCCTCAATGAGAACGCAACTTATGCGACTGAAAGAAGCATCAAGTTGCCCGTTCGAATTGATCCCAGCAAATTGCGGCCTAGCAATTTGCGTGGGAACATGAGCTATAAAAAACATTAAAATTGCGCGCGCGAATTTGTCCCAGGCCGCGATTCCTTAACTCGCGGCACTCCGCTTCGGCCTTGATGGCCTTGCTTCGGAGCCGTAATCAAGCAGCGACGCGGGACAAAGCAAGCTAAAATATAAAGAACAAAACGCATCTGCCATAAAGCGCAGCAGATTCAAGAAATTTCTATCTTCTCTCTTTCCTCAATGTCCTGAAAAAATCAGAGAGCAATAACTTTGCTTCATTTTCAAGAACGCCCGCGGTAATCTTCAAGCGGTGATTCAGACGATCATCGTTTGCGATATTATAAAGGCTTCCGCAAGCGCCGGCTTTCGCGTCTTTCGTTCCATAAATCAGGTTCGCGCATTTTGCCATCACCAATGCCCCCGCACACATGGGGCAGGGTTCCATGGTAACATAAATCGAGCAGCCTTCCAGGGAGCCGCGATGAGCGGGCCCGTTTTCATTGGCAAGCGTTTCAGCGGCCTGGGTGATCGCGATCATTTCCGCGTGAGCCGTCGGGTCGTGAAGCATTTCGGTTTGATTGTGGGCCCGCGCAATGACTCTACCTTTGTGGACAATGACGGCTCCAACCGGCACTTCACCTTTTTCAAAGGCTCTCTGCGCTTGTTTCAACGCTTCGCGCATATAATGCTGTTCTAAATCAGCAGGCATGGGAATAAGTTGGCCAACGAGGGCCTCGCTTCGCAATCCAGAATCCGGCGCGTATCTCATTTTAAATAAAACCATGCGGCAAGCAGGACTTGAACCTGCAACCACAAGTTCCGTAGACTTGTGCTCTATCCAGTTGAGCTATTGCCGCAAGCTTCCGATTTAACAGATCAAAGATGTCAAAGAGAAAATAATATCAAAACAAAGGCATGTGCCCGCTTCGACCAATACACTTTCCCTTAAAAGGGCTGAAATTATAGCACAATTCAGCGGGAAATCCCGTATCTTTCCATCGCGTGACGTAAGATTGTAAGGACTAGTTTTTCGTGAGTCCAGCCCATTTTTTTGGCGAGGATGACAATGTCTCCGGACACGGGATTGAGTCCCGGAAGAGGATTGGCTTCAAGAAAAAAAACTTCGTGGGCTTTGTTTACCCGGAAATCCATGCGGGCAATATCCCGGCAACCGAGTGACTGATAGGCCGCAAGAGCGGACCTGGCAATTTTTTCTGAAAGCGAGGCCGGGATTTTAGGCGGGGCTATGTATTCGCAGAGGTTTTCCCAATCGCGTTTTATTTCCATTGAGTAGATAAAATCACGGGAAGGAGGAGTTATTTCTTTCTTAAAGCGGATTTCCATTGTTCCGATCGGATAAGGGTTTTTATTCCCGAGTATTCCGACCGTAAATTCCCGCCCTTCGATAAAATGCTCTGCCAGGACAGGTCTTTTCCCGTATTTTTTCCATAACCAATGAAGCTGTTCTTCAAGTTCTTTTCTATTCCCGATTCGCGAGGTCAACCGGATTCCGATGCTGGAACCTTCGAAAACCGGTTTCACAAAAAGCGGAAAAGGGGGGAGTTTTCCGGGCTTGATTCCGGGATGAATGACGGAGAAAGCGGGAGTTTTCACTCCCGCGTGAGCCGCGATGATTTTTGCCTGGACTTTATCTAACGTGAGCGCCAGCGTATACGCGTCAGAGCCGGTATGAGGGATATTAAAAAGTTCGCAAACGGCCGGCATCAGAGACTCCCGGTTTCTGCCTTCAAAGCCTTCCGCGATATTGAAAATAAAGTCAGGCCGGTCACGTTTGATTTTTTTGATCGCTTCCAGTCCCCATCCCAGCCGGATGGCGCGGTACCCGTTATTTTCAAAAGCTTCCGCGATGGCGTGAATGGTTTCCGGCGAATCGAATTCTTCAAATCCGCGCGGAAGTTTTCCGGCGCGCGCGGGCTGTTTGAGATTGTACGTGATGCCGATTTTCACTTTAGTTTCGCGGAATAGCGAGGGTTATTTTTCTCTCTGCGGGCGAGCCGCTCGCTGGACGTCCTCCAGACGGGGGATTCTTTTCCGCGGGGGCAAGTCCGGTCCGCGGTGAATTCATACCGGGAGACAAAGCCTTCGTAATTCCGGAGAGTAACATAATCGTCTCCGCTGTCGAGAAGATAATCGGGCTGGAGAGGAACTTTTCCGCCTCCTCCGGGGGCGTCAATCACAAACGTTGGTACGGCAAACCCGCTGGTATGCCCGCGCATCCCTTCGATGATTTCCAGTCCTTTCCAAACGGAGGTCCGGAAATGTTCCGTTCCCTTTACCGGATCGCACTGGTAAAGATAATACGGCCGAACCCCTATTTTGACCAATCCATGACAGAGCCGGGTCATCAGGGTGACGGTGTCATTGACGCCTTTCAGCAGAACGGTCTGGTTATTTATGGGAATTCCCGCGCAAAGAATACGGTCGCAGGCATCGCGGGATGCGTTTGTGATTTCTTTCGGATGGTTGAAATGAGTATGAATCCACAGCGGGCGGTTTTTCTTGAGCATTTCCACCAGCTCGCCGTCGATCCTTTGCGGGAGCACGACGGGGAATCGGGTCCCGATCCGGATGATTTCGACATGCGGAATCAGGCGAAGCCGCCTGAGAACGGCATCGAGTCTTTTGGTCGCCAGCATGAAGGGATCTCCCCCTGAAATCAGGACATCCCGTACCGTCCGCGTTTTTCCGATGTAAGCGAACATCCGCTCCAGTTCATCATTGCTTCTTGCCCACATTCCTTTTTTCCATTCCCGCTTCCGGGTGCAGTGACGGCAAAGCATCGGGCACATATCGGTCACCTGCATCAGGACCCGGTCGGGATAACGATGGATCAGTCCCGGGACGACCATATCCGTTTCTTCTTCAAGAGGATCTTCTTCGCCGATCCGGAAAAACTCTTTTTCCTGGGGATCGGGAAAAGCCTGCAGGCGGAGGGGATCACAGGGATCGTCAAAATCCATCAACGAAAGATAATAAGGAGGGATGGCGAAGGGATAAGTTTCCAGAACGCGTTCAAGCCGCTCAAGGGAAGCGGACGTCAGGGGGACGAACCTTTTTAAGGCAGGCAGGGTCGAAACAGCGTTTTTTAGCTGCCATTTCCAGTCATCCCACAAATTTCGCGGAATGTCCCGAAACAGAGAATCTTGTCCCGGCGGTTCGTCAGACGATTCGTCCAAGGCGTGCCCCCCTTATCTCTATTTAACGATCTTCCTAGATTATTCTGAAGTCGGGGACAAGAAGAGAAGGAAGGACCGTGGCTCCGTGAGGACCGGTTTTGATGCAGGCCGTTTCCCGGCTCAACCCCGAAATGTTTTTCAAGACTTTCGGGATCGAGTTTAAATACCGGCAGTTTCGGGCTCCGCCGACAAATCGTCCGTCTTTCCAGACCAACGCATTGCCTTTGACGACGCCGGTGGCGGTTAAATCGTCGGGATTGACGATTTGATGATACCAAATGTGAGGAATAAACAGAGCGTTCCGGAATTTTGAAAGAAGCGAAAGCGCCGAATCGGTTCCGGGCCGGATCACCGGATTGACGGGAACTGTTTCCGTCCGAATCAAACCGGGGCTGTGCCCCGTGGGTTTTGTTTTGAATTCGTGAGCGGTTTTCCGGTTGTAGGTAAAGTTTTTTATAATTCCGCGACGGATGAGAGAGACGGATTTTTTGGCGAATCCTTCTCCGTCAAACGGGAGACCGCTTTGACAAGGATGAAACGGATTATCATCAATTGTCAGAAGATCCGAAAAGCAGCTTTCCCCTTTTTTATCCCACAGGAAACTTTCCCGCTTGCCGACCTTCAGGCCGCTGAATTCTATCCAAAAAGGCGAAAGGAATTCGGCGCCGGCGCGCGGCGCAAGAATCGCGGGATAAAAACCGGGCTTTAATCTTACCGGCATGTTTGATAAGGCCGCTTGCTCCATGGCTTCCCGGAAAGTTTTTTCAAAGGCAAGCTTTCCGGGGAACGGGCTGAAAGCGCTGGCATATCCGATTCCGTTTCCTTTTCTTAACGTGAATCCGATGCGGCAGGAGCTTGAACGGTGGAAGGCGTTCAAGCCGAGAGAATTTGAGATCAAGACGGTTCGGAGCGTTGCGGAATAATAACCGCTGAGCCAAACGCCGCTTTTTTGCGCGGTCCGGAGCGCGGGGGCAAGGTTTCGCGCGAGAATTTTCGGGGTTAACGAAAGGATTTTCGAGTCAAAATCATTTACCGGGTCGTAAGCTTGAGGTCCGTAAAGAGAGGGAACCGGCTTTGAAAACTTTCCGGGATTTCCAAGAAGGCTTGAAGCTTGAGGAATCAATTTTTCAAGATTTGGCGTTTTCAGGTCCGCGGTGAATGCGGAAGCGTTTTTTTCGCCGTCGTATATGCGGCAGGCGGCGGACGGCCTTTTCGTGAAACAATTCTGATGCACTTCATTTCCCGTGAACCGGAGCAGGATCTGAACCTCCTCTTGCAGGGTGACTTCCGCGGAATTTTTTCCAGCGGGAAACAGAATTCTTCCGGCGGCTCTTTCCAGGAATTTCCGGGAAGAAACCGGAAAAGATTTTTTCTCGTTCGATTTTTTCATCGGGATGCCGGATAACAGGTTATCCCCCGGAAAAGAGCGGGGGAAGAGCCGTGCGAGACGAACGCGTTTTGTAACGGTCCGCCTTTTCCGCAGTCGGAAAAACTGAAAAGCGCCCCATCTTTTTTTTCGGCGACCGCGGCGCATTTCCTCCAAAACGGACCGCTCTTTGCGCGGTAAAGGGGATTTTTGAATGCCCCGATTATTTTTCCGTTTTTGATGTGCCAGGCTATTTCAGCTCCGATTTGAAAATCTTCCCTTTGTTCGTCAACGGACCAGCTTGCCTCTGAATCTAGCAGGAGTCCCTCTTTCGTTCTTTCAATCAATTTCCGAAAAGGGGTTTTCCCGGCAAGCAGGCTGAGAGTCGTCATCCGGACGAGCGGGAGGGAAGCCCAATCCTCGGCGATGGCGGAGCCGCCGATTTGTTTCAAGCCGGCTTTTAACGCCGTTTCCCGGTTTGAAAGACAGCCCCTGAAAATACCGTTCAGGATGACCGGGGTTTCCCGCGCGGGACACCCTTCGTCATCATAGGCGACAAATCCCGCTCCCGATTTGTCCTCGGGACGGTTCGCGATGAGAGTAACCGCGGCCGAACCGATCCGGAGCGTATCCAGTTTTTCAGGGAGCAGAAACGTTCTCCCGCCGAAACTGTCTTCATGGCCGTAGGCCCGGTCCAGCTCGGCCGCGTGACCGATCGTTTCGTGGATCTGAAGGGCGAGGATGGAATCTTTGAGAATCAGATCGAATGTCCGGGCGGGGCAGGGCGGTGATTCAAGCAGGCGGAGGGCCTCGTCCCGGATCCGTTCCGCGTTTTCCCGGAGCCCGAGACTTTGAATAAACTCGTAGCCCGCGCTTGCGTAATTTTTGGACGCGCTTGGATAACTTCGGCGTTGAATTTCCCGGGGGCCGAACGCTTTGCAGGAAATGCCGGCCCCCGAGATGACGCGGCAGGAGCGGATGCGGGTTCCTTCCGTAGAGGCGAAAATCTGTTCTTTTCGGATAAATTCAGCGGAAGATTCCGTGACTTTGATTCGCCGATTTTTTCGCATGATGTCTTCACAGGAGATGCCGTTTCGCCCGGGCGAAGAAAAATCCCTGAACATAAGGAATGCCCAGGGAGCGGACCAGTTCGAATTCCTGTTTCCGTTCCACCCCTTCCGCGATCAGAAGGATGCGGTTGAGGGAGGCCAGTTTGATCAGCCTCCGGACGATGAGCCGGTGCCAGCGGTTTTTAATCAGATCCTGGATCAGGGAAGCGTCCAGTTTGAGAAAATCGGGTTTTAACGTCAGAAGCTTGAAGAATTTGACTCCGATGCCCGAAATATCATCCAGGGCAAACCGGCAGCCGTATTGTTTCAGGGCCCGGACCCCTTTCCGGATCAATCCGAAATCCGAGGATTTCATGCCTTCGGTCAGTTCAAAAACGATTTTTTCATGATAAGGGATAATTTGCTTCATCAAAGGATGTCCTTCTCCCCCCTTGTCGAAAATTCTGGCCAGGGTGACGGGTTCTATGTTAACGAAGAGAAGTTTGCCGTCCAAAAGACCGGGAAGCGCCGCGAAAGCCTTTTTGAGACAAGCCACATCAAGCGACAAGGTATGTCCCTGCTGATAAGAGGAGCGGAAAAGTTTTCCGGCCCCGAAGGGCTTTCGCCGGCTCCGGGTCAATACTTCATAGGCGAAAATTTCGCGGGTCCCGAGGTCGATGATGGGCTGAAAAGTCGAATACAAAGTTTCGCCGTAGGAGAAAGCCTTTTTGGATTTTTTCTTCAATTTCTTCACGGCGGGTTTCTTGCGGGCGTGTTTCATATAACCCGTATTATATTTGAACCTTTTCCTCGTTAAAGAGTTTTTTTGGATTCGGCGAAAATAATTCCTTCTTCAAGCCAGGAGTATTCTCCCCGGAGGAATTTTCCCGCGATTTTGTAATCCAGAAGGTCGCTGTTTTTGGCGATTCCGCGGAAGAAGCGCCGGATTTTTTGCCGGGCCTTTCGCGAGAAATAATCCGCGAGTTCAAGGGGCGTCCGGTTCCCGGGATTCTCGCGGTGAAGGGCTGCCGCGCGCGAACAGGTAGCGGCAATGGCGAATAGCTCGCAGCCGATGTCCACCATGCGGAAGAGAAGACGCTCCTTCTTCTCAAGCCCCGGGCCGTAACGCAGCATGGCGTGAAAAAGATTGCGGGCAAGCCTGCGGGCGGTTTTGGCGACGAAACGGAGGTGCGGGAGAAGCGCCGGCGGCAGAGAAGGATCCCGCGGGGCGGGGCTTCGAGGCAGCCATTGCTTGGGATACCAGCGCGCGTAGAACAGCAGGGCTTTGAAAGCGGTTTTTATTTTTCCGGTTACGGGGACTTTCGGGCTGAGCAAAGGCATGAGAAGCGAAAGATGCGGATCCATGGCTTCGCGCGCGATAAAAAGACGCATGATTTCGCTTGAGCCTTCGAGAATGCGGTTGATCCGGAGGTCGCGCATCGTCCGTTCCACCGCAATTCCTTTCTCCCCGCGTTTTTTCAGGGAATCCGCGGTTTCGTAACCCCGTCCTCCGCGAATTTGCATCGTGTCATCAACGATGTTCCAGGCCTCTTCCGTGCAGTAAAGTTTTGCCATGGCGGCCTCCAGGCGGATGTCCGCGTTTTTCCGGTCGGCGAGAACGGAAGCGTATCCGGTGATACTTTCCATGGCGAACGTGGTTGCGGCCATCACGGCCAGCTTTCCGGCGATGGCGTCATGGCGGCCGATGGGACTCCCCCATTGAATTCTTTCATTCGCCCATTTCCGGCAGACATTGAGACACCATTTTGACGAACCGGTCACGGCGGCGGGAAGCGTGAGGCGTCCCGTGTTCAGCGTGATCAGCGCGAGCTTTAGTCCTTTTCCGAATCCCCAGAGGATATTTTCTTTCGGGACCCTGACATTTTTGAAACGGATCAGGCCGTTTTGAATCGCGCGAAGGCCCATGAATTTGCATTGGGCCGCCACTTCGTAACCGGGCATGTCTTTTTCGACGATGAAAGCGGTGATCCTCTTTTTTTCTTTTCCGTTTTCCGTCACCGGCGTCTGGGCCATGACGACCAGGATGTCGGCGGCGGGGCCGTTTGTGCACCACAGTTTTTCCCCGTTTAAAAGATACGCGCCGCCGTTTTCCACCGGCAGGGCCGTTGTCTTCATCCTGGCCGGATCGGAACCGACTTCGGGTTCGGTGAGGGCAAAGGCGGAAACCGCGCCTTTCGCGAAAAGGGGCAGATATTTTTTCTTTTGCGCTTCGGTTCCGAAAAGAATCAGCGGTTGCGGGACTCCGATGCTCTGATGCGCGGAAAGCCAGGTGACGGTGGATCCGCAATAACTGGCGACCAGCGCCATGGCCCGGTTATAATTTACCTGCGACAATCCGAGCCCGCCGTATTCCTTCGGGATTTTCAGTCCGAAGCAGCCGAGTTCCTTTAAACCGGCGAGGACTTGCGGGGGGATTTCTCCCCGGAGATCGGCTTCATCTGGATCCAGATGCTCGCGGAGAAATGTTTCCAGCTTCTTGAGAAATTCATCGCCGATTTTCCTGTCGTCATCAGAGGGTTCGGGATAGGGAAAGAGAAAATTCCAATGGCAGTCTCCCGCGAACAATTCGCCCAGGAAACTCGGGTGCGTCCATTCCTTTTCACGGGCTTCTTCGGCGGTTTGAAGCGCCTGTTTTTTTTCTTCGCTTCCTTTGACGAATTCCATAGGATTCCGCTCCTCTGAAACAGTTATGCATATTGTATCGGCAAACGCGAATGATTCCGCAGAAGGAATCGGGAAAATAAAAGAATGGGGCAGCCGCTTAGAACGGTGAAGAGGCGATGAGAACGGCCTGAACGTACAAAAGCAGAATCCAGGCGGGAAAAACGCCTTCCTGCGAAACGGATTTTTCCGCGATGACTTTTGTGACGCCGATAGCGGCCCAGATCCATCCCGAGAGGCGGCTGAAAAAGATCTGAAAGGAAGGGGCGTGGGATTCCGGCCGGAGGTATTGATAAAAAACGCAGGCAAAAACAAGGCCGAGCCAGATCCAACCGCTTGGCCAACGGCTCAGTTTCCGGATATTGAAAAGCAGGGCTTGCACGGAACAGAGCGCGAGAACGATTCCGGTGGCGAAAAACGCGGGCGAGGGAAAAGAATGCGCTCCTTTTACGGACCCGCCGAGAAGGAACATCAGACTCAAAAGAAAACCCGCGAGGGGCCAGAGAAGCAGCGACCGGGAAACGAAAGACGTCGAACGCTTCTCGAGCAGCGCGAAGGTGCCCATCGCGACAAGAAGCAATGCCATGATCCAGTGAGGAAGCAGTTCAATCATCGTGGAATTATTATGGAACAGAACCTTCCTCTTTTCAAGGGGTATGGAAGGGAAACCCCTTCTTTCTTTGTCAGGCCTGAAGCTCTTTGAGCAGAGGGTCTTCGGGTTTGATCCTGATTTCCCGGCTTTTTACCGTGTCTTCCCCGAAATATTGAAAAACCGCGGTAATTAAATAATTGACGGAGCTTCTCAAATCCCGTTGATACGTGTCCACATAAGATTCGCCGATCCAGATCACGGCGCGGCGGTCATTCGCCGGGTAATGTTTTTCATCCCGGACCTTCACCAGCAGTTTTGATGTGTAAATCTTGTACGTTTCGCTCGCTTCCGTCACCCAGCCAAGATCCGGCGAGATGAAAGGGTCCTCTCCGCCGTATCCGTAAAATCCCCGGACGAAACAGGGATTGTCAAACGGATAATCGTCCGGGAAAGAGACCGTCGTTACATCATTTCCTTTGATTCCGTACGTGTAGTGAATCGTGAAATCGGCGGTTTCCGGAGACGCGATCGCGTAGCCTTTGATCTTGAGGATTTTTTCGATTTTAGCCGCGATTTCTCCGTCGAGGGCCGTGTTGAAGACTTTTGGATTGGTGAGGACAGAGAACGATGCCTGCGGCGGAATTTTCCCGGCCGCGTTTTCCGGGACAAACCCTTCGATGACGACATCTTGCGTGGCGCATCCGGGACAGGCCAGGATGATTGCCGTGAGCGCTGCGAGAAACTTCTTGTGAATTTTCATGTAAGGCCTCTCTGTTTCTCCGGGTATTTTAAGGAAGACGCGCCTGTTTTCAACATTTTAATCGTTTTAATCTTTTTCGGCTCTTTTTAAAATAAGCGAAACGGCTTCCCGGAAAACAGAAGGAGCCGGGAGAAGGCTCAAAACAAGATAGGCTTCATTTGGGAAGTCGAAGAAATAGCCGGGATGAGCGCAAACGCGGTCCCGCTCGAGAAATTGCAATGCCCACGCTTCTTCGCTTTGAGTCTTCGGAAGCCGGAGCGTTGCGTACCAGCCGCCTTCTATCGCAAGAAGTCCCGCCGGGGAGGAAGGGGAAATCGCTTTTTGGATAAATTTCAGATTTTCCGAAAGACGTCCGGTAATTTGCCGCTGAATCACGGCCCTTTTTTTCAGCCACACGGGGAGGGCGTTTTGCGCCGGCGTGTTTACGGAAAGAAACGTGTCGGTGATGACTTCCAGCCGTTCGGAGGCCTGACGAACCTGTCCGGCCGGTCCGCTGACGGCGATCCAGCCGAGCTTCATCTGGGGGAAGCCGAGGATTTTCGAAATTCCGCTGAGAGTGAACGAAAGCGCTTTGCTGTTCGCTGCCAGCGTTTCGGCCCGGGCGGCGTCCTCGGCGAAAGAGTAGTCCGAGAACACTTCGTCGGAAATCAAGGCGATTTTTTTCTCGGCCGCAAGGTCGTTCAGTTCGCGAAGCTCCCTTTTTTTAAGAAACGATCCGGTGGGATTGTTCGGATTGACGAGAAGAACGGCTTTCGTGTGCGAATCGACGGATTTTTTCAGTTCCTGAAAATCGATGAACCAGTTTCCGTCGTAATGCAGGGAATAGGGTTTTAACCGGAGGTCGTTGATTCCCGCCAGAAAATCAAACAGGGGGTAGCTGGGCCGGGGGGCGAGAAGATTGTCGCCCGGATCGGCGAGGAGCCGGAACAAAAAGGAATACGCTTCGCTGGTGCTGGCGGTGAGAAAAACGGAGTCCGGATCGAGCGAGACATTTTTGGAGCGATAATATTCCGCGACCGCTTTTCTTGCGGAAAGCATTCCCTTGGGCCGCGGTTTGTAAATAAAATTTTTCTCATCCGCCAGCGGGACAAGCCAGTCTTTTTCCCGGTACGTGAATCCACAACGTGTCGGGTTGGATTCCGTCAAGTCAAGGAACGGGATGCCGCTTTCCCGCATTTGAGCGAGTTTCCGGGAGAGCGGATTGGGGGTGAGCGGCCAGTTGGTCCGGGAAGCAAACATGATGCGCCTTGAATTATTCCGGGGGATTTTGCGGCCCCAGCGCGTCAAGGAAATCCTGATACCGTCGTTTCATGAAGGGCCGCCAGTAAAAAAGAACGGGATATCCAGCCGTGGCTTTTTGATAAGCCTCGTCCCGGGGTGTCTTTTGAACGTAATACCGGTAAACGGCTTCGGCAACGCCGGTTCGCTCTGCCCCTCGCCGGCAATGCATGAAAAAGGGGCCGTTTTCTTTTTGCCGGACCGTTTCCAGAAATTCCCGCATCGTATTTTCGTTTGGACGGGTTTGAATGCGCCAGGGAAGGCTCACGTAGGCCAACCCGAGTTCGCCCGCTTTTTTACGTTCCCACTCAATAGATTCTTTTTCGTGCCGAAAGTTAATAAGGGTGCGAATACCGTGTTCTTTGAGGAGACGGAGCCCTTCCGGGGTGGGTTGCCCGCCGCGGAAAAGGGAGGAATCGACTTTCGAAAACGCCTTGATTTCCTTGCGCATCGGATTGTCCTCGGAGGTTGAAGCGGAGACTTTTTTCGGGAACGAGATCGCGGAGATCAAAAAAGCCGCGCAGACAATAAGGATTTTTTTGAGAATCATATTCGTTTCCTTGAATGCCGGCGCCTTCGCGGCCGGGTTCTTGAATCATCCGTGCCGAAAAATGCGACGAAGGGCTTGCCGGACTTGCGGTCAATTGTATAATGTTTCTTATAGGAGTTCAATGCGCCTTGTTTGATTGAAATCAAACGGTCTAAAAATCGGGAAAGAAATTTATGGCCAAAAAAATTTTGATCGTCGATGACGAAGCTGATTTTGCGCAGCTTTTGATGTTTGACATGAAGAAGCGGGGATATGAAGTTTCCCTGGCCGGAGACGGTGAGGAGGGAATGCAGAAAATCGGTCAGGCCAAGCCTGATCTGATCGTGTTTGACATCAAGATGCCTAAAATGGACGGCTACACCTTCGTCAAGAACGTCAAAAAAGATCCGGAGACCAAAAACATCCCGATGATCGCCCTGACCTCTTTCGAGCCGATGCGGGACATTTTCGAAATGGAGGGAGTGGGTGATTATTTCGTGAAATCCGCGAAGATGGAACAACTTTTCGCAACGATCGGAAAATATCTCAATTCTCCGGCGGCAGGCGGAGCGTAAAATCCAGAATCCTCCGGTCCATCGCGAATCCCCGCCGCTTTTTACCGGTTTGTGACGGGCATAAGCAGGCATAACCATGTGCGCAGAAACGAATTCCGAAAAATACGCCGAATGGCTGAGGCGCTTAGGCGCAACCGTTAAACAGATCAAGCTTTCTTCCGGAAATCATCCGGCCGTCCTTTCATCCGTTCAGAATCTGGTCCGGGAGCTTCGCGTTTTTCTTTCTTTGAAATCCGGGTTTTCGGTTGAGGTTTCCGCCCAACGGCTTGCCGCGGGAGAAGCGGTTTTGGATCCGGAGGAATTAAGAATTCCCGAATGGATTGAAATCTGCCGTGTGTTTCGAATCGAGAAAATCGTTTTTTCCTCCGGGCTTGAAGAGCAGGAATTCTGCCGTTGGGTCGAACTGCTGGCCATGAAGCCCAATGAGTTTGAACCCTGCGGCGGATTCCGGCGCGCGTTTGAAGAAGGCCGGTTCCCTCACATCGAAATGATTTTCGGGCTTTCAAAAGAAGGATTTGAAAAAGAGGAAAGCTTCGGCGAAGAAAAAAAAGCCGCGCGCAAGGATTTCTCGGAAGGGGAAATCGTTGTTTCCGGGGAAGAGCTCAAGGAATTGTACCGGGAGACCGACCAGCTTGCGGAGGCCGAGACCCGGTACAAACGGCTGGAGGAGATCGTCCGCAGTTTTGCCGGCGGCCGCGTTGTCGTGAATCAGGCGGGAAAAGTGGTTTTCTCGAATTCAACCGCGGAAAAAATCCTGGGACCGGAAAAAGACGGGGGCAAGGGCCTGTCTCTCGCGGATCTTCTTCGCGACGAGCATCTGCTGGTCGCGCTCCGGAAATTTATCCGGGAGCCGGTCGCGGGCGAGGCTTCGGGAGAAATCGGGATCAAGAGTTCCAAAGGGGAAATCCGGAAAATTCTCCTGGACAGCACGGCGGTGATTGAAGATGAAAGCGGAAAGATTGTCGGCATTCTTTCCGTCCCGAGCGATATCACCAAACAGAAGGAACTGGATTTGCTCAAGACAAAATTCATGTCCCATGTGTCGCACGAAGTCAGGACGCCCCTGGTTTCAGTCCAAAGATCGCTTTCCCTGACTCTGGACCGGGAGTTCGGAGAATTGAATCCGGAACAGAAACAATACCTTGAGATTGCCTCAAGAAACGTCAGGCGGCTGGCGCATCTTCTGAATGATATTCTGGATCTTTCGAAAATCGAGGAAGGGAGGTTGTATTTCCGGCCCGCGATTTTTCCGCTTCTTCCGTTGATTCAGGAGGTGAAAGGGATTTTTTCGGCTTGGGCGAGCGATAAAAAAATTCTGATCACGGAACGGATTGCCGACGGATCGGTGGAAATCGAAGCGGACTGGGATTGCATGGTTCAGGTGATGACCAATCTTGTGGAAAACGCTTTAAAATTTACGCCGGAAGGCGGAACGGTCGTGATTGATGCCCAATCCGGAAAGGATCCTTCGCTGTTTTGCGAGTCCGTTGAAATCGGAGTCCGGGACAACGGGATCGGAATCTCCGAAAAAGACCAGAAGCGGATTTTTGAAAAATTCGAACAGGTCAACATCAACCAGCTTTCCAACATGCCGTCTACGGGGCTCGGGCTTACGATCGCAAAGAAAATTGTCGAATGGCACGGCGGGCGCATCTGGGTCGAAAGCGAGGAAGGCAAGGGGAGCCGCTTCGCGTTTGCCATCCCCAGAAAGCAAAAGCCGAAAACCTTTTAGGCGGATTCCCCCACAGGCCGGTTTTTACCGGGCTCTTTCCAGCAGAAATCGCGCCGGAACGTCAAAATAAGTTTCTCCCGCGATTTCCGGGAGATCGTTGTGATGCCCTCCGGGAATCCGGAGGAATTCTTTTGGTTCCGGAGCTTCCGCGAACAGTTTTTCACCCATCGCGAACGGACAAATTTCATCTTCGCTTCCCTGAAGAATCAACAGAGGAGATCGGATTTCCCTGATTTTTCCGAGATTATCGAAACGGAATTCGGAAAGCCATGATTCCGGGACCCAGGGATAATGGGCTTTTGCGAGTTCGGGAAGAGAGGTGAGCGGCGCTTCAAGAATGATTCCTTTGAAACGATTGCGCCGGGCCAGTTCAATGGCGGGGGCGGATCCGATGGATTCTCCGAGGAGAATAATGTCTTTCGGCTCGGTTTTCTTGTTTTCCAAAAGCCATTTTAAGGCAGCCCCGGCGTCCGAAAAAAGATCGGATTCCTTTTTGATCTTTCCTCCGCTTTCTCCGTATCCGCGGTAATCGATGAGGAGAACGGAGATATTGCGGTCCAGCCAGCCCTTGATTTTATAAAGCCGGTGAGAAATATTTCCCGCGTTTCCGTGAAAAAAGAGAAGAACCGCTTTGGCGTCCCGCGCTTCAAGAAACCAGCCGTGAAGTTTTACGGCGTCTTCCGAAAAGCAGGTAACCGTTTCCGCCTGAAGGCCGAATTCCCGGGGAAGGGCGTCAAATTTCTTTTCCGGAAAAAAAATCATCGAGGTAATCATGAGATTGAGAAGCCATTTTAGCATAGGCGCTATGATGCCTGCTTTTCAAAGAAAAGACAAGCAGGAACGGAAGCGCGGACGTATTTCTTGGCAATGGAGCAAGGGGATGGCCGGACGGCCGGCGCGAAGTCTCCGATTTAGGGAAGAAAAAAACGTCTGAGGCCTATATAATACGCCGTGACGGGAAATGTCTGTTTTGGGGAGAGGAGCGAGCATGGAGTTTTTAAGAAGGATATCCGGGGAAATCAAAAGATGGTTCGGGGCTCGCTCCGGGAATAAGGAAATTGAGGGGCTTTTTGGCTGTTTTCGGGAGGGCGGTCCGGATTTGAACCGCGGAAAAGTTTTAGTCGTTCACAACAGTAAACTGGGCGGCGGCTCCCGGATTTTCCTGAAGCGCTGGATTCGGGATCATCTGGGGCAATGCGAAATTTTCCTGCTGGATTTCCGGCAAGGGAGAACTTTTTCGCTTTATTGCGGAAAACGGTTTTTAAAAACCTTGCGGCTGAACACTTCCGGGGCTTTCAGGGAGTTTCTTGAAGAGTACGGCATCGGATTTGTGTTTGTGAACCAATTGGCCGAAACCGGCGGATTCTGGTTGCTGGACGCAATCGCCGAAGGAACGGTCCCTTACGAATATTTTATTCATGATTATTTCTGCGTCTGTCCCGGGCATTATTTTCTTCTCGATGACTCGGGGAATTATTTCGGAGAATGTCTGGAGGCGCATTTTTCAACCTGCCGGCATCGCGCGGAGGTGAAAAGGCTTGAAAGGTTTTTGTCGAAAGCTTCCCGGGTGAGGGCCCCCAGCGAGTCCGCCCGAAAAATGTTTTTGTCCCGTTATCCGGACCTTGAGATCGAAACGCGCCCTCATGAAGCTTTTTACGAATTCCCGAATATTTACGGGAAGACTTCCGCGTTAGAACCCGTTTTGACAATCGGCGTTTTGGGGGCGATCGGTCCGCACAAAGGGGCCCGGGTGGTTGAGGCGCTTGTCGAAAAGTTCCGGGACGCGAAAATTCCGGTTCGCCTGAAAGTGATCGGATACACGGACAAACAGAATTTTTCCCACGAGTCGGCGGACGGTTTTCTGGGAATCACGGGAAAATACAGCCACGAAGATCTCCCCGGAATGATTTCGAAAAGCGGGATTTCGTTTTTTTTGTTTCCTTCCGTCTGGCCCGAGACGTTTTCGTACGCGTGCGACGAAATTTTGCGACTGGGGTATCCCATTCTCATGTTTGATCTGGGCGCGCAGCGGGAAAGGATCCGGAACGGAGAATTCGGATGGACCGTTCCTCTTTCGTCGGGGGTTCCGGGAATGTTCCGGAAGATCACTGAACTGGAAGAGCGGCGGGAAGCGATTCTGGAAAAGGCGGAAAAGATCCGGGAATCCTTTCGGGAGGAAATCGATGTCATTGTGCCCGTGTTCAACGGCCTGGAGCATCTTGAAAAATGCGTAAAATCCGTTTTGGCCAACACGGACACAAAGTGCAATCTTCTCATCATCGACGACGCGAGCACGGAGGACGCGGTCCGGCGCTATCTCCGGTCTCTGGAAAGCTCGAATCCTTTCGTCCGGATCGTCAAACTCAGAAATGAAGAAAATCTGGGTTTTGTAAAAACGGCGAACCGGGGCATGAAATCCGGCAAAAATCATTGCGTGCTTTTGAACAGCGACGCCGTTGTGCCTCCCGGCTGGCTTTCCCGGCTCGCGGAGCCTCTGAAAAAAGACATGCGAATCGCTTCCGTTACTCCGTATTCCAATCGAGCCAGCATTTGTTCCTTTCCCGAGATCGACCGGCATCATGGATTGCCGGAGGGGGTTTCTCTCGATGAATTGGACGGTTTTTTTCAAAAACTTGGGAAGGCCCGCTGGGAAGAGATCCCGACCGGCATCGGATTTTGCATGCTGATGAACAGGAATGTTATTCGCGAAATCGGTTATTTTAACGAGGAAATTTTCGGGCGGGGGTATGGCGAGGAAAATGACTGGTGCCTTCGGGCCGTCGGGCAGGGGTACCGGAATGTGCATCTTCAGAATTTATTCGTATTTCATGCGGAGGCCGGAAGTTTTGGAGAGGAAGCCGCGGCATTGAGACAGGCTCATATCGCGGAACTTCTGAAAATATATCCGGACTATGGCGAGAAAATTCAGAAGCATCTCCGGAAAGATCCCTGCCGGAGCAATCGGGAATTCGTCAAAGGATTGATCCGGCGTTACGGGACGGGAACGGAACGCGATACCGGGAAATTATGTTTAGAGGGCGAAATTCGTGAAATGGAATCCGGGCCGGTATGATATAATAAACGCAGAAGATTCGGAGTCGAAGAACTTATATTTCCGAACGGCCCGCAGTTTAAAGGAGATGAGATCATGGATGAAATTCTGGCGATGCTTGAAAAAGACGCCCGGTTGACCCCGGAAGAAATCGCGAAAGCGATCCGTAAACCGGTTCTTGAGGTGAGGAAAAAAATCAAGGATTACGAGAAGCGGGGGATTATTCTCAAATACAAAACGGTGTTGAATCGCGAAGTTCTTGAGGAAAATCCGAACGGGGTCCGCGCGCTGATCGAAGTCAAGGTGGCTCCCGAAAAAGACCGGGGATTCGATCATTTGGCCGAGAGAATTTACAGTTTTTCCGAAGTGACGAGCTGTTACCTTCTTTCGGGGACGTATGATCTCCTTTTGGTGGTGGAAGGGAAAGATATCCACACGATTTCCCATTTCGTGGCTTCAAAACTTTCGCCGCTGGAAAATGTCCGGGGAACCGTCACTCATTTTCTCCTGAAGAAATACAAGGAAGACGGGGATATCCTTAGACAGGTTCAGAAGTCAAACCGTCCCGCGATTTCCTATTGACCGGCGGAGACTTCCCGTGAAAAAAACGATTCCCGGTCCTTCGAAAATCATTGCCGGTATCCCCCCCTCCGGAATCCGCGCCTTTTTTGATCTGGTTTTAGGCATGAAAGACGTGATTTCCCTCGGAGTCGGAGAACCCGATTTCGTGACACCCTGGGCGATTCGCGAATCGGCGATCTATTCTCTTGAGCACGGTTACACCTCGTATACGTCGAACTGGGGGATAAAAGAACTCCGGAAGGCGATTTCACGGTTTTTGAATCAGCGTCACGGCATGGAATACGATTGTGAGAAAGAAGTGCTGATCACCGTGGGGGTCAGCGAAGCGACCGATCTTGTGCTTCGCGCGATTTTAAATCCCGGCGACGAAATCATGATTCCGGATCCCTGTTTTGTCTCCTACGGTCCTCTGACGGTTCTCGCGGGCGGGAAACCTGTTTTTATTCCGACTTCTCTTGAGACGGGATTCAAAATGTCTCCGGCGCTGATCCGGAAATCCCTGACGTCCCGCACAAAAGCTATCTTGATCAATTACCCTTCGAATCCGACGGGAGCGTCTTATTCCAAAAGCGAACTTCTTAAAATCGCGGCAATTGCCAGGGAGCGGAATCTGCTGGTCATCAGCGATGAAATTTACGACGAATTGACCTATGACGGGGAGCATACGGCTTTTCCCTCGCTTCCCGGAATGAAGGAGCGGACGGTTTATCTCAACGGTTTTTCAAAAGCGTACGCGATGACCGGATGGAGAATCGGTTATGCCTGCGGTCCTTCCGACATTATTGCCGCGATGATGAAAATCCATCAGTACAGCATGATGTGCGTCTCGATTACGAGTCAATTTGCCGCGCTGGAGGCGCTTCGGGGCGGGCTCAAGGAAGCGCAGGAGATGAAAAAAGAATATCTGAGACGGCGAAATTTCATCGTGGAAGAGTTAAACCGGCTTGGGCTTGCCTGCCATAATCCCGAAGGCGCTTTTTATGTTTTTCCTTCCGTCAAGAAAACCGGTATGAGCGGTGTGGAATTTGCGACAAAACTTCTTAAGCGGGAAAAAGTGGCCGTAGTCCCGGGTATTGCGTTCAGTCCCCGGGCGGCGGATCATTTGCGGTTTTCTTACGCGACGGCGTTTGGCGATATCCGGGAGGCGCTTCGCCGGATCGAACATTTTCTTTCTTCAAAGGACTGATTTCCGGAGGGAGATTTTTTATGGTTTTGAGAGACCGGATTCTTTTGGCGATCGGGATTGTTTTTTTCGATATGTTTATTTTTATTGTCCCTTTGGTCGCTATTGTTTTGGCGTATGTCCTTATTGCCCGCCCTGTCTGGTTCCGCGATTGGGTTCTTCAGCTCTACGGCGATTAATAAACTTTTAGTCAAAACCACTATCCTCCGAACTTTTCCACTCATCTCAAAGCACTTTATTCCAATTTAAGTTCAAAACGGGAGCTTTCTGTTTAACGGTTCCGTAAACTTATAGAATAAATAGCTCTCAGCGCGTGATTTGGAAAATGCCGTTTTGCGTGCTACACTTAACAGAGGCAGAGAAATCCCTGGAAAGTAAGATTAGAGCCGAAATTGCAAACCGTTTGTTTTTGAATAGTTATGGCGCTAAGGATTTTAAAATCAAGAAAAGGTTTCAAAGGTATTTTTTTGCCCATTTAATTTAAAGCTTTTGAAATAGTTGGTTACTTAATTTTAAATAAAGAGAGTGGATCGATGAGACTCAAGGAAAAAACGGTCAAAATTACGGCACTTTTTACGCTGACCTGTTTTTTGCTGACTTCGACGGGCCTGTCCGCTCCCGACCTGATTCCGGCGCAGGCGGAGGGCGCAGAGGTTTCACTTCAGCTGGACGCTCTCGGATTGCCGGAAGGCCTGGGGTTTGTCGACGAAACATTCCGGGGAAACCGGCAGGAAACCGTTATTTTGGTTCAGGACGCGCATTGCAATTTTGATGCGCAGAAGCATATCCAGGAAATGATCCGGCATTTTCAAACTCGGCAGCGGCTGGATCTGGTTGCGTTTGAAGGCGGAAGCGGCGAGCTGGATCTTTTGGTGTTTAAAACCTTTCCCCTGGAAGAAGCAAAGGAGGAAGTTTTGCTTCGATACGCGAAAAGGGGGGAACTTTCCGGAGTAGAGCTTGCGGCGGCACTGAATCCCGCGGAAAGTTTTTATTGCGCCCTGGAAAATCCGGAGGTGTACGAGGAGAATCGCCGGGCGTTTTTGGAAGTCTACAAAAATCACGAAGAATTTTCATCCGCATTGCGGAAGCTTTCCGGCGAGCTGGATCTCCTCCGAAAGGAGCGTTATTCACCGGAACTTTTAGAGCTTTCCGAAGCGACGGAGCGGGCGGAGGAGAATTCCGAGCATCTTTTGGAGTTTATCGCCTATCTTTCCGCCCGCGCCCGGCAAACCGGAATTTCACTTTCCGATTATCCGTTTTTGGCTGGGATCGGGGCCCGGGCTGATTTGGAAAAAGAGCTTGCCGAAGGAAACAGCGCAAGAAGCGGACAAGTTTCGGAGTTGATCCGCGACGCGCAGGAACGTTTGCCCGTTCTTTTGAGAGGAGAAGAGCGGTCCGAATTTGGAACGAAGAATCAGGATTATCAGACCGGCCGCATGTCCTGCCTTGAATTTCTCAAATACCTTTCGAAACTTGCCGCTCAGCGGGGACTGGAACTAAAAAACCGGAATACGGTTGCCCCCTTGCTCAAAGAGGTGAAAGAAATTCCCGCGTTGAAGAGCGGGGAGTTTTTCAGGGAAATCCGCGCTTTGACGGCGGCGCTTAAAGAAAAATTTTTCCGGAACGCGGATGAAAGATTGCTGGACCGGCTTTCCCGCCATGCCGCTCTTTTGAAGGATTTGGCGCGTCTGGAAGTCGTCCGGGACGATTTTGAGTATTACCGGGCCTTTCGGGAGGAGTTCCTGCCTTCTTATTTCGAGAATTCCCTGAACCGCTTCGGAAAGAAAACGGCGGTGTCTTTTGAGTTTTCCGGGATCGACAAGTTTTACCGTATCGCGCTTGAACGGGACGGGATTCTTTTTGAGAATTTGCGCGGCCTGATGAAACGGCGCGGCGAAAAAACGGCTCTTTTTGTGGCGGGGGGATTTCACGCGGAAGGGCTTAAGGAACGTTTCCGCGAAGCGGGCATTTCCTACGCCGTGATTTCTCCCGCAATTCAGGATTTGGGGGACCCCGGCGTTTATTTGCGCGTGATGAAGGGTGAGGTCTTTTGGCGCAACGGGGAGGAGCTCCGGCGGGAATTGGAAGCGAAAATCTCTTCCGGAAATTCCCGCGCGGTGACGGAGCAGCTTAGGAACTGGCGGGCCGCGATTATCAATAAAGCGCTGAAGAAAGGGAAAATTGCCGCCGCGGGAGAATACACGCGTTATGTGGACGCTTTGTTTGAGGCGGTTTCCGGAAAAACATTTGAATCGGCTCTCGCGGCCGAAGTCGCTTCGCTGGGAAAAGACCGCGCCCGGTTTTTTGAAGCGGTGACCACCGAATTTTTAACGGAAGCCCTCGGCGTTTTGGTCGGGCAAGTCGCTTCCGGGGCCCTGTCGGTTGAGGATTTGGCCGCGTTGCTTGAAGCCCGCTTTGAGGCTTTGCTGGGAGAAGAAACGCTCCGGCTGATTCGGGAAGGGAAAGTGCGGGACGCGCGAACGCTTTCGAAAATCGAGGCGATGCGGGGAAAAATCCTCGGTGAAATAGGATTGCTTCGCGAGCATCTTCCCCAATTTGAAGCTTTGTACGCCGACGGGGAACTGACTCCGGAATATTTCAAAGCCCTGTTTTTTGACGAAAACGGCGAACGAAAAGTTTTGGCGCGATTATTGGCGGGCCCCGGGCAACTCCCGGGCGTCCGGGGGGGCGATGCCTTGCTTGAGCGGCTTGCCGCCTTCGATCTCGAGAAATTAGTCCAGGCCAAAGTTGACACGGCGGAAAAACTTCTCGGGATCAAAGATGAGAAAGCGATTCGGGCGGTTGATCGAATATTTGAAGGAACAAGTCCCGGGATGTCTTTGGCGGAACGGTTGTCTTATCTTGAGAAAGCGATAGAACTTCAGCGGGGTTCCGCGGCGCCCGTTTCAGAAGCCGCTTCGTTGGGGAGCGGAGGGGAAAAGAAAAAAGCCGCGGGGCGGGAAACGGTCCCGGATGATCGGGAACTCCGGGCGGCCGGAGAAATTTTCTGGGAGGGGATGCGTGAAACGTTGCGGGAGATTGATTTAAAGCAAGGGCACTTCGGCGGCGGGAGTGTCTTGAGCGAGATGATGCGTTATATCCGGACGTATCGCATGTATTATCTCAATTCCGCAGGGCCTGTGAATAACGCCAATGCCGTTACGACTGAATTACTTGAAAACGGGATTTTCCCTGACGGCCGGCGGGTGGGGGATCTTGAGGCCGTTTCGTCGGAAACGACCGAGCGAGTCCGGGTTGTCAAGAAAGTGATGTCACGAAAGGGCATTGCCAGGGTAACAAGACATAATCCCGCGTTGGAAGAGAAAATTCTTCAGGCCGCCGAAAATTATTCCAGGGAAAAATTCAATGTTCCCGCCATAAAAACCACTTTGCCGGAAGAGGCGGTACGGTTTGTCGCCAATTTTTTAACGCAGGAATCCAACCGGTTTCTCCAGGAGCTGCTTCAGGGGCCGGTCGAGGCACTTGAAAAGCTTTCGCTGGAAACGCAGGAGAAACTCCTGGATGCCGCGGGCCATGCTTACGGTCGCGACGTTTTGACCGCCGAGGTCCGGAGAACGGAAGACGCCCTGCCGCGCATTGAAGTTGTGAGGACGGAAGACGGGGCGGCAACCCGGATTGTTTTGCGGGGACCTTTTGGGATTTATCGCGAGCAAATCATGCGAAAACTTGCCGGATTTTCCGATTTGCTCAAACTCCGGCTTTATGTTCAGGAGGACGGGGAGACCGGAATACGGATTTCCGTTTCCGAAGCGGGACGGGATACGGCGATTGATTTTGCGTTTGATCACTTCGACGATCTCCTGGGACGTATCGACTATACGCCCGGAGTGATAGACGCGGCTCAAAGCCGGATGATTCTGTTCGCGGACGCGGAACGGGTTTTATTCCGGGAAGGGGAGGCCGCGGATGTTCCCGGGGACGGGATTGCGGGTTCCGCGGCCCGGGAGGCATTGCTGTCTTATCTCGAAGCGGGCGGCCTCTTGATGGTTTTTTACGAAGGCGAAGCGGCGGAAATAGCCGGGAAGCTTACGATGGAGGGAAAGGCGATCCCCCCTGAATTCTCAGAAAGCGGAATCCCGGCTCATTTGAGGAAACGGGTTATCGTTGTGAGCAATGATTCGGCGATCATGAGCACGTTCCGTCCGGACGGGACCATGCATGAATTGAGGGAATACCGCCAGGTTGCGCCGGTCAGAGTCAGGCCGGCGAAAGGAACGCCGGCGCCGAGGGTGCATGCGGCCTATCTTTGCGGAAACTGCGATCCCGCGAGAAAAGATTATCCGGCGCTGAAGAAAATGGGAACCGGCTGGGCGGTATTGGTTTCGGAACACGCGCCCGAAGGTCCCGAATTTCAGAGAAACTATCTTGGGCGCGGAGCGGCCGGCGCGGAAGCGTTTTTGGCGGCCGCGACGGAAATCGCGCGGGAATTAGGAACCTTGGCTCCGCAGGAGAGGATTTTGTTCGCGCGGAAAAATCTGGAGCTTATTATCAATCGAGCCCGGGAAATTCTTTCCGGAAGTTCACTGGGAGTTGATTCCAGTCTTGGCGACATTTCCTTTCTTTTCGATCCGGCCACCAGCCTGACCGACGTTAAT